>TARA_R110002096_G_scaffold215310_15_pt1 | contig 23268 bp, 18 predicted proteins | sample TARA_R110002096 | Tara Oceans TARA_R110002096 (sample SAMEA4397295) | marine metagenome | biome: Polar Biome; feature: [DCM] deep chlorophyll maximum layer (ENVO:01000326); material: water (ENVO:00002006), including particulate matter (ENVO:01000060) such as... | depth 35 m
TCGCCGCCGCAATGTAGCTGATCCTTCGTGCGACCACATAGGTCCCAACCACGCCGAAACTGATGCTCGCGATCATGCCGGCCAACACCGCCAATTGGACGATCGAACCCGCGGAAAAGAGTTGTTCGAGAAATTCAATCATCGTCGTGGTGATGTTCGAAATGCTCTTTCCGCAGTTCTCCGCTGTAGATTTCGCGAAGGGTGTGTCCGTCCAGATCTGAAACCTTGTGATGATGTACGTTTCGATTCACACACAGCACCGCCTCGGTCAATCGCTCCACCAATCCGAGATCATGAGAAACCATCAAAATCGTCATTTTTTCCGGTAACGACCGCAACGTTTCCAAAAATTGCTCCTCAACACTGAGATCAATGTTGGCGGTCGGCTCATCGAGCAACAGGAGCCGTGGCTCCGTCGCCAGTGCTCGCGCGATGAGAACACGTTGCTTCTGTCCGCCGGACATTTGCGCAAACGGGCTGTCACAGCGGTCCTTCAGACCCACTTCCGCCAATGACGCCATCGCAGCGTCCCGATCCTCGTCGCAAAATCGCCCCCACCACGGCAGGCGGTCGAGCCGCCCCATCAACACCACCTCCAGAGCCGTGACGGGAAATTTCGGGTCAAACTGCATGTGTTGCGGCACATAGCCAATCAGCTTGCAGCCAATGTGCGGCCGGTGATCAAAAATGCGGATATCCCCGGTTTCCGGCTTCAAAATCCCCAGTGCCAGCTTCAAAAGCGTCGTTTTCCCGCCTCCATTGGGCCCGATGACACAGGAACAAACCCCTTCTTCGACTCCAAAGCTCACATCGCGCAGGACGTAGTTCTCGGCATACCGAAAATTGACGTTGTTGAAACTGAGTGCGGATGCCACGTGAAATCTGAACTTCGGGATTTAAATGCTACGTATCGAATGGTATCGCTCAACAATTGGAAATTCGATAATTCGAAATTCAAGATTGTGGACGACGAATACAAGGTGCGGCTCGACATTTTCGAAGGGCCTCTCGATCTGTTGCTTTACCTCATCAAAAAGGACGAGGTCGATATCTATGATATTTCCATCGAGCGAATCACGACCCAGTACATGGCGTATCTGGAGACGTTCAAGCTCCTGAACATCAACCTGGCTGGTGAGTTCATCGTGATGGCCTCCAATCTCATGTACATCAAGAGCCGATTGATGTTGCCGCGGCACGTTCAACCACCGGATGAAGAAGCCGAAGAAGATGATCCGCGCTGGGATTTGATTCGCCAATTGATCGAATACAAGAAGTTCAAGGATGCGGCCGCCTATCTCGGGCAGCGCGAGGAACAACAGACCGCCTATTTTCACCATTTGCCGGAAATCCCGGAGATTCCCGAGGATACCAAACCCCTTGGAGAGGTTGGAATTTTCGATCTGATTCAGGCTTTTCAGAACGTATTGCAACGTTTTGAGGAAAAGAAAGGGAGTTTCGGCGAGATCCAGGACGACCACTGGACGGTCAGCGACAAGATTTCGCATCTTCTCGATGCGATTCAGCCTGGCAAGAGCATTTCCTTCTCAAAACTGTTTGCCGCCGCGAGTTCCAAAGGAGAAGTGATCGTCACCTTCCTTGCCCTGCTTGAACTGATGAAAGTAAACCATTTCAAAGCGATCCAAACCGAAACGCTCGGAGACATCGAGCTTCATCGGAACGAGGGAAGTTGAGCGAACGGCGTATCAAGATGTCACAATTCAGCATCGGCATTGATCTCGGGACCACGAATTGCGCGCTCGCGTTTACCCCCTTGGGCGAAGGTTCCGCCAAAAGCCGGACGCTTCCGATTTCGCAATGGGACAGCGCCTCAACCCTTGTCGAAAGCGACACCCTTCCCTCATTTCTCTTTCTGCCAAATGAAGCGGAGCAGTCCGAACTTCGAGGAAAAGCCAAGGGCGGAAACTGGATCGTCGGGCGCTTCGCCAAAAATCAAACAACGAGTGCTCCGCTTCGAGTCGTTCACTCCGCCAAGTCCTGGCTTTCGACGAGTGGCGTCGATCGAGAGTCCGATTTCCTGCCCTGGAGTTCCGATCAGGTTCCGGCCGATGAGAAGATCTCTCCCGTTCGGTCCTCGGCGCTGCTCTTAAACTATTTGCGGGACGTTTGGAATGACGCCCATCCCGAGGCACCTTTTGAGCAGCAGGACATCACGGTTACGGTCCCCGCCTCATTCGACGCGGTGGCCCAACGGCTTACGCTGAACGCAGCCGAGTCGGCCGGTTTCCCCAAAACGATGCGACTTCTGGAGGAGCCTCAGGCTGCCTTTTACAATTGGCTCGAGGTTCACGAAGAAGGGGGAACGCTCCAATCCATTCTCCCGGAACTTCCGGACCGGCCGCACACGATTCTCGTGGTCGACGTCGGAGGTGGCACCACCGATTTCAGCCTGTTTGACATCCGCTTGTGGAAAAACCGGAAGCTTCCCGTCATCAAGCGAATCACGGTCAGCAACCATATTCTGTTGGGCGGGGATAATATTGACCTGGCCATCGCTCACGCTGCGGAAACGCAACTTGGCGAATCCCTGAATCCGGATCAATGGGGACATCTTGTTGCGCAGAGTCGACGGCTCAAAGAGGAAATCCTCTCGCAATCCGCGAAGGAAATTCACGACGCCGATCCATCCTTTTCGGTTTCCGTTCCAGGCCGGGGATCGGGCTTGTTGGCCGGAACCCTAACCGCAAAACTGGAACGCAAGGATATCGAATCAATTCTCTTCGAAGGCTTTTATCCGGAATGCGCCGCAACCGACCAACCGGAGCGAAGCAGCACCGGCTTGCGAGAATTTGGGCTCCCTTACGCGACCGATAGCGCCATCACTCGGCACTTGGCGGAGTTCCTGCAAGGCCAGCCCTTGGTTGATGGGATTCTGTTCAACGGAGGAAGCCTCAAACCCTCCGCGCTTCGCGAACGCATCACTCTACAGATTGCGAATTGGCAGGACGGCGCCTCTCCCACCGTTCTCAACAATCAGGAACCGGATTTGGCAGTCGCCCTCGGTGCCGCCAGTTACGGATTTCTTCTCAAGCATCACCATGCGCGAATCGAGGCCGGAGCCGCGCGATCCATCTACCTTGAAGTTCAACGCGGGGACGAAGCATCGCTGGTTTGTGTGTTGCCGAAAGGAACGCCCCAGGAGAAGGAGATCATTCTCGACGACCTCAGCCTGAGCCTGATTGTGAATCAACCGGTCCAATTTCGGGCCTTCAGCTCAGTGGCCAGGTCGAAGGAAAAGGCCGGCGACCTGGTCCATTCTTCAACTAAAAAGTTTCACACCCTTCCGTCGCTGCAGACGATTGCGTCGGCTGATGTAGAAGAGCAGATTCCCGTCTTCTTAAGCTCCAAGCTCAATGCAATCGGGGTGGTGCAGATCGAATTGGTGGCGAAAAACGCTCCCGAAACGCGTTGGCCGTTGCAATTCAATCTTCGGGAGAACAGCTCGACCGCGACCGGCGCCAATACCGGCACTGCACCGCCTCTTTCAAATATCGATCCGGAGGCACTCGAGGCCGCCCGGGATCGCATCACCTACCTTTTTGGCCATCCCTACAGCAAAAAGGACAAGCTGACGCCCAACCGCTTGACGGCCAGTCTGGAGACGATCCTCGAGCTTCCGAAATCGGAGTGGAACGCACCCCTGTTGCGGGAACTCTGGACGACTCATACCGATTGCTTCGACTGGCGCTACCAATCGGTCGAACACGAGGAAAGCTGGATCACGTTCGCCGGCTTTCTCCTCCGGCCCGGCTATGGGGTGGTCTTCGACGAAACCCGTATCGACCAACTTTGGCGGCTGCAGGAGGAAGATCTCTGGTTCCCTGGAAAACGGATCGAACAGCAATACTACATTCTGTGGCGACGGATTTCCGGCGGCCTCAACCGTGACCGGCAAGAAATCTTGATTCAGGAATCCCTCCCGATCCTGAAACGGCAGTCCAAACCCAGCGCGGAGCTGGTTCGCTTGCTGGGTAGCCTTGAAAGGGCCTCCATCGAGACGAAAACCGAAATCTGCGAACTCCTCATCGCGAAAGGTCGGGATTTGGGTGCTTCGGGAGGTTACGCGGAACCCTACTGGGTTGCCCTAACCCTCCTTCTCAACCGGGCTCCAACGTATGGAGGACCGGAGACGGCGCTGCCTCCGGACGTCGTTGGCCAAGCTTTTGATTCGCTTCGAGAGTTTGATTGGAAAAGTCCCGCATTCGCCGCCCTGGCTCCGGCGTTTCTAAGAGCCGCACGGCGGATCGACAACCGGGCTCTCGATTTGCCGAAACCCATCCAAAAGGAAATCCTTCAAAAGCTCAAAGCTTGCGACGTGTCCCCGGTGAAGCTGGCACCCTTGGAAAACTACGTTCCGATTGAAGCGTCTGAGCAGGCAAGCCTGTTTGGCGAAGCTCTCCCCCCCGGACTGGTCCTCGGCTAACTAAGTGACTTGTGCGCGCGGCCGAACCAACACGTCCGTCACGTCCACATGATCAGGTGCCGTCAGAACATGAAGCACCGTCCTCGCAATGTCATCCGGCTTCAGCATCTCGTAATCCACGGCGGAATAACGATCAGCGCCTGAAGTTTGGAAGTAAATATCGAGCAATTCAGTATCGACAAACCCCGGCGAGACCTGGCTAACACGAGTCGAATTGCCGGCAGCGCGCAGTTCCTGGCGAAGTCCTTCGCTCATGGCCCGTACCGCGAATTTTGTCGCTGCATAAAAACCGCCCTTGCCCGGAACCCGATGGCCTGACATGCTGCAAATATTGACAATCTGGCCGCCAGCCTGGGGATCAAAATACCGAAGCGCCTCCCGGTTGGCAATCGCCAGTCCCAGGACATTCACGTCCAACATCTCCCGCCAGTCCTCCGAGTCTCCATCAGTGAGCTTAGCTTGTTTGGCGAGTCCTGCCGAATTGATGAGAATGTCCAATCGTCCCCAGTGATGGGCTGCAGATTTGATCGCGGCCCGAATCTGTTCCTCGTCCCGGAAATCCGCCTGCACCGCTTGTGCAGACTCCATTTCTCCCGCGATCGCTTCAAGACGATCAGCGCGGCGGGCCGTCAATGTCAGGCTGACGCCCGCATCGCCAAGTGCCCTGGCAATCGCTCGTCCGATCCCGCTCGAGGCCCCTGTGACGATGGCCGCTTTCCCGTCCAGTGATTTCATGACGCGAGATTAACCGCCAGCGGCGGCAGCTTCTCCGGTTGAGCCTGACCTTCTCGTCAATTTCTGCCAGAGATAGTCCAACTCCGTCGCCAGAAACGCATAGACTTCCCGCTGAGAAAACACACTCTCCGCCTGACCCTGCAGAGCGATCAATTCCTCTGCCGCATAGAGGCCGGACAAAACCTCGTTATCGATTTCGATGACATCCAGAATCGGCGTCTCCGTCATGCCGGAATTGGGATTCCACAAGTCCCCGTTCAATTGAAAAGGCTGGCCGTTCGGTGAAAGGATTGCCAGTTTCACCCAGCTTTGCGCGCTTTCATTCTGGGCTCGCTTGACCGCCAGTTCGCCCAATTCGCTCCAAAACTCGCGGTGCGCGCTGGAGGCAAAACCAATCAGAATCTCCCGCCCTTCCACTTCCCAACTTAATGAGCCACAATTCGAGTTTTGCCCCAGCCGTAGCTCGGTCTGCGAAATCAGATCAAAGTTTGCTCCGATCTGTTTCACGACTTCGAAAACCCGGACCGGCTCATAGGCTAACTCGTCCTGCTCAGCAGATCGAGCACGAATCTCCTGGAAGGTTTTTGCCAATGATGGAGCTTCATCTGGTTGAAGCAAAAACGAGTCCGGCTCATGCCTGACCCGCTGGATTCCCTGCTGACGAAGTGACTCCGCCAGGGCGGCCAGTTTCTCAGATGGCGACAAACTCTTCGTACTGCTCTTCTCGCTGGCAACCGGCTCCGCAGGAAACGGAACGGTCTTTTCCTGAAGTTGCGGATCGGAGATCACGCTACGGTCAAACTTCTCCCAACACCTTCTTGCGAATCGAATGATCGTCCGCGGAGTGAACGAATTGGCCTGGACCGAAGCCGTCAACGCTCTCAGGTTGACCAGATTGAGAAACGCGTTGGCTTCATGGTCTTCCAACCCTTGATCAGCGATCCTCGATAACACCAAATGTTCCGCCTCCGGCAAGTTGAGCGGTTCCAACTCAATGGTTTCCGCCGATAGCCGATCCGAAAGTGCCGTTGGAACATTCTGAAGAAAAAGCTCGTTCCACGTATCACGATTCACCGAAAGAATCGTAACGCTCTGCGGAATGAAATCGGCAACCGAGTTGACGATGTGCGCGAGTTTTCGGCCGGATCCGTGCTCGCTTTCCAGACTATCCAAATGGTCGATCAGGAACAGGAGTGGAGTCTCGAGCGATGCAAGTTTCCCCAGCGCCATGAAATGTTGTTGCGCCTCGAGTTCCGACTCGCAGGGCAACAGGCTTGGTTTGCAGAAATTCTGGTCGAACAGGAATCTCGCCCACTGCTTCAAGACGGAACACTCCAACCCCAAGCGATTTGAGTAGGCCTCGGCGATGTCGTCCAGTAGTCCCTCGAAACGCGGAACAAACCAAGCTGCCACGCTGATTCCGGATTCCGGGTCGGGATCAAAAACCAAAAATGCGCTATCCCGAAGCAATTCCTCACAAATCTCCTCATCCCGGTTGAACACCGTGCCATTCCGGATTCCGAACTGGAGAAAATCGGCAAAAAACCGACGCGCCACACCGATCATCAAGGGTGCCGATTCCCCATCATAAATTTTCTGCGTCTGCCGAAAGTACCGGATCAAATCCGCACTGAGGCGTTTCCAGGAAAACGAGAGTTCCGGGCGAAAAAGGAGGGGCGCGACAATTGCTTCCGATTCCACACTCCGTTGAAGTCTCGCCAAGAGGTGCGTCTTTCCATACCCCGCCCGCGGTGCGAAGAGCGTGAGGTTTCTTCCCCGGACCGGACCGTTATCCGAGTGCGAACGGACGGCGTTTGCCAACGCATCGAACGCTTTATGATGGATCTCCTCGATATCGACTGAGTTCGCTCGATAAACGTCACTCAGGAAAGGGTCATTTGAACTCATGAACTAAATTATCGTAAATTTTTCTCCCAACTGACGTTCGGAATCAGAAACCGGCAGCGCGGGTTTTATGGGAATGTTTGGTTTTCGAAGATGCGCGGCTCGCTTTTTCGGTCAATGCTGGAATGTTACAGAAACTAGCTGGAATACCTCTCAGAACATGGACTTTTTCGTAAGCATCATCAAAGCCCCGTTTACCTGGGGACTCCTCTTGGGACTTCTTTTCTTCGGAATGGCTCTCTGGAACCTGTGGAAAACCAAACTGGAGTTTTCGCGTTATCGCAAACATCTCAGTGATAAACTTGAGCTTGAGGCAGACCAACTCACTCAAATCAAGGAATCGAAAGAAAAGTTGGCCAAAGAGAACGAAAACCTTCGGATCAAGGTCGGCAGCACGAAAGATAACCCAGCACGAGAATACGAGCGGGAACTGGAGATTTTTGCCCGCGCCGAGAAAGCGATGATTTTGAATGCCCCGGGGTTTGCCCAAGCGTGGGAATCCGCAAAATCGGTGGCGATGGACGAGGTTCTCGAAGAGGAGCGAGGCAAAAGTCTGCCCCGCCGCATTTTCAGGAAGTTTCTAAAAGGAGGCTCTGCCGTCAAGGACACGAGCGGTGAGATGATTTCCGAAGATTCGTCGTTTAGTCAGGATCGCCCCCCTCAGGAAGAGGCGTCAGCAACGGCTTCCTGAGGCCAACGCAGTCCTGACGGAGCCAAAAGCGCCACTTGACTCAGTCCTAGGCTGGGGTTGTTTGCGGCCCATGACTCTAGACATCCCAGATCGGCAATTCGCCGGGCACATTTTTGACTGTGACGGAACGGTTGTTGATTCGATGCCGCTTCACTACCGGGCGTGGGTCTCCGCGCTTGAAGCCCATGACGCGCCCTTCGAGTTTTCAGAAGACTATTTCTACGCCTCTGCCGGAATTGCCGAGGCAGACGTGACCCGCAATCTCAATGCCGAACACGGAAGCTCCCTGGATCCGGAAGAGGTTGTGCGAACCAAGCAGGAATGGTTCATCACCCACATGCGTGAGCTGAAATCGGTTCCTGCGATCGAACATATCGTTCGCAATCTGGCAATGCAGAAGGCTCCCATGTCGATCGCGTCAGGCAGCGAGTTACTCATCGTTAAACCCGAGTTGGAGATCGTAGGTCTTTTGGATTTTTTTCCCATTATCGTGACACCAGAATTGGTCGACCGCGGAAAGCCCGCCCCTGACATGTTTCTTCTGGCCGCTGAACAAATGGACGTTGCTCCGCAGGACTGCCTGGTCTTTGAAGATGGACAGTCCGGTCTCGATGCCGCCAAGGCCGCCGGAATGGAAGCCGTCTTCGTTCCAAGGACCTAATCGCGTCCACATGAACGGGATTTCTGTTAGGAAAAGTGCGGACAAGCGTTTGTAATTTGAATATTTTTCAGTTCTCTAACCCTAAATCAAAGATAGTTCTCTTCTCCTCGTTCACCTTAGATCCATCTCTATGAAAAACTTCACCCTCAGAAAACTCCTCAACGGCGGTGTCTGTGCCGTTGCAATTATTGCTTTTAGTACCACCAGTTGCGAAACCAATGCCAAGACGGGCGCCCTTGCCGGAGCTGCCGCAGGGGCCGCAATTGGAGCGGCACGAGGTGGAGATGGCTCGGTTTGGAAGGGCGCGGCCGCTGGAGCTGCGGTGGGAGCAGCTGCTGGATACGCCATCAAAGCTCGTCGTTACAAAAACACCGGAGGCGAGCCCTCCAGTTCCTACCCATACGCGAAGTCAACCAGTGACCCGAACGTGGTCGCGAGTCCCTATGGAGGACACAAAGTTGACGTAAAAGGTTTTTCCAGCGGAGAGCTGGCAATCGACCCCAAAACCGACAAGATTTTTCGCGTTCCTTGATGCCATCCTGAATTTTTTCGAAATTTGAGGCGCAAGTTTCAGGTTTCGCCGCGTCCAAAAGGACCATGATTCCCCATTCTATTTCTCGCAGCCTCCGTGTTGTCGGCTCTCTAGGCGCCGTTCTCCTCATTGCCCTTTCCAGCTCCAGTTGCACTGACATGCAGCCAAATGCCGCAACCGGAGCCGTTGCGGGGGCCATCATCGGCGGGATTATTGGCGGGACAGCCGGTAACAACAGCGATGATCTTTACAAGGGAGCCATTATTGGAGCTGCAGCCGGAGCCGCCGCTGGAGGACTCATCAAGGCGAAGCGCTACAAAGGAACTGGTGGTTCTCCCTACGGGGATCAAAGCTACCCGACCGGTCGGCGAACCAACGACCCGGATTTCGTCCAAAGCCCCTACCCTCCCAACAACGTGATTGACGTAAAGGGATTTCGAAGCGGCGAACTGGCAATTGATCCCACGACCAATCAAGTCTTTCGGGTTCCCTAAAGACCAGCAAGGCTACCAAATTTGAATCGACCGCTCCAGGAACTGGAGCGGTCTTTTTTTGGTCAGTAAGCTTGCGACGCCCTATCCAACTCGGGTAATCTGGTAGAAAAATGATAAACCCCTTCTTCTTTCTGCGGTCACGTTTTCGGGCTCGCACTGCGGCTATCGTTTCACTTCTTGCCATCATGTCAGGATCTATTCCAACTGAGAACTCTTTTGCCTCTGGATCAATCACTTGGAAACCGTTCGGCAAGGTGGATGACCAAGATGTGAAACTCTACACCCTCACGAATAGCAACGGAGTCAGCGTTTCGATCACGAACTACGGCGGGATTGTAACTTCGATTCTCGTCCCCGATCAAAACGGGATACTGGGCGATGTTGTCCTTGGCTATCATTCCGTCGAGGAATATGTGGCTGGAAGTCCCTACTTTGGCTGCATCACGGGACGTTACGCCAACCGGATTGCGAACGGAAAGTTCTCGATCGATGGAAAGGAATACCAACTCGCGATTAACAACCCTCCGAATCATCTGCACGGAGGAGAAAAGGGGTTCGACAAACAGATTTGGGAAGCCCGAGCCGTGGCAGGCAAGGAACGCAGTTCCGTGATTTTGACGCACACCAGTCCCGATGGCGACGAGGGATATCCGGGAAACTTGAAGATGCGAGTCATCTATACGCTCACTCACCAGAATGCTTTACGAATCCAATACTATGCAGAATCCGACAAGAAGACCGTTGTCAATCTCACCAACCACACCTACTTCAATTTGGCAGGGGAAGGCAGCGGCGACATCCTGAAGCACAGGATGAGGATCGTTGCGGGCCGATACACCCCAGTTGATGAAAACCTCATTCCCACGGGCATCGCGCTTCTCGATGGCACTCCATTGGATTTTCGGAAAGCGACGCCAATCGGCAAGCGGATTGGAGAAGATCACGATCACCTGAAATTCGGTCTGGGCTATGACCACAATTACGTGGTTGGTGACGCACGACAAGAAACGCCCAGTTTGGTCGCAGTCGTCACGGAACCCAACTCCGGCAGAATGCTCAAAGTTTTTACCACGGAACCCGGCCTCCAGTTCTATAGCGGAAACTTTCTTGATGGTAGCAATGTCGGGAAGAGCGGCAAAGCTTACGAATACCGGAACGGCTTTTGCCTCGAGGCGCAGATCTTTCCAGACTCTCCGAATCACGAGAACAAAGGTGAAGGCTATACGACGGCTATTCTGAAGCCTGGAAAGACTTACACGCAAACGACCGTCTACAGGTTTGACGTTGTTAAACCCAAGTAGTGTCGGTCCTTAGTCGGAAAACTCAATGCCCAGGCTCCGGCACCAGTTGATCGCTTCCTCATTGCCGGAAAGCGCGGCCTTCCGATACCAAAGTTCTGCATCAGCAGACTTTGGATTCCGCTGGTAAAGCCAACCAGCGAGTCTGGCCATGGAATCAACATGCCCGCGTGCCGCAGCCGCTCTCATCCAGACCGCATCCTCGGGCATCTCCTCAGCCCCCCGGAAAACAAGGTTCATGGTTTCCTGATCAAATCCCCGCTCTGCAAGGATGGCGATGATTTCCTGATCATGAACGGTCGGTGCCTTGCTGGAATCGAGCCACGCCTTCAGGACAAATTGAATCTCCTGTTTCAACGTATCCTGGGCATTGGGAAATTTTCGTTCCAAACTGAAAAGATAACGGACGGAGTCTCCAAACTGGCTGTAGTCCAGCAGAGCCTCAATCGGGTCCAGTTGCCTTTTTAACTCAAGCGATGAGACGCTTTTCTGCTCCACCATCGCGGTGGACGAAACCGGATCTTCGACACCAGCCTCCATTTTGGCGATTACTTCAGTGACGTCCGCTGGTTGCGGAGCTTTTTGTTCCAAATCAGCAAGAGCAACTGCCGCTGTTTCACTTTTCGGGACCGAGGTTGCCCCCGCCTCAGCACTTGGGTTTGGCGGGAGTTCAGCGACTTCCGGCGCACCAGATTCGGATCGACTGAGAACAAAAATGAGATAACAAACCGCCAGCAACAAAACCGCCAATGCCAACATCATCCCAACGGAACTTCCCCGATTGGAGGCGGGTTCAGGCTTCGCGAACTCAACCTTGAAAGTTGGATCGCTACGGTCGAGTTCGTTTTCTTCGCCAGCCTTCCGGTTCCGTGGAGCTTTCAACGTGCGGAGGGGCTCTCCATCGACATTCGCGGGAGTTTCCTTCTCAGCCAGGTGACGGTTTTTACCGGAAGCCATTTTCTTTAATGATAGAAAGGAGACGCCAATAATTCAATGCCTCGTTTTGCGTTATCTTATGTTTCTTCCAGTTAATTTGACCTAAATCTGATAATTCACAGATTTCGATTCACCATCTCGCCCGCCTTCTTTTGACGAAACCACGCAAGGGCCTCCCGGTCGCCATGCGCCGCTGCTTTCTCATACCAGAAGCGCGCGCCTTCTGGATCAGTTTCCACTCCGATTCCATTCTCTGCACACTTTGCAAATGCCACCATGCATGGAACGGATCCGCTTCTGGCTCCGGCGAGGAACACTTCCGCACCTGCCGCCGGATTTTTGCTGAAACCGATGCCTTCCACATAACAGGAGCCGAGAAGGAAGCGGGCCTCCAGATCGCCTGCCGCTACAGCACTTTGGAACCATTCCGCAGCCAAGACCTCTTCCGGCTCCACCCCCAACCCATCGCGATAACAGATCCCAAGAAGCGTCATCGCTTTGGCATGCTGATGCGAAGCTGCCATATCGAGAAAGCGCACAGCCTGGGGTTCCGTCACGCTAATCCCATTTCCATAGAGACAGCATTCCCCAAAGCGATACATCGCCTCGACGGAGCCCATCAACGCACCTTGATAGAACCAATTCGCCGCCAATTCGAGATTCCCCTCTCTGGATTCTCGAACGGCCTGAGCCAGGATTGAATCCAGGTGACCAGCCTCTGCCGCCAGCTTCGTTTGATTCGGAAGCCCCGTCGAACCTTGGCACGCCCGAAGCATCAAGGTGCGAGCGTCAATATTTCCTTCAATTGCCATCCTTTCCAGCAACCCGACCTCATTCCAAGCCGGCTTCTGTTGCGATTCATTCCAGCGGTGCAGGACATCACGAACGGATCCCAAAGAATCGCCCGTCAACTGCAATGAGAGTTCCAGGGCCTGAGCATACTCCTGATTGCGACAATGGTCTTCAATCGGGCTCGTCTCCTGATCGTCAACCTTTTCGTCCCGGAGTAAGGTCAGAACCAAATGGTTCTCTTTTTCCTCCTCGATGGAAGCTTCTGGTGTGAGAAAAGCCAGCGAGGCAAAGTAGGCGCAGGCGAGACAAAGCAAAAATCCAATACTCAGAATCGTCGACCGAGGAGGGAGCTCATCGTGCTGATCCGCACCCTGTTCGACAAAAACGGGACGACTCGCTTCCGAATTCAACTCTCTGAAGCCTGAGGCACTGCGCGACGGGCCCAAAATCACGCCCAAAAGACGGTCGAGAGCTCGATAAAAGATGTGGGACAGGTTTCTCAAAAGCAAAATCTCCGTGACCAACCTCTGAGGCGAGGCTGATTTGCGTAGATTTTATAGTAATCACGGAATTAATCAAATTTCGCGACTCTATTTTGAGAAACTTCTCTATTTTGACTCCTGCCTATCCTCTCTAATTCCAAGGCATATCACCGACAAAGTGCTCGGTAATTCGGGTAAGAGCCCGTTGCCGATGGCAGGTTTCCGGGCGCTCCACCGCCTTCAAATACCCGTTCAATGCCGAGCGCATGCCGCGCAACAACTGGTAGGGATCATCGCTGGCCTCATCCTGATCCACGAAGTCCCAGTCCCAGGTTCCCTGCATTTCTTCCAACAAATCACGACAGGCCCGGCTTCCGAGAATCACGGTTGGGATCCCGGTGCTTCCGACCAAACTAAGACCGTCTCGAGTGGGCTCCGGCATGGGATCTTGATGTGTCTCGGAGCGATCACCAAGTGAGACGATTGCCAGATCATGGTAATCCTGCTTCAACGTCGCCTCGCCACCCTCGACCCAGTCACAACAATAGGGAATCCCGGACTCCTCCAATATTAAGGTTAGCTTTCGTCGATCCCTTCCAACGCAGAGAATCGTGATCATGTCGCCATCTACAGTCTTCGGTTTCATTGCTATTTCACTAGATAAGGGCACCCGGAATGAATGACCTTAAGGATGATAGAAAAATCGCGAATGCCGGTCAAAACAATTCCATGTTTCGACCCGAGTGATGGCGCTCCCCACCCATCAATGCTCCTCAAGATTCTGACCGGAAGACCTATTCGGTCCGCACCTTAAAGCTTAGCTGCCAACGCTGATCGGAGCCCGTGTGTTGCATCCAGAGTTCAAGGTTTCCCAATTCGGTTACAACAGCGTGAAGTCGCACCGGAATCATCTCTCCCGGAGCATGCCCTTCCAGAACCGGAAGCTCCACCTTCAAGTTGGCGCTCTCCTCCAAAACGTTCTCGGCATCATCCACGATGCTTCCGGGTTGATCCCCACTTCTCACTTCGGAGGAAAGGAACCGAAACTCCGCCTCCTGGCCGGTTATCAGCCCAAAGTCACGCCCCTCCAACACTTGGTCCGAACCCTCTTCCATTCCCTGCGGGACAACACACACCGCCTTGAGGGGAGGCTTGAAGCCGGGAATGGCAGGCATGGAAGATTCAAGGCCAATATAATAGCTGCGAGCGGTTCCCGCTTTGATCCGCAGACCTTTCCCTGTTACCCGATTGCGGGCATAGACCGCAGCACCTCGGGCCACAGCCAAGTCCGGTTGGAAGCCCTGAAGTTCAACAGGAGCGGTTCCATCGTTCCAACTCGCCAGCAGATCGACAACCCGCTTCCTTACTCCTTCGGCACGAAAGACTCCACCATTAAACAAAATCGTGGTGGGGTGAAGTAAATCTCCCTTCGAAGAATGGGTATCCAGATCAATCAACTTGGCCAACTCCTCACTTGATCGCACATTCTGGAGACTGCGGCTTAGGAACCTGACAATATGCTTGCTGACCACCGGATCATTTGCATAGGGCAATCCGAATTCCTGCAATCCACTGCGCGCCTGATCCTTGGGAAGATCATCCGGCCCAGTCATGGGAAAAAATCCTTCCAACACGACAGCCTGAAGCGTGGCCCGGTCCAATTTCGTGGAAATTGTTTTCGCGAGCAGACTTGATCCCCGCGACGGAATCGAGATCGCAGCTTCGTCGAGATCAGCGGAGGCAAACAGGGCCTCCTTCGCTCGGCGGCACCCTTGAATCAGAGCAAGCATCTGCCAGGAGTCGATTGTGGTGCCTTCGCTGGCCAGCTTGGCTTGAAGCGTGTAAGCCAAGGCCAAATCCATGTTGTCACCGCCTAACAAAAGGTGTTCGCCGACACTGATTCGCTCAATCTCCAGATTGCCGTCCTTATCGGTAATCGCAATCAGGCTAAAATCGGCAGTTCCTCCCCCGACATCACACACCAGAACGATGTCGCCTGCCTTGACCTGACTCCTCCAGTCGCTTCCGGTCTGAGCCGTCCACGCGTAGAAGGCGGCCTGCGGCTCCTCCAGCAGCACCACATTCTTTAACTCAGCAGCTTCGGCCGCTTCCAGCGTCAAGCTCCGGGCAACCTCGTCAAATGAAGCGGGAACCGTGACCACAACCTCGCTTTCCTCAAGACTCTCCACCTTTCCGGACGCCAAAACCGACTCCTTGAGGTGATGGAGGTAGCCTTGGGCTGCATCAAAGGCCGAGACTTTTTCTTCGTCGCCGATTTCGGAATTCCACGGCAGGACGGCTTTCTTGGGATCGACGTGCGGATTGGAAAGCCACGACTTTGCCGACGTTACCAACCGATCCGGAACCATCGCACCGTGTTCCCGGGCAAATTGGCCACGAAGGATCGACTCGCTCCCGTCGTTCCACGGCACTCGGGCGACGTTGTCCGGAAACTCTGCCGCGTTCGGAAGATAGGTCGCACTGGCGAATGTCTCCTTGTCGCCCAGGGCATTGACTCCCAAGACTTGCGGAATCTCCAAAATTTCAGGACTCTCGGAGGATTCCATATCCGCCAAAGCCAAAGCGCTGTTGCTCGTCCCTAGATCAATTCCAATTGAAAATTTCATACTACGTTCTCGATTTTCTGAAGCTGCGCACCCTAGCAGGGCGTTCGACTTCGGAAAGTCCGGATTTCGCCCGAAATCCAACCTAGACCACGAATAATTTGGTCAATTTCTCGGGTTTGGCGACGGCTTTCGCGATCATGAAGTCCGCGGCGTCCTTTTGACGTTCCTCATCTCCCGCCAGTTGACCCCAGGCAAAGTTCGCGGCGGCTTGCTGAGTGTAAGCTTCGCCCTCGCCCAAGTCTTTGGCCCCTTGTTCCAAATGTTGAATCGCAGCAGCCTCGTCCTCGTTCTGCATTTCCAGGCTAGCGAGAATCAGATGCCCCAGTCCCGTCGCCCACTTTCGTGAAGCCTCTTTTTTGACCAGCCGAATCGCGTCGCGACGCGCCAAGCGCTGGTGGTGTTTCCGGCCGTCATCCTTGGCTTTAGCTGCCTTCAATGCGTGGGCCCGTCCCCGGCAAAAGAGGGCCTGAACACGAACGTGTTGAACCAGGTCGATCTTCGACTTCACAAACCGCGGCCAGCCTTCCTCAATCAGATCCAACGCAAGATCGGCATCATCTTGATACAGTGCGGCTTCAATTTGAGTCACCCAGGCCAGGATATGTTGCGCCTGTTGATGACGTTCGGTGAAATTCTGGTTCTTGCTCCACAAACCGATGAACTCTTTGGCCATCGCTCCCGCTTCTTTCGGCTGATCGGCAGCGAGGAGCGCCCAGGGTTTCGGATAGCAGTGGAGATTGGTTTCCAGATAGAAATCGCCTCTCACTCTTGCCTCCGGAATCTTGGCATCGCAGATTTCTCCCACCTTCCCAAACTCACCCAGGTTCACGAGGGCAAACAGTTTATAGATGAGGCCAGTATCGGGTTCCCAAAAGTGCCCGGCGACTTCGGACGTATAGATCTTTTCCGCGAGCTCGTTTTGATCGACACTGGATTGAAAATGGCCCAAGAGCCAATCGCTCGCCCCTGTGCCGAGTGCGATCATGCCGCGCGAGTAATCATCCTTGAGCTCCTCGTTCAGTTCCCTTGCCTTCGCCAGAAAACGCTGCACCTCAGACTGATTTCTCCGGCCAAACGCTGCCTGATACCAGGCCTCCATGCAAAGGCTCCGAATCACCGGCTTTGGGCACCTCAATTTCAGGCTCCGGAACAAGCCCACGTTTTGGAACTCTCCCGCCAGCATCACCTCACGAAAGCCAAACCCGAGAACCAACGTCCAACACAAATCCAAGCTCTCCCGTTCCAGTTGCTCCTGAACATTCAAGTCGCTTTCCGAACGAGGCTCAAAGTTCAGGGAACGAAATTTCAACCGAAACAGTCGCCTCGTCACCGTCTTTACAGCGGCTAACCATGGAGGCAACTTCCTCAATCCGGCGGCCTCAAGAAGATCTTGGAGCCCCTTGATCGCTTCATCCAAATTTCCGGAGATAAGGAACTGCTCCGTGGCCAAATGTTGGAACCGGTCCCGATCCTTGCCCATTGCGTAGCTGATTGCTTCGCGATATTTGAGCCCAGCCTGCAGACCCTGACCGGAATGCGAACGTGCCTCCGCCTGCTTCCTCAACAAGCGGGAAACCGATGCGTTGTCCAGTTTGGGACGAAAGCGCTGAGATTTCTCGTAGTGCTCAAACGCTGCATCAAAAGCAAACTGATCCATCGCCTCGTCACCGGCGCCTTCGTAGTATTTCCCGGCTTTCTCGAGATCCCTTCCGCGTTCAAAATGGACGGCAAGAACAAATTGGGTCGCCAGATCCACATGCTTCTCAAAAGCCGTCGCGAGGCTCCAATGAAACTCGACTTTCTGGTCATCGCCAAGATGCTCAAGAATGCTTTCGCGAACCTTATCGTGATAGACGTCGATCTGATCTTTCTGATGGGAGCCGTGACTCTTCGTGAACCGATCCATCATCAACTCCAACTCCGTCAGAGTCTTTTCACCTCTGACAATCCCGGCAGCCCGAAAGGCGACGGTTCGCGGAACCGGTTGCCCTGCCACGGCGAGCACGGCCATCAATTCGTTCTTCGGCGACTTCAAACGATGAAAACGTTGCCAGAAAATTTCGAGAACATCCTTTGAGCGGCATCCTCCGTCTCGCCCGGTTTCGAAGACCAACTCCTCGATCATCTGCGGGTGGCCTCCACTTTCCCGGAAAATCCAGTCGTAGTCGATCTCACGGTTTCCAGCCAAACGCTTCACCAATTCGTCTGATTCGCCCCGCGAAAAACAGCCTAACTTAATCGGGTGTACAAAAACCTGTGCTCCACGCGCCTCCAGCAAGTTGCCAAACCCAACAACGGCTTCGCTTTCCGCAGCTTCACTACGTGAGGTCGTGATCAGCAAGATCCCCCTTCCGGGAGGAGTCTTGAGCAACATTCCCAGCGCTTTCAGACTGTCCTCATCTGCCCATTGCAGATCGTCAACAATCAGAACCAGCGTGTGATGCACGGCCACGCGCTCAAGCAGCAAGGGAATTGCTTCCAACGCTTGGTTCCGAAGCTCCTGCGGAGAAAGTGTGGCGCCTTCATTTTCCGCGGTGCGAATTTCCGGAATCAGAGCCAGATCGCGAAACATCTTTGCGAGCGGCCCTTTGGAGCGAAGTGAACCAAACTGATAACGTTCGCGTTGCCAACCTTCCAACTGGCTGACATAACCCGCCAACTGATCCATCAGGGGTTCGACGGCGTTGAATTGCGAGGAGCGCTGTTGCTCACATTTGCCTGCCAGAACCAAAGGATGGAGCTTCGGGTTAAGCTGATCCACAAAGCTCTGCACCAGAATCGACTTTCCTTGCCCGCTCTCTCCCATCACCGGGCAAACAACGATTTTTCGTTGAGGGGATTCGCCCTGCCCTGCATCTTCCGTGGCCAAGGAGATAGCACGCTGCAATTGGCGCAACGGCTCTCGGCGCCCCACCATCTCAAGACTCCGATTTGGCAGAAGCGATCCCCGGTCCCCGTCGGAAAGCTCGAGAAAATCGCCAACGTCCGAACTCGTAGCCCGGTCCTGTGGCAATGGCTTCAGGAGCCGTTCGCACAGATCAGCTGCATCGTTCATCCACGGATTGGCGAACTCGGGAAAAGCCGAATATTTCTCCTCCATTTTGAGGCGAAGCAATTCATCTTTGTTGTCCAATTCCTGAAAGGGCTCCCGCCCCGTCAGCAATCGATACAAGATGACCCCGACCGAATACCAATCGCTCCGCGGGTCGGGATCTTTGCCCTGGAATTGGTGCTGGACGGGGGCCATGTAAACCCAGGTTCCTCCCGCTTCGCTCCACTTATGATCCGGCATGGCGCTGCGAAAGCCGGCCGCACGCGTCACAAGACCAAAGTCGAGAATGTAGAGATGGCCATTGCGATCGACCAGAATATTGCCGGGTTTCAGATCCTGGTGAACGTGGCCATTCCGGTGCAATTCCGTTAATCCCGCATAAATCTGAACCAGAGCGCTACGAATTCTCGTCGGATCAAACCTTCCAGGAGCGCCATTCTTTCCCTCCACATAAACCCAACTGGAAACCGGGACACCATCGATCAAGCGCATCGTCATCCCAACTCGCTCGCCATCCTCCAACAGGGAAAAAGGGGAAACCAAATTGGGATGAATGATCTGATACATCTTGGAAAACTCCTGCTTGAAGAGTCTCCGCGCGCGAGCCAAACGCAGCACTTTCAATGCGGCATGCTCCTGCCGATCATTGTCGTAGACCGAATAGACGCAACTGGTGGCCCCTTTTCCCAAGACTCCACCTCTGGTCTTACGACCGGGAAGATCGACAATTTCGAACCGGTCGGGAAAGGGAATCGCCGGCAGTTCCTCAGGCGCGGCGTAGTCCGCTATCGGAGGCGTTTCGTCCTGATTCTGACCGAGAAAAAAGCTGTCCAGCTGATTGAGCGTCGATGCAGACTCCATCGCCCTCAAAAAGGCCTCCGGATTCAGATCAAAATCGCCAGGAATCAGCTCGGACGAAGCCTTTTGCTCGTCGCTCTCCGACGGCTCGTCATTCCCCTCTTTTCCCGACACGTCCTCCTGCAAGGATTCAGGCGAGGAATTTTCGTTCTCATCGCCCTCATCATTGTCATCTGGATTTTCGGTGTCTTGGTGGGAGTTGCTCATAGGCCCCGAGCAACGCCGATTCTACAAGATTGAAACGGTGTGGGAAGCGCTTTTTCGGGATATCTCGCAAGGGTCACGACGTCTGGAATACTCTCCGAAAAGCCGGAAATGCCACCTCACAGCGGTTGAATAATGAGAAGAGGAGAGCGAAAAGCAGGCCTACCGATCGAATGGCTCTTCCCGACCCCATCCACCGTCGCAACTTCGTCCTTCATTGCATGGAGGGCGGAATTTACATGGGCGGATTGGCGTTTGTCTCGGCGGAGACAGTGTTGCCCAAATTGGTCCAGTCTTTGGGTGGCCCGGACTGGGTCATCTCGCTGATGCCGAGCCTGTTGCTGATGTTCATGTTTGCTCCGGGCATCATTGCGAGCCCTCTCATTGAACGATTGCCGCGGCTTTTTCCCTTTGTGGCCAGCTTTGGCGTCGTCCAGCGCCTCCCCTATCTCATCGCCGCCCTCATCCTCTACTTTGGGCATGACTCCCTACCTCATTTGATCCTTTGGGTCGTGATTTTGACTCCCATCATCTCAGGATTTTCCGGGGGATTCGCAATTCCCGCCTGGATGGAAATGGTGACCCGAATGATTCCTGAGAAACGACGCGCCTCGGGCTGGGCCTTCCGCTTCATCATTGGCAGCCTTCTCGGAATCCTCGCCGGATTCATGGTCGAGCAGATCCTCAAAACCTGGCCCGGAGCAGAAGGCTATGGTCTTTTGCACGGAGCGGCGTTTGCCCTTCTCATGCTCAGTTTCACGATCTTTCTGTTCCTTCGCGAAACAGACTATCCAGAACCGGTCCCCCACTCCAAGGACTGGTATGGAAAGCAGATCCGGATTTTTGGCGAGATTTTCAGCTCGCGATCGGCTTTTCGCAGAATGCTGATGGTCCGGATTTCAGGTCTGGGCTTCCTCTGTGTAGCCCCCTTCCTTTCCATTACCGCGTTGGAAGTGACAAACCTTCCGGAGAGCACCCTCGGACGATTTGTAACGGTTCAGATGTTGGGAGGAATCACGGGCAATTTCCTGGCCGGATGGCTGGGGGATCGATTTGGCGGCAAAGCCGTTCTCCTCACGGCGAAAAGCCTTCAACTGGGACTTTGCACGTTCCTTGTCGTCACCAGCTCCTATTCCGGGTTCATGGTCGCCTTTTTCCTCTTTGGAATGGTGTTCTTCATGATTCAGGTCGGCGATCAAACCCTTGGCATAGAGCTCGCGCCACGTTCCCGACGGGCGGCGTTCCTCGCCTCGCTCAACTTCTCCTACATCCCAGGTAGCCTGATCGCGAGTTTTCTGGCCTGGTTCATGCATCGTCAATTCGACGCCTTTTACCCGACTGCGATTTCCGCCGCCGTCATGGTGGCCCTATCACTCCTGTTGTTGTCAGGAATCAGGGAACCACGGTCGCAAATCGCTCAATCCGACTAAAGAAACCGGATGCAATCCAGAAGAGACTGGATATAGACCCTGACATGTCCTCCATCGGAACACCGTTTACTTTTACCGCGACGAAAGTCCTGCTTTGCGGCGCTGGCGAACTCGGCAAGGAAGTCGTGATCGAACTCCAGCGCTATGGCGTTGAAGTTATTGCGATCGATGCCTACGACGACGCCCCCGCCATGCAGGTCGCGGATCGCGCTTATGTCATTCCCATGCTGGATGGCGACCTGCTCCGCAAGGTGATCGAAGAGGAGAAGCCCGACTTGGTGGTTCCCGAAGTTGAGGCCATTGCAACCGACACGCTCGAAGCGTTGGAAAACAAAGGCGTCGTCACCGTCATTCCAACGGCGCGCGCAACCGTCTTGACCATGAACCGGGAGGGAATTCGTCGTCTCGCCGCCGAGGAGTTGAAATTAAAGACTTCTCCCTACCGATTTGCCGGGACCGAGACAGAGTTTCAAAGTGCGATAGAGGAGATCGGCCTACCTTGTGTGGTCAAGCCGATCATGAGTTCCTCCGGAAAGGGACAAAGTCTGGTAAAAACCAGGGACCAACTGAAGGAAGCCTGGAAATACGCTCAGGAAGGTGGCCGCGCGGGCGGCGGAAAAGTCATTGTGGAAGGCTTTGTCGACTTCGATTACGAAATTACGCTCCTAACCGTGCGCCACATTCATGGAACCGCTTTCTGTGCCCCCATCGGTCACGTCCAGGTCGATGGCGATTACCGGGAGAGCTGGCAACCGCAGCCCATGAGCGACAAAGCTCTGGCCAACGCCAAGAGCTACGCTCAATCCATCACCGACGCCCTGGGTGGCACCGGCGTGTTTGGGGTCGAACTGTTCGTCAAGGGTGATGACATTTACTTCAGCGAAGTTTCACCCCGACCTCATGACACCGGCATGGTCACGATGATTTCCCAGGATCTCAGTCAGTTCGCACTGCACGCCCGGGCCATTTTGGATCTTCCGATTCCCAATATCCAACAACACGGACCATCCGCTTCCTGTGTTCTCCTCGCGGAAGGAGAATCGGATCGTGTCCGGTTTGGTAATCTGGATGAAGCACTTCGCCAACCCGATACTCAACTCCGCCTGTTTGGGAAACCGAGCGTTTCCGGCAAGCGACGAATGGGCGTGGCCCTGGCCCGCGGAAGCTCGATCGACAACGCTCGAGAAAAGGCAAGAGCCGTGTCGGAATCGGTCTCGATCCGCCTTTAAATAGATCAGTTTCAGTGAACTGGTAACCAATGAAGATGACTGGAATCAAGAAAAGGTTCGGCTTCACCGAAGGAAAAGTATCAGCAGAATCTTTGATTACTTGCTGCGTTCTTGCTTAGTCACAGAGCTTACTCTACTCGTTCACAACGCCTTGCCGGAAGCCAAATCGCCGCACGACATCGGCAACATTTCCTCTGAAAATTCTTTGGCGCCTTTATAGATAACAATCACTGATTTGAGTTACCTAAGATTTCTCAAAAATTCAGACTATTGATCGGCTAGCCGTTCCCCTCCCAACACTTTCGCAGCGGTTCCGCTGCCATCTGATTTAGATGATTCGGTAGTTCTGAAACCCCATGATGGTTTCGCCAAATTGCAGGTATCGGCCGAATCCGCCTAGGTAATCGCGGGAAAAAACTGGACCCCGAGTATCAAGTGAATCCATGGCTGACATTGGACGAAAAATCTTATTGAGCATGACCTCAGTACTTCTGTCACTATCCCACATTTTTACTCAATCGCTAAATCCGTAACCGATTGCATCTCCACTTCTAATTTAAACCAACCTTCTTTCAGAAGCTTCAACGCCCCTGGCACAGTAGATCTCGGTGAATTAATGACCGTAGTCTTTAACAGTAAGTCGAGAGATTTACCAAAAGGAGGCTTTTCACCATTCTCGAGCGGAATCAAATCTCCCAAGAATTGCATTTCCCATCCATCTACCTTCGCGTGCTTTTTGCTTTCATCAACTAAGCCCTCAAATTGCAGTCGCCCCTTCTTATACCCTCGAACCTTCTTTGATCGAGCTCCCAGGCCTACTTTCGAAACTTCCGGTCGACCGGCAATCGCGCTATTGACCTGTTTCCCGAAAAATGGACACTTGAAAACTGAAGTTCTG
>TARA_R110002096_G_scaffold37878_4_pt1 | contig 23207 bp, 27 predicted proteins | sample TARA_R110002096 | Tara Oceans TARA_R110002096 (sample SAMEA4397295) | marine metagenome | biome: Polar Biome; feature: [DCM] deep chlorophyll maximum layer (ENVO:01000326); material: water (ENVO:00002006), including particulate matter (ENVO:01000060) such as... | depth 35 m
GTGTTTTCTACAGCACAAGATAGATGGTTAGAAATTTCATCAGTATCAAATTTTGAAACCTTTCAAGCCAATCGTTTAAAATTACGTTTTAAGAATAGTGATGGTAAAAATGAATTGGCGCATACGTTAAATGGAAGTGCTTTAGCATTACCAAGAGTGCTTGCAGGTATTTTAGAAAATTACCAAACTGAAAAAGGAATTGTTATTCCAGAAGTGCTTCAACCTTACACAGGATTTAGTATAATCGATTAAATTTACCAAAACATAAAATGAAAATAAAAACCTACAAATTTGTAGATTTTTTTGTTTTATAATCGATTAAGTGCAATTTTAATAGGCTGTTTAACGATTTTATCTTTATTTCTTTTGGATTTTAAAATATATTTTTCAGTTTAGCAAAACTAAATCTAGTAAACTTAACCTACCATGAAAAATGTTAAACGCATTTTACTTTTAATTGCAATAATTTTCTTCGCTAGTAAAGTTTTATTTTCCGATTTCGAAATATCTAAATCTGAAAGTAATGCTACTGCTATTGTAAGTAAATAAGTAGTTAATTGTATTCAATAAAATACCAAGATAAGTAATATCAAGGTTCACTAAATAGTCTTTTTCGTTTCTGCGAAAAAATTACGACTGTCCCCAATCGAGTATTACAATGTTTTTTTAAATTAACGGTAAGTTAATGGTAAATTTATTTTGGTTGGTTTGTGCCCGAATTTTATTCGGGCATTTTTTTTATCATAATATTCACAACATCTAAAACTCACAATTGTTATATTTACAGGATGAGATTTCTTTTAGTTTTATTTCTTTTAATTACCGCAAATGGGTTTGCGCAAGAGGATATTGTTGCTAAAGAATATTTTAAAAACGGCCATTTTGAAAAAGCATTGTTTGAATACAAAAAGTTATACACAAAAGCACCATCCAATCTCTCTTATATAGATCAAATTGTTGTAACGCACCAGCAGTTAGAACAATATGATGAAGCCGAAGCTTTTTTATTAGAGTTGATTAAGCGGGTTAATTATCCTTCGTTTCTAGTAGAAATTGGGTATAATTATCAGTTAAAAAATGATATTGAAAATGCAAATATAAACTACAATAAAGCCATTGCTAGTATAGATATAAACCCAAACAATGTGTTTGCGGTAGCAAGAAGTTTTCAAAATCATTCACTTTTAGATGAGGCTGTTATTTCCTATGAAAAAGCCATGAAACTTAAACCCGATTTTAACTTCAATCTTCAACTAGCCCAATTATATGGTGAGCAAGGCGATATAGAAAAAATGTTTACTGGATATATTAATTTTGCAGAATTTAATCCTATTTCAATTGGTACCATTAAGCGGTATATTAATGATTTTATAAGTGAGAATAGCGAAAATGAAAATAATATTATCCTACGAAAAATTTTAATTAAAAAGATTCAGCAAGAGCCAAATTTACTTTGGAATGAAATGTTGAGTTGGTTATTTATTCAGCAAAAAGATTTTAAAAAAGCATTTGTTCAAGAAAAAGCTATTTTTAGAAGACAACCTGAAAGTTTAAATAGAATAGAAAATTTAGCAGATATCGCATCAAATGAAAACGATAACGAAACGGCTAAAGAAATTTATACATTTATAATTGAAACAGCCCAAGAATTAGACAACTTACTAAATGCACATTATAAAATACTGCAATTAGAAATTAAAGAGGGATTAAAAGAAAATTATAGCAGTATTAATTCAAAATATTTAGAATTATTTAAGGCGTTTGGTAAATTTTCTCAAACTTTAAATCTTCAAATCTCATATGCTCATTTTTTAGCTTTTTACATGAATGAAACCGATAAGGCAACAGCATTTTTGGAAGATACTTTACAATTACCATTAACCGAGTTACAAAAAGCAGAGGTAAAATTAGAGTTGGGAGATATTTTAGTATTACAAGAAAAATTTAATCAAGCTTTAATTTATTACACCCAAATTCAACGTAATTTAAAGAATAGTACCATTTCGCAAGATGCACGCTATAAAGTGGCAAAAGCTAGTTATTACAAAGGTGATTTTAAATGGGCAGAGTCTCAACTTAAAATTTTAAAAGCATCAACATCGCAACTTATTGCCAATGACGCATTAGATTTGAAGTTGTTGATTTCAGATAACAAATACGAAGACTCGCTTCAAACAGCATTAAAATTATACGCAAAAGCAGATTTATTAGCATTTCAAAATAGAAATGATGAAGCTATTAATTTGTTAAACAACATTTTGGAAGATCATAAAACAGAACCTATTGTTGCCCAAGCTTTATATAAACAAGCCCAATTATTTGAAAACAAAAAGCAATTTGAAAAAGCACAAGCTAATTACGAGTCTATTATTGCAAATTATAGAGATGGTATTTTAATTGATGATGCTTATTTTAAGTTAGCCATACTTTTTGAAAACTATTTTAACGAACCTGAAAAAGCAAAAGATTTATACGAGCAAATTATTTTTAATCATGCCGATAGTATTTATTTTGTGGAAGCCAGAAAAAGGTACCGTGCTTTACGTGGAGATGCCATAAATTAATGTCATTATGGTCATAGAAACTAAAAGGCTAATTATTTCTAAATTTTCAATTTCAGATGCTCCATTTTTTTTAGAATTAGTAAACTCTCCTAATTGGATTAAATATATTGGCGACAGAAATATAAAAACTATTGAAGATGCAGAAAAAAGTATTACCAACGGGCATCTAAAAAGTTATAAAGAACATGGTTTCGGATTTTATAAACTAGCCTTAAAAGAGAAAAATATACCTATCGGAACTTGTGGTTTAATTAAAAGAGATACTTTGGCTGAGGTTGATTTAGGTTTTGCATTTTTACCAGAACATGAAGGAAAAGGCTTTGGTTTTGAGGCATCTGGTGAAGTGATGAAACTCGCTAAACATCAGTTCAATTTAAAAAAATTAGTAGCTATTACAAATCCAGATAATAAAAATTCTATCAAGCTTTTAGAAAAATTACGTTTCACTCTTGAAAAAGAAGTGAGCCCATTTAAAGATGATGAAAAATTATTGTTATTTACCAAAATTTTATAAGATGATAATATACAATGTAACCGCAAACATAGATGAATCTATTCATGATGAATGGCTACTTTGGATAAAAGAACACATTCCAAAAGTTTTAGCAACAGGCAAATTTGATAAAGCCACATTAACCAAAGTTTTGGTGGAGGAAGATATGGGTGGTTTAACCTATTCCATTCAATACCGTTCATATTCCAGAGAAGCTTTAGATGCTTATTACAGAGAAGACGCTGAGAAATTACGAAACGAAGGCATGAAAAAATTCGCAGATAAAATGTTAGCTTTCAGAACAGAGCTTCAAGTTATCGATGAATATACTGTGAATTTTAATTAGACCATAAAACCTTTTCAAGAAGGAATCTTTATAATAGATTACTTTTGTTATTTAAAACACCCATATTTCGTGGCAAAAAACTCAAATCAACATCAAGTAAAAGCAAAAAAATTTTTAGGGCAGCATTTTTTAAATGATGAGTCTGTAGCTCAAAGAATAGCAGATACATTACAGTTAAAAGATTATAAAAATGTTTTAGAAATTGGTCCAGGAATGGGCGTGCTTACGAAATATTTACTCAAAAAAGATATTACAACCTATGTTATTGAAATTGACACACAATCAGTTGAGTATCTTCAAGCAAACTACTTAAATCTTGGGCCTCGAATTATAGAAAAAGATTTTTTAAAGTTTGATTTAACCACTATTTTTAAAGACGAACCATTCGCTATTATTGGCAATTTTCCGTACAATATTTCTACACAAATTGTATTTAAAACTCTAGAAATGCGCCATCAAATTCCAGAATTTTCAGGGATGTTTCAGAAGGAAGTAGCGCAACGTATTTGCTCGAAAGAAGGCAGTAAAGTTTACGGTATTTTATCGGTTTTGGTTCAAGCATTTTATGAGGCCGAATATTTATTTACAGTACCACCAAGTGTTTTTAATCCGCCACCAAAAGTAGAATCTGGAGTTTTAAGATTGACCAGAAAACAAGACTATGCATTACCGTGTGATGAAAAATTATTCTTCAAAACTGTGAAAACAGCATTTCAGCAACGCCGAAAAACACTTCGGAATAGTTTAAAAACATTCAATTTATCTGATAATTTAAAAGCAAATAGTATATTTGACAAACGTCCGGAACAATTGAATGTTCAAGAGTTTATAGAACTCACACAATTAATTGAAAAGGATATTTAAAGACTTTTATACCCTTTTGTCATTTCGCTAGGGTGCAACGACGAGAAATCTCATGCAAGAAGAAAAAGAAAACATACAATTTCAGTTAACAGATGCGCTACTTGAGCAAGTTGAGTTACTTATCGAAACAAAAAACGATAAAGAACTCAAAACGCTTTTAGATGAGTTTCACTACGCTGATATTGCCGAAATTTTGGATGAATTAGATCTAGAAGAGGCTGTGTATATCATAAAACTTCTAGATTCTGAAACGACTTCAGATATCTTAATGGAACTCGATGAAGATAATCGAGAAAAGGTATTAAGAAATCTTTCCGCCAAAGAAATTGCTGAAGAAATTGAAGAGTTAGATACCGATGATGCTGCCGATATTATTGCAGAGTTACCAGAAAACCGTCAGCAAGAAGTTATTTCTAATATTGAAGATGAAGATCATAAAGCTGAAATTACCGAACTTTTAGCTTATGATGAAGATACTGCTGGGGGACTTATGGCAAAAGAACTTGTTAAAGTTTATGAAACTTGGACGGTTGCAGGATGTATGCGTAGAATTAGAGGACAAGCAAAGGACGTTACGCGAGTACACTCCATATACGTAGTAGATAAACAAGATAAACTAATAGGGCGACTCTCTTTAAAAGATCTTATAGTAGCAAAAAGCGAACAAAAAATAGCTGATATTTATATTTCTACCGTAGATTCAGTTAATGTAAATGATGACGTTGAAGATGTAGCCAAAGTAATGGCTAAATATGATTTAGAAGCGATTCCTGTAGTTGATGAAAACCAAATATTGTTAGGCAGAATTACCATAGATGATATTATAGATGTTATTCGAGAAGAAGCCGACAAAGATTATCAAATGGCAGCAGGTATTACAGGCGATGTTGAAGCAGATGATAGTATTTTACAGCTTACAAGAGCCCGCTTACCTTGGTTGTTTTTAGGACTAATTGGCGGTATTGGAGCCTTTTTAATTATGGAAGGTTTTGAAGGTCTTTTTACTGGTAAAGCAGTTATATTATTCTTTTTCACACCGTTAATTGCGGCAATGGCAGGAAACGTTGGTGTACAATCTAGCGCTATTATTGTTCAAGGTTTAGCAAATGACGATGTGCGTGGTAGTGTTAATAGCCGTTTAATTAAAGAAATGTTATTAGCAGCTCTTAATGGCGTTATTTTGGCATTATTTTTATTCTTATTTGTATGGGCATTTAAAGGAGAAATAATTACTGCTTTAGCCATTTCAATATCGCTTGTTGCGGTTATTATTATAGCAGGACTTATTGGTACGTTTGTGCCATTATTTTTAAACAAACGAGGCATCGATCCAGCCATAGCAACAGGGCCTTTTATAACAACTAGTAACGATATTTTAGGAATTTTACTCTATTTTTGGATTGCTAAAATGATTTTGGGAATTTAATTCTTTATTACTCTTAACTTGTTTTAACTTCTCATTCTCTTTACTTTTAAGCCATAATTTTATATTAATGAAAGTACTTCACCTCGACACAAATCACGAATTATTACTCAACCAATTGAAGGCTTTAGGATTTACTAATCATGAAGATTATAAATCTACAAAAGAACAAGTTGAAGCTAACATTCAGGACTTTGATGGTGTTGTAATTAGAAGTAGATTCACGATAGATAAAACATTTCTTGATGCGGCAACAAATCTGAAATTTATAGGGCGAGTAGGCGCAGGTTTAGAAAACATCGATTGTGATTATGCCGAAAAAAAAGGTGTGTATTTAATTTCTGCACCAGAAGGGAACCGAAATGCAGTTGGCGAACATACTTTAGGAATGCTACTATCATTATTCAATAAATTAAATAAAGCCGATAACGAAGTTCGGAAAGGAAAATGGTTAAGAGAAGAAAATCGAGGCATTGAGCTTGAAGGTAAAACAGTTGGTCTCATTGGTTACGGCCATATGGGAAAAGCCTTTGCAAAAAAACTTAGAGGTTTTGATACAAAAGTATTGTGTTACGATATAAAAGATAATGTTGGCGATGCTAATGCAACACAAGTGGTATTAGCACAATTTCAAGAAACAGTTGATGTTGTAAGTTTACATACGCCACAAACACCATTAACTTTAAATATGATTAATTCTGAATTTATTAATCAGTTTAAAAAACCGTTTTGGTTGTTAAATACCGCTCGAGGAAAAAGTGTTGTGACTCACGACTTAGTTTCCGCTTTAAAAACTGGTAAAATTTTAGGAGCAGGATTGGATGTTTTAGAATATGAAAAGGGCTCTTTTGAAAGTTTGTTTTCCTCTGATATGCCAGAAGCTTTTCAATACTTAATAGATGCTAAAAACGTTTTGTTAACCCCTCATGTTGCAGGTTGGACTATAGAAAGTAAAGAAAAACTAGCGCAAACTATTGTAGATAAAATTAAAGCAAAATTTTGTTAATTTAAATACAGATACTTTTATTTATCATACTCTGGAATTCCTACTTTACCTATAAAACAAATAGAACCTGTTTCCTTTTCTGTGACAGTAAAAAGAAAAGGTCTATCCAATAAAAATTTTTGTAGTCCACCAGATGAAGTAGTTTCAATAGCACCAACCGTTACGGCAGCAGCTTCAGTACCTTTTTCATTAACATCTATAAAGGTTTTTTGCAATACAAACGAAATTTGTGTATCAATATCGCTTAAACCACTAAAATTAGCATTTTCGGTGAACGCTATACCTAAACCTAAGTTTATAAGCGCAGTATTAAATGTTTTTTCATATGAAAAAGTAAACTTGGGTAGAGTAATTTTTATGTTTTTATCAGAATGTTTGTTTTGCCAATTCGTCCAATTTTCAATGTCCATTATGGCTATAATATCATTTACCTTTTTATCGGGATTTGGTAACAAAAGCGTCATGGTGTATTTGTCGTTTTTATAAGGAAGCAGTACTGAAGAAAATACGGTATTGGAAAAGTATTTTAAATTCTGTTCCATAGTCATCATATCTGCTTGCTTTACTGTACTATTATCGAGTTGAAAAGGTAGTTTTTTGGTGTCTTCTGGTTTAAAATGATATTTCCAATCACTTTTAAAATAAAGGGCATTAATAGCGTAAAGTACAGCATTTGAGGAAATTTCATTTAAAATTTTTGGTATCTTTCCATTGGTTTTGTTTGACACCCAATTGTTTATGGTTTCCAAGGTTTTTGGGTCGCTAAAATCTTTATTTTGTACTTCTGCGAAATAATATGTTTTATTAGCTTCTAAGAACGTTTCATTTATAGGAAAGCTGTTTTTTACCCAAAGTGAATTAGCGATTTCGAAAGTTGTTCCAGAAGATGCGTATGTTAGGTTGTCTATAATATTTTGGTTTACTATGTTGGTTTCTTCAAGTGTGGTATTACCATAGTTAAATACATTAGTAAAAGCTTGTTGCGTGTCTCCAGCGGAACCATTGTAAATCATACTCAAAGCTAATGAGGCACTTACGGGAGAAATCATGAAATTATTTTCGGTTTCGTTTTGGGCAATTTCTTTAAATAGCGAAAATGCAAAGTCATTGTTTGAGGTAACAATTTGTTGCCCTTTGGCAATGGTATCAAAAGCTTTTAACGGTGTGTCTTCTTCTGTGCTACAAGATTGAAAAGTCATTATACTTATAAAGATTACAGTGGAAAATATGTTTACAAATTTCATGGCTATACAAATTTTTGATATTCTTAGTATACTTTAGATGCAAAAAGTAGTAAAAGGTTGCGACTAATCATGAAAAAATAATAAATTTTGTTAATTTTAAAGCATGAAGAAAACCATCTTTGTTTTCGCCAGCTTAATTTTAGCTTTGTTACTACTTTTTCAAATTAGTACGTATTCCTTAAATTCTGGAAATTTAAAAATAGAGTTTGCAATTGCTATTATTGCTATTGTTTTTTTCATTATTGGTATTTACATCAATAAAAAAAGCCTTAATAAGCCCATAAATTCTACGGAAGACATCAACCATCAAAAAATTAGAGATTTAGAAATAACGGCTCGAGAGTATGAGGTGCTTCAATCTATTTCAGAAGGTTTATCAAATAAGGAAATCGCTGAAAAACTATTTATTTCAGAAAGCACCATAAAAACTCACGTTTCTAATTTATTGATGAAATTAAATGCAAAACGCAGAACTCAAGCCTTACAAATAGCAAAAGATTTTAAAATTATATAAGCTTTATTATTGATTTCTAGTAAATTGGTACTTTAGTATGACCATATTTTTTTAGTATATTATTAGTTTTATGGCTCAATAATTAATTCATTTCATATGAAACAATCAGTTTTAAAATTTGGTCTTTATAGTAGTTTAACGTTAGTTATTCTATTTGCAATTCAATTTTCGATAGAAGATAAACTTGATTATTCCTCAAGCGAAGTCTTTGGATACATTAGTATTGTTTTAGCCTTACTTTTCATCTATTTTGCTATTAAACACTATCGAGACTCTATAAATAACGGGAAAGTGTCTTTTGGTAAATCACTGTTAATAGGTGTTTTAATTAGCGCACTTGCTGGCTTAACTTTCGGAATTATTAATTATGTTTACGTAGAAGTTATAAACCCAGAGTTTATGACCGAGTATTATGGTTATATGGTTGAAAAAGCGAGAACTTCATTAACCACTGAGGAATTTCAAATCAAGCTTCAAGCCATGGAAGCTGAAAAAGCACTGTTTTCAAATTCAATAATTAGCTCACTAGTGATGTCGGCAACGGTACTAATTATAGGTTTCATTATATCTCTAATTTCAGGATTAATACTTCAACGTAAATAAAAAGGACAATGCAATACAAAGCAAATTCACCAGAAGATTATATTAATCAAGTTCCAAAAGAACGGCAAGAAAGCCTAAAAAAGTTACGTAATACAATAAAAGACAACTTGCCTCAAGGTTTTGAAGAAGGGATACAATATGGTATGATAGGTTATTTTGTACCGCACACTATTTATCCTAATGGCTATCATTGCGCACCAAAAGAGCCTTTACCTTTTATGAGTTTTGCATCTCAAAAAAATTCAATTAATTTATATCATATGGGTATTTATGCAAACCCAGAACTATATAATTGGTTTGTAAATGAATACCCAAAATACAGCAAATTAAAATTAGATATGGGGAAAAGCTGTATTCGTTTCAAAAATATTGAAGTGATTCCTTTTGAATTAATTGCAGAATTGGCTTCTAAAATGACAGTTCAAGAATGGATAAATTTATATGAAACAGTAATCAAAAAGTAAAGTTTAATTAAAAAAATCCCTCTCCTTTGGAGAGGGTAAGGGAGAGGAATGAAAAATCGAGTAACAGGAATAGGCGGTTTGTTTTTTAAAACAAAAGATCCAAAAGCATCAAAAGAGTGGTATAAAAAACATTTAGGGTTTAACACCGATGATTACGGTTGCACCTTTTGGTGGAAAGATAAAGAAGGAAAAAATTGCTCAACACAATGGAGTCCGTTTGCAGAAGATACCAAATATTATGAGCCTTCAAAAAAGGACTATATGTTTAATTACAGAGTTGAAAATTTGCATGAGTTGCTTAAAGCCTTAAAAGAAGAAGGGGTTACTATAGTTGGAGAAATTGAAGAATTTGAATACGGCAAATTTGGTTGGATTTTAGATAACGATGGCAATAAAATAGAACTTTGGGAGCCTGTAGATTCTGCATTTTTGTAATTTAGCATTTCAAAAAGCAACTATTGAATTATACTGAAATACTACAATCATACAATTTAACTGCAATGCAATGGGTAGCCATTTGTTTTGCAGTTTTTTTATTGGGATTTTCTAAATCTGGCATAAAAGGTATTGGAATTATTATTGTTGTTATTCTAGCATTTGTATTTGGTGAAAAAGCATCTACAGGTATTTTGCTACCGTTGTTAGTTTGTGCAGATATTTTGGCAGTTATTTATTATAATAGACATGCACAATGGGGTATCATCAAAAAATTAATTCCATGGATGATCATTGGTGTTTTAGTTGGTGTATGGATAGGTGATGAAATTTCAGAAATTGTTTTTAAAAGGTTAATGGCCGTTATAATTTTGGTTTCAGTGCTCATCATGTTTTATTCAGAAACCAGAAAATCTACAAATGTGCCCACAAATAAATGGTTTGCAAGTACAACAGGTTTTTTAGCAGGTTTTACAACCATGATTGGGAATTTAGCTGGCCCTATTTCAAATATTTATTTTTTGGCTATGCGATTTCCAAAGAATGAATTTATAGGTACAGCGGCATGGTTATTTTTTATTATTAATTTATTTAAGTTGCCCTTTCATTTTTATGTTTGGAAAACAATAACCGTTGAAACTTTAGTTTTAAATTCTGTTTTAATTCCAGTTGTAGCAGTTGGATTTTTTATTGGTGTGCAAATAGTAAAGCTAATATCAAACGGGAATTACAGAAAATTTATCTTAATAGTTACAGCTATTGGAGGTGTTGTTATGTTGTTTAGATAATATTATTTACAATTAATTGTAACGTTATTGTAATTTGAATTACATATAGTTAGCGGTGAATATGTTTTTTCACTACTTTTATATTCAAACCAAAAATTTATTACAAATGTCTGATGAAAAAAATTTAAGCGACGACCTAAATGATATGTTAGGCGATGCAAAAAAAGGTGCTAAAAAAGCTGCTGATAAAGCTGAAAAATTTGCTGGTGAAGTAAAAGAGAAAGCAAAAGAATTCGCTGATGAAGCAAAAGAATCGGCCTCTGAGTTTACTCATGAAGCAAAAGAAGTATTAAGCGATGGAAAAAATGTTGCTATAATTGCTCATATTACTATAATAGGTTGGGTCATAGCTTTGGTTATGAATAATAGTAATAAATCTGAATTGGGTTCATTTTATATTAGACAAATGTTAGGGCTTCTTATTTTATCATTTATTTTATGGTTTATTCCAGGAGTTGGGTGGATATTAAACATTGTAATGCTCATATTATGGATTATGAGTTTGGTTGGAGCATTAGGTGGAGAAAAAAAGTTAACGCCTCTACTAGGATCTTATTTTCAAGATTGGTTTAAATCCTTATAAAAATTATAAAAAAGTCAAAAAGTATTTTTTTGACTTTTTTACACCAAATTAACATCGTAATATTGCAATATACAAATAATAATATGGGGATTACCAAAACACAAATATTTACAGATCAGCAAAACGATTTAGCACAGTTTTTTAAAGTGTTAGGACATCCTGCTAGAGTCGCCATTTTACAATATATAAGTATTCAAAACGCATGTATTTGTAACGATTTGGTTGAAGAAATAGGTTTAGCCCAAGCTACCATATCTCAACATTTAAAAGAACTTAAAAGCATAGGATTACTTAAAGGCGAGGTAGAAGGAAAAAGTATGTGTTACTCTATTAATTTAGAACGTTGGACGGTATTACAAAATCAGTTAAACTCCTTTTTCAATAAAACAAAGTCTAATTGCTGCTAAAATATACAATAAATCCTTCCCTTATTTAGGGAAGGTGGATTTTATTTTGCTAAAAAACAAAAGACGGAAGGGTTTTAGGAAATAAAAAAAAATCAAGATGAGTTTATAAATATTTTCTTTACTCTCTGAACAAAGATACACACATAAAAATTAAATATAGTTAATTATGAAAACACAAGAATTTTTTAACGTATTAGAACAAGACAAAGACAAATCATTATTGTTTGAATATGCACCAAACTTATTAGTTGGAGCAAATTACCATATTACAGAAGTTAAGCATATTGTAATTGATTCTGTAGATTGTGGTTCACAAACTGATTCCTGGAACGAGACTATTATACAACTCTGGGAAAGCCCTTTAGAAAAAGGTAAAACGGAATGTATGAGCACTTACAAAGTGTCTGCTATTCTTAAAAAAGTAGGTGAGATGAAATCGTATGATTTAGAATCTGAGGTGAAGTTTGAATATAGTAACGCCACTTTTCACACGGCTCAATTATTTGTTAACGATTTCGAAATTCAAGGTAAGAATTTGATTCTTAAACTAGCCATCGAAAAAACAGATTGTAAAGCGAAAGAACTTTGCGGTGTTCCAGAAAAAGTAGTTGCCATTGCTGAGAATGTTGTTGAAAAAGTTGCCGCATGTTGTTCGCCAACTTCTGGTTGTTGTTAATTAAAAAGAGATATGAGTCATACCATTTTATTTGAAGCAATTTCTAATACTATAAATACATTAGAAATAACTGAAGTTTCAGAAGAACGAAAAGCAATTCTAAAGCCTTTATTAGATTATTTGAATAATAAGATTAAAGGCCAATAAGCCTATCCGATTAAATTTTATTTGTACGCATAATTCGCATCGTAGCCATTTGTCTCAAATTTGGGCGCAAACCATGGCGGCGTATTATAATATTAATAATGTGTCCTGCTATTCTGGTGGAACTGGAACTACTGCTATGTTTCCAAAAGTTGGAGAAACTTTAAATAATCAGGGTTTTAAAATTATTAAACTTTCAGAAGAAGACAACCCTGTTTACAGTATTAAATTTTCAGAAAATGAGCCATCAGTAATTGCCTTTTCAAAACGATTTAGTGACGATTTTAATCCTGCTTCAGAATTTGCTGGAATTATGACTTGCTCTTCAGCAGATAAAGGTTGCCCAATGGTTTTTGGGTGTGATATTCGAATTGCAATAACTTATGAAGACCCAAAAAAATCTGATGGCACACCACAACAAACAGAAACGTATTTAAATAGAAGTTTGCAAATAGCAACAGAAATGAAGTATGTTTTTTCTAGTTTAAATTAGGATAGAATATTTTCAAAAACTAGAAACAAGAAATTTTATTCAAAGCTTCTTATTTCTAGTTTTCATTATTTTCCATAAACTTACGCTCCATTTCTGCTTGAAATTCTTCCATTACGGGGCGTACAGTGCTTTCAGGTAAATCTGCAATTTTAATATACATTAAGCCATCTACGGCATTATTAAAAAGCGGATCTACATTAAAAGCTACCAATCTAGCATTTTGCTTAATGTACTTTTTTAATAGCACAGGTAATCGTAAAGCACCTGGTTCAATTTCATCAATAAATTTATCAAACTTGTTTAAATCGGCTTCGGTTTCGTCAAAAACAAAATCTTTGTCGGCATCTTTAAGTTTTACTTTAAATTCTTTTTTAGGATGCACATATTGGGCAATATATGGGTCGTAATAATGCGATTTCATAAACTCAATCATCAACGATTTTGAGAAATTTGAAAACTGATTACTAATACTTACACCACCAATTAAAAATTTATGTTCTGGGAAACGCAATGTCGTGTGTACAATGCCTTTCCAAAGTAAAAACAAAGGCATTGGTTTTTGTTGGTAGCTTTTAATAATGAATGCGCGACCCATTTCTATTGATTCACTCATCATTTTATAAAGTTCGGGTTCAAATCGAAATAAATCTTGAAGATAAAAACCGTCTATACCATAACTTTTAAAAATTTTTGAACCCAAACCCATTCTATAAGCTCCAGCAATTAATTTGCTTTCATTATCCCATAAAAACATGTGGTGGTAATAGGTGTCAAAAGTATCTAAATCAATAGCTTCATTGGTGCCTTCTCCAACTTCACGAAAGGTAATTTCACGTAAACGCCCAATTTCTCTGAGGATATTCGGAATTTTTTCAGCAGGCGCTAAAAACACTTCATAATTTTTACTTTGAAGAAGCCTAAAATCACCTTTTTGTAAAGCTTCAACTTCCTTTAGCATGATTTTTGTATCAATTGGAGTAACGATACGTTTAGGTATTTTAGGTGTTTTTAAAGTGGACGAAATATTTTCTAAGAGTTTCGATTTATCCTCAAAAGTATTAGATAACATATACGTTTTTCGTCTTAAAAATTCTGAAAACTCTTCAAGTGTTTCGTGTTCTTTTTGGTCATCAACAGAAATAGGTTTACCAATTCTAACCTTTATAACACGTCGTTTTTGAGTTAATACTTCAGATGGTAATTTAGCAGTTCTAAACGTATCGCTAATTTTAGATAGTTTATAAAATAACTTGCTATTTTTTGCATGAAAATAAATGGGAACTACCGGAACTTCTGCTCTTTTTATAAGTTTTATAGCCGCTTCTTCCCAAGGTTTATCTACTACTAATTTTCCATCTCTGTATGTTGAAACTTCGCCAGCTGGAAACAAACCAAGTGGATGACCGCCTTTTAAATGTAGTATGGAATTTTTAAACCCAGCTATGCTCGACTTTACTTCTTTTCTGTCCTCAAAAGGGTTTACAGGCATAATGTAAGGCTTCATAGGTTCTATTCTATGTAGTAAAAAATTGGCAATTATTTTAAAATCATCGCGCTGTTGTAGCATGAGTTTTAAAAGTAAAATACCATCAATACCTCCAAGCGGATGATTTGATACCGTTATATATGCACCGTTTTTTGGTAAACGTTTTAAATCTTCATCGGGGATTTCAAACTTAATTTGAAATTCTTCTAAAATACGGTCTAAAAAATCGATTCCTTGAAGATGTTTGTTACGCTTATAAAATTTATTTATAGTAGATATTTTAAGAACCTTCATTAAGCCCCAACCAACCAAAGTACCAATAAAACCATACTTATCTAGCTGTATAGCTTTAGCAACTTCTTTTGCCGTTACCAGTCCTGTATCTTGTTGTTTGGTCATGAGTGTAAATGTACTAAATGTTTATTTAGTTACTACTTGTATGGTTTCTTGGGTTAATTGTTTTAATAACACGGTTTTACCAGTTTCAATTTGCGTGATAGAATTTTCGTTGTAATGCCTAATAGTATAAAGAGATACATTTTTATGACATGTTACTTTAAATTTTGCTTTTAAATGAAGCAATAATTTTTCAAGGTTATTATAAATATTATCTATACAAACGGAAAAACTAATTGCAGAATTTTGAATCACATCAACCTTCATTTTATATTGATGTAATAGGTTGAATATTTCGCTAATATTTTCTTCTACAATGTATGAAAAATCTAATGATGATAAGGATATTAAAATTTGGTTTTTCTTTACAATAAAACAAGGAATCAATGGGTTTAAAGTAGCAGCTTTACTAATTTTTGTACCTGAATTTTCTGGATTTAAAAAAGATTTTACAAATAGAGGTATTTCCTTTCCTTGTAGAGGTTGTAAGGTTTTTGGATGAATAACTGAAGCACCGTAAAATGCTAACTCAATAGCTTCTCGATATGATATTTTATTTAGTAATTGTGCGTTTTCAAAATACCTTGGGTCTGCATTTAAAACTCCAGGAACATCCTTCCAAATAGTAACACTTTCTGCATTTAAACAATAGGCGAAAATTGCTGCGGTATAATCGCTGCCTTCTCTACCAAGTGTAGTGGTGAAATTATTGGTATCACTACCTAAAAACCCTTGGGTAATGTTTAAAGTTTTTTTGTCAAAGTTTGTTGAGATTAGATTTTGAGTCTCATCCCAATTAATATTAGCACGCCTGTAATAGCTGTCTGTTTTAATATAATCTCTAACATCAATCCAATTGTTTCTTAATCCAATAAAATTTAAATAATCACTAATTATAGTTGTGGAAACTAATTCGCCAAAACCTATAGTTTGATCATACACAAAATTATAATCGGGCGATTTATTAGTTTTAAAAAAACGACTTAATTCATTAAAAAGGTTTGATACATTTTTAAAAGCACTATGATTTTCATCCCGATGGCTATCGGGAGCAAATAAATCTAAAAGAATAGCGTTGTGGTATTTTTTAACCTCTTGAATAGAGCTTTGCAATTCTGCTTTATTTTCAAAATAATTTTTAATTATAAGCTCAATGGCATTGGTGGTTTTACCCATTGCAGAAACTACAATAAGGGTATTTTTATAACCTACTTTTTGTAAAACAGAAGCTAAATTTTTAACACCATTGGCATCTTTTATAGATGCACCACCAAATTTAAATACTTGCATTATAATTTTGACATATAATCTTTAATACCTTGTTCGTTTAAATGTACCACATCCCAGTCTCGTTTTACGTTAGCGCCTTTTTTTTCGTAAAAAGTAATAGCAGGTTCGTTCCAGTCAAGTACTTCCCAGTTAATACGTTTAACGCCTAAATCGTTTCCGTATTTTACTACTTCATTTAAAAGTGCAGTGCCAATTCCAGTACCTCGAGCAGGTTCGCTAACTATTAAATCTTCTAAATGTAAAACTTTCCCTTTCCAAGTAGAGTATCTAAAATAGACTAGTGCAATACCTTCAATTTTTTCATTTATTTCAGCTACAAAGCATTCAAATGCGGGTTGTTTACCAAAGCCATCGTTTTGCAAATCTGAAATAGTTACTTCAACAGCGTATTCTTCTTTTTCAAACTCAGCTAATTCTTTAATAAGTTTATGTACTTGAGGCATATCCTCTTTTTTTGAACGTCTAATTGTAAAATTCATAATTTGTAATAATGTTTTTCAAATATACCTTAAAGTTAAATACCTAAAGGTACATATCTCTAACGAAAACGATGTAGTTTACCAAAAATTCCGCATATTTGCACAAACAAACTTAATTATTTCATGGCTCATCAAAAACAAACTTTAGGAGAATTTATTATTGAAAACCAATCATCGTTTCAGTACTCATCAGGTGAATTATCAAGTCTTTTAAATTCAATCCGATTAGCAGCAAAAATAGTAAATCATGAAGTTAATAAAGCTGGATTAGTAGATATTATAGGAGCAGCTGGTGACACTAATATTCAAGGTGAGGATCAACAAAAATTAGATGTTTACGCTAACGAAAAGTTTATACAAACACTTACTAGAAGAAATATTGTTTGTGGTATTGCGAGTGAAGAAGAAGATGATTTTATTAGTATTAATAGTCAAGATGAAAATCATCAAAATAAATATATAGTTCTAATTGATCCGCTTGACGGTTCATCAAATATAGATGTTAATGTTTCTGTAGGAACTATTTTCTCTATTTACAGACGGGTTACCCCAGTTGGAACGCCTGTAACTCTAGAAGATTTTTTACAAAAAGGGAACAGACAAGTTGCTGCGGGTTATGTCGTTTATGGTACTTCTACGATGTTGGTTTATACAACTGGTGATGGTGTAAACGGTTTTACTCTAAACCCTGCAATTGGATCGTTTTACTTATCACATCCAGATATGAAATTCCCTGAAGATGGGAGTATTTATTCAGTAAATGAAGGTAATTATTTTGACTTTCCCTTAGGTATTAAAAATTACATTAAATATTGCCAAAAAGATGAAGATGACAGACCTTACACATCCAGATATATAGGGTCTTTAGTGTCAGATTTTCATAGAAATATGATTAAAGGCGGTATTTATCTTTACCCTAGAGGCTCTAAAAATCCAAATGGTAAATTACGTTTATTATACGAATGTAATCCTATGGCTTTTTTAGCGGAACAAGCAAATGGAATAGCAAGTAATGGTGTTATGAGAATTATGGATATAGAGCCAACAGAATTACATCAACGTGTTCCTTTTATATGCGGAAGTAAAAATATGGTTCTCAAATGTGAGGCTTTTATAAGTGAAGCAGAATAGATATATAAGAATTATACTATTTTATTAAGCGTTCTGTACATATTAAAAAAGAGATTGTTGCTTATAAGGGCTTTCATGCTCTAAAAGCCACTGTTTTCTATGCAAACCGCCAGCATAACCTGTTAAGCTACCATTGCTACCAATAACACGATGACACGGAACGATAATCCAAAGCGGGTTTTTACCATTAGCATTCGCTACTGCTCTAATGGCTTTTACATCGCCTAATTGTTTTGATAAGTCTAAATAAGATATTGTTTTTCCGTATGGAACTTCTTCGAGTTGTTTCCATACTTTTTTTTGAAAAGAAGTGCCTTCAGTATTTAGTTTTAAGTCGAATTGCTTGCGAGTACCTTCAAAATATTCGTTAAGCTGAATAACGCAATCTTCTAATTCAGTGGGAATAACATCAGTAATTTTTTCTTCGGAATTTAAAACCGTTACAGAAGCAATACCATCTTCACCACCAATAATTTTGGTAAATCCTAGAGGCGATTTGATGATACAGGTTTCCATTATTTGGAAGGTTTATCTTCTTCAATGATACCTAGTTTTTTAGCTCGAGCTTCCCAACTTTTTCTAGCTAAATGTTGAAGGTCTGAAACATTATCACTTTCGTCCATAATTTCTAATCCAAGCAAGGTTTCAATAACATCTTCCATGGTTACCAAACCACTTACCGAACCGTATTCATCTACGACTAATGCCATGTGGTTTCGGCTTTCAATAAGCTGCTCAAATAACTTAGGAATGGGTAAATCTCTATCTACAATAATAATATGTCGTGTTAAATCTAATAATTTTTTATCGCCATTATCAAGCGCCATTTCTTTAAATATTTCATCTTTTAAAACAAGCCCTTTTATGTTATCTGGGTTATCGGCATAAACAGGAATTCTTGAATAACGGAGATTTAAATTTCTATTAAAAAAATCTTCAACCGTGGTGTTTTGGTCTTCGGTTTGCATCACCGTTCTTGGTGTCATCACATCTTTAGCAAACACGTCTTTAAAAGTTAGTAAATTCTTTATTATTTTACTTTCGTTTTCTTGAAAAACACCTTCCTCATGAGCCATATCAGTCATAACCATAAAGCCTTCTCTACTCAAAACACTACCATGACCTTTACCGCCAATAAGTTTTGTGGTAAGTTGCAAAAGCCATAAAATACCTGTCCATTTTAATGGAAAAATTAAAATAACTAACGCTTTTGATGTGAAATTAGCGAGCTTTTTCCAGTAAGTTGCACCGATAGTTTTCGGAATAATTTCTGAGGCGACCAAAATTAAAAACGTCATGATTGCAGATACTACACCAACGGTATTTATACCAAAAAACTCTAATTTATAAGGTAAACTTTCTGCTTCAATACCAACCATCATTGCGCCTAAAGTATGCGCAATGGTATTTAAGGTTAATATGGCAATTAATGGTTTATCAACATCTTTTTTTAAAACTTCTAAAGTTAAAGCATAGTCTTTACCTTCTTGTTTTTTAACGTTTATAAAGGTTGGTGTTACGCTGAGTAAAACAGCTTCAAGAATAGAACATAAAAAGGAAAAGAAAATTGAAATGGTTGCCCAGAAAAATAATGCGCTCATTAAAGATGATTTTATTTATGGCTAATTTACGAAATCAATTTAACAACATCTTTAGCAAAGTATGAAGCTATAATATCTGCGCCTGCACGTTTTATGGCTGTGATTTGTTCCATCATAACTGCATCGTGGTCTAGCCAGCCTTTTTCGGCAGCTGCTTTTAACATGGCATATTCTCCAGATACTTGATAAACAGCCACAGGAACATCCACTTCATTTTTAATTTCTCGAACAATATCTAAATAACACAAGCCTGGTTTTACCATCACAATATCGGCGCCTTCATCTATATCCATCTCAGTTTCTTTAATGGCTTCAAAACGGTTTGCATAATCCATTTGATACGTTTTTTTATCTTTTGGAATATCAATTAAATCCACAGGAGCAGAATCTAATGCATCTCGAAAAGGGCCATAAAAGGCTGAGGCATATTTAGCCGAATAACTCATAATACCTGTGTTTTTAAATCCTTCATCTTCTAAGGCTTCACGAATGGTTAAAATACGACCGTCCATCATATCGCTTGGTGCTACAAAATCGGCTCCAGCTTTTGCGTGAGAAATGCTCATTTCTGCTAAAAACTCAGATGTTTCATCGTTTATTATTTGTCCGTTTTCAATAATCCCATCATGTCCATAAATAGAATAAGGATCTAATGCCACATCCGTCATCACCAACATATCTGGACATGCGTTTTTCACCGTTTTAATAGCGCGTTGCATGAGTCCGTTAGGGTTTAAAGCTTCAGTTCCTTTATTGTCTTTTAAATTATCTGGGACTTTTACAAAAAGTAACACCGATTTTAACCCAAGTTTCCAAAGTTCTTTTACTTCGCCTTCAAGTAAATCTAAACTGTAACGAAAGTAGTTTGGCATGGATGGAATTTCATCTTTAACTCCTTTGCCTTCAACCACAAAAAGCGGCACTAAAAAGTCGTTTGGTGTAATTATGGTTTCACGAACTAATGAACGGATTGATTCGTTGGTTCTTAATCTTCGGTTTCTTCTTAATGGGAACATAGTAAAAATGTTTATATGTTGATGCGTTTATTTGTTTATCCAATTAACTGGATTTTTCAATACTTCTAAAAGTTTTTCTTCGTCACTTCCAGATTCTGGATGATGGTCGTATACCCATTGTACATGTGGAGGTAAACTCATTAAAATACTTTCTATTCGCCCATTGGTTTTTAATCCGAACAGTGTGCCTTTATCATGTACTAAATTAAATTCAACGTAACGACCACGACGAATTTCTTGCCAATTGCGTTGTTCTTGAGTATATGATAAATCTTTTCTTTTTTCAACTATTGGTGCATAGGCTTCAAGGAAACTATCGCCAACTTCGGTAACAAAGTTATACCAATTTTCCATACTCATGGTTTCAGATGCTTTGCAATAATCGAAAAACAAACCCCCTAAACCTCTGCCTTCATTTCTATGTGAGTTGTAAAAGTATTCATCACAGCGTTTTTTATAGGTTTGATAAAACTCTGGATTGTGCTTATCGCAAGCAGTTTTACAGGTTTTATGAAAGTGTTTTGCATCGTCTTCAAATAGGTAATAAGGTGTTAAGTCTTGTCCGCCACCAAACCAGCTATCAATTATCTTTCCATCTTTATCATACATTTCGAAATAACGCCAATTGGCATGAACGGTAGGGACCATAGGGTTTTTAGGATGCAATACTAAACTCAATCCGCAGGCAAAAAAATCGACATCGCCAACTTTGAAATAGGCTTGCATGGATTTTGGCAATTTTCCATGAACACCTGAAATGTTTACACCGCCTTTTTCAAATACGTTTCCGTTTTCAATCACGCGTGTGCGACCTCCACCGCCTTCTGGTCGTTTCCAAATATCTTCTTGAAATTTGGATTTTCCATCAACGGCTTCTAGTTTTGATGTGATGCTATCTTGTAAACCTTGTATGTATTGGTAGAATTTGTCTTTCATTGATTCTTTTTCGTTCAAACCTAAAAGGTCTTTGAGACTTCGCAGGTTGATATCAGTTTTTTCATGACCTGCGAGGTTTTTAAAACCTTGTAGGTCTGATCCTAAATTATTATCAGTTAACCCTAGATGTTCATTATGAGCAAAAACAAAGTTATCGATATCATTAAATACTTGTATAGTATAAGACTTGTTAATTGGTACTATTGTTTTTAGAGTGTCATTAGTGTAAAATTGGAATGATGAAAATTTATAAGCTTTATAATCACTAGTAATTTTATGATTCTGTGGGTTAGTATGAATATACAGAATGGTATTTTTTAAATAAGTTTCTGTATCAATTTTTTTTCTTCGGAAGTGTTTTTCAAATAAACTTCCTGTTCTATTTTGCTGTTTATTAAAAGCTTTTGCATAAGCATTGAGTAGGTTAGAAATAGACTGATTTGCTTCTTTAGATTCTGATATTATTTCTAATAAAAAATGAAAATGATTGTCCATTAGACAATATCCTAAAATAGATGCTTTACCATCTAAATGTTTATTTATTAGATTTAAAAAGTAGATTTTATTATCATCATTTTTGAAAATAGTTTCACCATTTACGCCACGATTAAAAATGTGATAATAATTTCCTTTTTCTAATGCTTCAAGTTTCATTTTTTTCTTTTGATTATAGACCTACAAGGTTTTTAAAACCTCGCAGGTCTTTCATATCATTCAATCACTTTATACAATTCGTATAATTCCATATTTAACGGTGCTTCTCCCCGAGGAGTAAATTCACTATTTAGTGTTTTTATCCAAGTAAAATTATTGTTTTCGGCAACTTTTAAACTCCCTATATTACTTTTATGAACTATAATTTGCAAAGTTTCTAAACCAAGACTTTCAAAAGTATATTCTGATAGTCGTTTTATAGCTTCTGTTGTTAAGCCCTTGCCTTCAATATTATAATCGATAGCATAGGCGAATTCTCCTTGTTTTTTTGTCCAATCGACTTCTTTGATGTAAAATAAACCAACTAATTTATCTGATTTTTTTTCTCTTAAAGTGAATAAAAACTCTTCTTTAACTTCAAATTGTTTAACCTTTTTTGAAACAAAAATGTTTGATAAATCTGGTGTTAAATTTTGTTCTAATGTTTTTGGGAAATAGCGTTTTAATCGGTCTTCATTAGCAACAGCAAAGTTACAGATATTCCATCCGTCTTTTGGTTGTATGGGTGTTATGTGATATGAACCAAAACTAAGCGGCATTTATAGGTTTGTTTTTAAGTTGAAGCGCTTCTACTGTTCTAGTTGAAGCAGCTGTAACCGATAACGGCAGCACTAAAATGACACCAATTACGGGAATTAATAAAAATAGAATAAACACAATACCGTTACCAATGGCTAATCCACGATGTTTACGCACAAATTGTAAGCTCTCTTTATATTGAAAATGGCGCTCTAAAGTATAATCCATATTACCAAAACCTGCATAATAAGCTTGAACCATAAATAACAAAATGGTTGAAAATATATTAATAATTGGAATAAATTTTAAAAGTAAAATAGGAATAGTAAGAAATAATTCCATGATTAGGTTTCTACCATTAACTCGAATTCCACGCCACAGTTGTTGCATAAACGTGGTGTCTCTTTGCGAATGTGGTGGATTGCCTGTAAAATGAGCTTCTATTTTTTCGGAAACGGGACTCATAAATGGCGCTGATAATGCCATTATAATGTGTTTGAAAAGGATGATTCCTATAACTAAAATAATTAGTCCTCCAATAAAATTACTAATTGATGAAAAGGTTTCTTTACCCCAATCCCAAATCCATATT
>TARA_R110002096_G_scaffold288852_4_pt1 | contig 23194 bp, 19 predicted proteins | sample TARA_R110002096 | Tara Oceans TARA_R110002096 (sample SAMEA4397295) | marine metagenome | biome: Polar Biome; feature: [DCM] deep chlorophyll maximum layer (ENVO:01000326); material: water (ENVO:00002006), including particulate matter (ENVO:01000060) such as... | depth 35 m
CAGAGCCGGGTCACACGACTACTCGAACTCGACGCAAAGGGTCGTCGTGAAGTTCGCGGACGCGCCATCGCGGAACCACGCTTGGAAGTAGATCGTCTCACCCGGCGTGATCACCTGCATCTGCGGCAGGTTGTTCAGGTCCGGCGTGAACGAGAGCGTACCGCCCGCGCCCGAGTTGATGATGTTGTTCGCGAAGCGGTACTGAGGGCTACCGAGGCAGATGAACCCCGAGGCCACCGGCAGGTTCGTCGTCGAACGCGACATGAGGTAGAAACCGAACTCGCTCGCGGGCAGGCCTATGGCGAAGAGGTCCAGGTCGTTGTCGACCACGCGGTTGCTGCCCGTGGCGGTCAGCGTCGCGATGTCGAAGGTCGAGTTGGGCAGGGTGAGGCAGTTCGTGTCGGGAGCGCCGACCGAGTACTCGATGGCGCCCATGTCGATCAGGGCGCCTGTGCCGACGCCCGTGTCGGGCACGCTCGGAGCATCGACGATGCGTGCCGTGCGGTCGTGGTCCAGGTCGATGCCGGGCTGGGCCTGGCTGTTGCTGCCCGCGTCGATGGCGGGCGAGGTGGACGCGAGGCGGAAGTCGAAGCCGGCCAGGTCGACGAACTCGGGGTCCGTCGAGAGGTTGCCAACTCCTGCGAGCCCACCCTCGATCAGCGAGTAGGTGACGGTCGTCCCTGACACTTGGTTGACGCCGTTCTGGCCGGAGCTGCCCTGGTTGTCCCAGAACACGCAGTTGGCGACCGTGACGTTGGAGCCCGCGTCGACCAGGCCGCCAGCTACGTGCGTGTTGGCGATGTTGCCGACCACGGTGTTGTTGCGGAACGTCGTGGAGCCGCCGCTGCCGACCCACACCGCACCGCCGCCGCTGCCGCCCGTCGCACGGTTGCCGCGGAAGACGCAGTTGGTGACCACGGCGCCGTTCGTGTTGAAGATCTCCAATGCACCGGCCCGCGAGGCTTGGTTGCCGATGAACGTGCACCGGTCGAATCGAATCCCGGTGCCACCGTTGATGTCGAAGGCTCCCCCGAAGGAGCCGCCGAAGTTGTCCTCGAAGATCACATCCGTGAAAGTCGGACTTCCATTGATGTAGGCCGCGCCTCCCCCGAACGTGCAGCGGTTGGACAGGAAATGGCAGTTGCGGATCGTGGGCGACGTGCTGCCGAGGCAGATGATTCCGCCCCCGCGATCGCTGTTCGTGCCACCATTGGCGTTGCCGCCCGTGACCGTGAAGCCGTCCAGCACGGCGGTCGCGTTGGAGTTCAGACCGTTGACGACGTGGTAGCTGTTGTCGGTGATCGTGCCGAGGCCGTCGTTCTCGTTCAGGTCCGCGCTGAGGATCGTCGGCGCATCACCCAAAGGCAGGCGCTCGGACGGGTCGGATTCGGTACCGACGAAACCACCGTACAGCTCGACACCCGTCTTCAGGTTGAAGGCCAGCGAGCGGCTGGTGCCGGTCGTCGGGTAGTACGTGCCTTCCTTGACGAAGATCTGATCGCCGCTCACCGACTGGAGCAGCGCCAGGCGGACGCCGTCATCGGTCTGCAGGGCGTCGGCCCAGCTGGAGCCGTCGTTGAGGCCGGTCGTGAGGCCCTCGTCGACATAGATGGTGGACTGGGCGAACGTGGTCGAGACGAACGCGGCGCCGGCCAGGAATGTGGCGACGCAACGCGGGGAGCGGAACTGCATGGAAGCTTCGTGGAGATATGTCGAACGGGGGATCGCGGTCCGTGGAGAGCTGCGTCTACAGCGAGCTCCGGAGCGGGTTCCAGGAGTCCGGACCGCGTGTGCCAGTCCTGCAGGTTAGTCGATGGACGCTGCGAGTCGGGACTTGTGTCGGACATTGGGCTGCACGGGTCGCGACCTTGCCCCAATGTGAGTCCGGATGGCACCGGACGGGACAGGATCGGCCGGTGCTCCGATCCCGTCGGCATTCATCGAGCCAAGTCGTTGGGACGGCGGGAGTTGGGTTCGGCTCCTCAGTACGCGCGCGCGAGAGGCGTGCGTCGTGCTCGAGGAACGGGCAACTTGGCCCTGCACCCAACCCCGACCATTCCCATGACGCGCACCGCCAACCAGGACTTCTACAAGACGCTCGCCGTCCTCTACGACCAGCCCGACCACGTTCAGCTGGCGTCGCGATTCGCCGAACACGTCGCGCGCCACCTGACCGATGTGGGGGGCGATCACGTGCTGGATCTGGGTTGCGGGACGGGCGTCCTGGCCGAGATCCTGGCCGAGCGCGGCTTGCGAGTGACCGGCGTGGACCTGGCCGATGAGATGCTCGTGATCGCACGACGCAGATGTCGTGCGCGACGTTCCAGCATCGACTTCCTGCAAGGTGATGTGCTGAAGGACCGTTTCGCGGGACCCTATCCCGTCGTCTCCGCCAGCGGTGAGATCGTCAATCACCTGGAGACCGAGCGCAAGGTAGCCCGCTATTTCGCGAACGTGTTCCGTCACGTGCAGCCGGGTGGCGTGTTCGTGTTCGACGCGATCCAGCGGGCAACCTTCGAGAACAACTGGGATGATCGCAGCTACTACCTGTCGGGTGAAACCGGCGACATCGTCCAGGAGTGTTCGTGGGACGCGGAGCGCAACGTCGGCACGGTCGAGATGACTGGCTACGTGAAGCAGGCTCGCGGCGCCTACGAAAAGGTCGGCATCACGCTCGAGGAGTACTGCCACGATGCGCCGTTCCTGAAGTCCGCGTTGCGAGCCGCGGGGTTCACCCGCGTGAAGCGCACCCCCTGGTGTCCTTGGACCGATGGATTCCAGGATCACGACCTGTGGACCGCCGTGCGGCCGGCCTGACCATGAAGAAGCTGCGCGTGCTGCTGTTGACCCACGGGCCCCTGCGTTCGAAGGAACAGGAGGGGCGCAAGGTCTTCGTCGGCAAGGAACGCAAGACCGAGAACGACGTGCTGGGCGCGCTCGAGCGCCTGGGGCACGTCATCGACGTCCTGGCGCTCGAGGATTCGCTGGATCCCTTGGCCGATCAGGTCGCCGCGTCGCGCCCCGACGTCGTCTTCAACCTGCTGATGAAGTTCAAGGACGACCCGGCGCACGAACCGAACGTCGCTTCGTACCTGGAACTCTGCGGTGTGCCGTACACCGGTTGCAGCGCGACCGGCATCACGCTGGCGCGGGACAAGGCGTTGTCCAAACAGGTGCTCGATTGGCACGGGATCCCGACGCCGCCCTGGCGCCTGTTCCGGCGTGGCGCCAAGTCGATCGGCGCGGACTTTGCATTCCCGATGTTGGTCAAACCATCCGATGCATCGGGTTCGGTCGGCATCGTCAAGGACTCGCGCGTGTACGACGAGGCGGAGCTCGCAGCGCGTGTCGCGTTCCTCCACGAAACGCACGGTTGCGACGTGATCGTCGAGCCCTTCCTGACCGGCCGCGAGTTCACCGTCGCCGTCCTGGGCAACAAACGACTCGTCGCATGGCCCGTCCGCGAACGCGTGTTCGGCGCGGATGCGGTCGTACCCTTCATGACCGAGAAGATGAAGTGGGACGAGGACTACCAAGCGCGCAACTCGGTCCGTAGCCGCGACGCCGACCTGGAACCGGTCCGCGCGTCGCGTCTGCAGAAGCTGGCGCGGGACGCCTGCCGCGCGCTCGGGCTGCGTGGATTCGCGCGCGTCGACATTCGCATGGACGGCGACGGCCATCCGTTCGTGCTCGAGGTGAACCCGAATCCCGAACTCGACTTCGACGAGGACTTCGTCCACGCCGGACTGGCCTTGGGGCTACAGCCGGACGACACGATCCAGAAGATCGTGCAACTGGCTCTCTAGCGGCCGCGCACCTTGACCCGTGCCTCGGCCACGGGCAGAAACGTTCGGTCGAAGCGCTCGACGAACGTCTCCAGCAGAACGCGTCGGTCGGGCTCGATCTTCACGCGCTTCTTGCGCGAGCCGTCGCGGATCGTGAACGGGCCCTTCTCGGTCAGCCAGTGCGCGGGCAGCAGCAGGTGGACTTGCGTGGCCTGCTTGGCGTCGAGTTGGATCGAGCCGGGTTCCAGGAATGTGGCTGCGACGCGCGCCGTGATGTTCTCGGAATGATCGATGACCATCACGCGCACTTCGTTCTGATCCGGCGTCACTCCGCGTCGGACCCGGATCGTCGGCTCGAAGGTCTCTTCGACCTCCTTCGTGAACCCTCCGATCGACAGCCAGCGATTCTGGTTCTCGTCCTCCCGCGCGCTCCGGCGTACGAGAGATTCGGGCCAGGGTTCGCGCGTGTGCTGACCGAACCAAGCGGCCCAGTCCTGGCCGCCGTGGACGTTGAAACTGTGCCCCGCGTCCGGCACGACCACGAGGTCCGCCGTTGCGATGCCGCGCGCGGCGATGCGCGCGAAGAACGTCTGGAGGCTCCAGACCAGATCCGCCTCGTCCCGAGCGCCCACCATCGCGCGGAGAGGAAGGTCGGTGAGGTTGTCGAGGTAGCGCATGTTGTTGCGTCCCCGCGCCGGGTCGAACCGCGCGCCGCCCGCTTGTGGAGCCGCGGCCGCGAAGACACCCGGGAAGCGCAGCGCCAGGTCGAACGTCAGGTGTCCTCCACGGCTGTAGCCCGTCAACCAGATGCGGTTCTCGTCGATGTTGTAGTTGCGGCGCGTCCAGCGGATCGCCTCGAGCACCGCGCGACGTTCCCGCGGTGTTCCGCGAAAGCCCTCGTTGGGCCCGAACTCGGAAGGCGCGAGCAGGATCGCTCCCAGCTCGTCGGCCACCGACTGCCACATGCCCGCCATCTGGAGCCCCGATCCTCCTGCGCCATGCAACGCGACCAGCAACGGGGCGGGTGTGTCGAGCGTGACGGATCGAGGAACGTGGAGGACCAGCTCGGAGGCCTCGAGTTCGCCTTCGACGTGGAGGTCCGCCATGACGATGCGTTGGCCGTGACCCAACTCGTCCACGCCGGGCATGAACTCCGCTGCGGCGGCGAGCCAAGCGTCCAGATCGATCGTGTCACGCTTCATCAACACGTCGACAGCGTCTTGGCGCTCGTCGGGCGTCGGCAGGTCGACCGCCCAAGCGAGCAGCGTCGAAGGATCGTCGGACACCGGCGCGTCCTGTCCTGCGAGCAAGACACACGTTGCGAACCAGAGGTGAGGGCTCATGTCACCGATCCTAGGCTCCGCGGCCGGACTCGTTTCGTAGGCGTTGTGGCATTTCGCGTGCGAGACGTCGCACGGGTTGCAGCTAGCGACTTGGAGCGCGGATTCGGGGTCGATCGCGCGTACGTGACGCCTCACGACTCGGCCCCGGACCCGCTCCGATCAAGGGCCCAACGCTGGCAGGAACGGCAGCAGAACCGCCGGTGGCCAGAACCGCACCCCGATCGGGAACTGCAGGACGTGCAGTTGGACCCCTTCGCGGATGCCGATCTCCGCACCCAAGATCGGCGTTTCCAACTCGATTCCGGAGCCGCTGCCCGTACGTCCCAAGTGGAACAGCGCGTAGTCGCGGCCGATGGCGTTGGGGCTCAGTTGGGTCGTGAACGCGGGAGACGCGCGCAGTACGCGCTCGGCGAACGTGTTCGAGTTGGGGCCGGGAAAGGCCCGGTAGCTGCCATCGGTCCAGAAACGTTCGGGTTCCAACAGGACCGCGATCGCAGCCTGCGCGCGCGAACCGGTCAGGACGTCCACGACGCGAACCTGGCGATCCCAACGGCGATCGTCCGCAGCATCGTCGGTCTCGATCTCCCAATGCCCGATGTCGTAGGTGCGCGTCGGGATGCCCAAGCGCCACCACTGACCGTCGACGCGATACTCGAAGAACGTGTGCGCCGCGAAGTGCGTGTACCAGGGTTGGCGATCGGGGATGTTGAGTTCCTTGACCAACACGACGGGTCCTTCGGGGAGTTCGGGAACCACATCGGACGGCAAGGTCACACGGCAGGCGCTCGCACCGAACAGGACGGTGATGAGGAGCAAGATCCTCATGCGTCGTTCAGCAGGCCGGCACGGCGCAGCGCCGCACGCGCCGTGTCCAGGTCCACCCAACCGCGCGTCAGGACTCGGCCGTGCGTTCCGTCGAAGGTTGCCAGCGTCGGATAACCGCGGATGCCCAACGACTCACGCAAAGCGAAGTCGGCCTCGAGGAGCGCGTGCGTCGCAGGGTCGTCGATCTGGTCCGGGTCGACGTCGAACTCGGCGGCGATCTGGGCCAGCGTCGTCGGGTCGGAAGGATCCCGAGCTTCGAGGTAGTAGGCCCTCTGGATCGCGTGAAACACCTCGCGCCCACGGTCGCTGGCAGCCAGCACGAGGCGACACGCGGGCCACGTCGAGCGTCGTGGCGAACAGCGCTCCCAGAAGTCGTGCTGGAACGTCGCGCCCGTGCGTGCCGCGACCGCGCGCCACGCATCTTGCACATAGGACTTCGTCGCCGCATCCATCGGAGCATCGCTGTCCGGCGCGAGACCGCCCATGACGTAGGTCAAGCGGACGTCGTCGCGCAACTCGGACTCGAGGGTGTTCAGGACCTCGGTGAAGCCCCAACACCACGAGCACATCGGGTCGGCCACGTACAGCAGTTGCGTCGGAGGGACCTTGGTGGGGGAGTTCATCGTGGCTGCGCGGATTCGCCTCAGCGACCTTGTTCGCCGGAGGCCTCGATCGCCTCCGCATGCGTCGGGCCCTTCACGTGACGATCGAACCAGTCGATCATCTCGGCGAGCGCGTGCAGGACGGACTCGCGCGCGCGATACCCGTGACTCTCCTCGGGCAGCATGACCAGGCGGGCCGTCCCACCGTTGCCCTTGATCGCGTGGTACATGCGCTCGGACTGGATCGGGTAGGTGCCCGCGTTGTTGTCCTTGGCGCCGTGGATCATCAGCAACGGCTCGTTGATCTTGTCCGCATGGAAGAACGGCGAGATCGCCGCGTAGGCGTTCGGTGCTTCCCACAGCGTGCGTCGTTCGGACTGGAATCCGAACGGCGTCAACGTGCGGTTGTACGCACCGCTGCGCGCCAATCCAGCGCTGAACAGGTCGCAGTGCGCCAGCAGATTGGCCGTCATGAACGCGCCGTAGCTGTGACCTCCGACGCCGACCCGCGTGCCGTCGGCGACGCCCATTTCGACGGCCTTGTCGATCGCCGCCTGGGCCGCGGACACGATCTGAACGATGAACGTGTCGTTCATCGTCTCGGCGTCGCCGATGATGGGCATCGTGGCGCCGTCCATGATCGCGTAGCCCTGCGTCAGGAAGAACAGGTGGGACGAGCCGCCGATGCGTGTGAAGCGCGACGGCGAACCGCTGACCTGGCCTGCGGTGGAGGGATCGTTGAACTCGCGCGGATAGGCCCACACCACCAAGGGCAACTCCTGTCCTTCCTGATGGTCCGCAGGGAGGTAGAGCGTGGCCGACAGCGGGACGCCGTCAGCGCGCTCGTACTTCACCAGTTGCTTCGTGATGCCACGCAGCTGCGGCGTCGGATCGACGAACTGCGTCAGCTGGTCCCAAGTGCCGGGATTGCGCAGGTCACGCTGGAAGTAGTTGGGCGGTTGGTTCTTGGACTCGTGGCGGGTCAGGAATCGCAGCACGTCGCCGTCCTCCTCGACCTCGAGCAGCGCGACCGCATTCTCGTACGAACCCAACTTGCAGCGCCACAGACGTTCGACCTCGAGCGTCTTCAGGTTCTGGCGATCGAGGAACGGCAGTTGACCGTCGGGCGAGTCGCCTGCGCCGGTGCGATACACCCAATCGCCCTCCTGGCGGACCACCGATCGGCCGGACGGATCCGCTTCCATGACGAACGATCCCGGATTGCCGTAGCGGTCCTGGACCGAGCGATCATCGAGCACGATCGGGTCGACCTTTGGCGTGCCCAGGTCGTGCAACGTCGTGCGTGTCCAGCGCCGATCGCGGTCGTACTCGGACGCCAGCACGAGGTTGGGGTCGGACATCCAGGTCAAACCGAAGGAGCGATGTTCGGTCGCGAACATGGCCCGCGGCTCTCCTCCGATCGGCGCCAACCACCATTCGTCGCGCAGGGGCGCATCGACCTTGGGATCACCGCCGTCGAGCGCTTGGACCCACACGAGCGTCGAGAACGCACCGGCTCGCCATTGGAAGCTGCGGGGTCCGGTGGCCACGCCGCCGAGGGGGATGCCTTCGGCCATCGGGATCTCGGCCATGACCACACGTTCGTCGGTCGCGACGTTCCAGACCTCGACCGAGCGCGGGAAGCTGCGGTACGACATCAAGTACGAGAACGGCCGCTGCATGCGCGAGACCAGCAGGTACTCGCCGTTCGGGGAAGGCGAGGCGTCCAGGATCATGCCGGCCGGACCGATCTCCTCGGCCTTGTCACCGTCGACGCCCAGGATCTCGAGCTGGCTCGTTGAGAGGTGCTGAAAGAGCGCTTCGTCGTAAGGCGTGGACAAGAGGTCCTGGTACGTCCGTACCGGAGAGCGATCGCCCGCGGTCTCTTGCATGGCCGGTCCTGTCGGCACGCGTGATAGGACGGGCGCAGGTTCACGGTCCGACGGAATCACGTGCGCGAGGATCGACTTGCCGTCGGGCATCCAGCTCCAGCCTCCGCCGTGCACCGCGTTCAAGCCGGACGTGAGTTCGCGCGCTTCACCGCTGGTCGCATCGCAGACCCACAGCGAGATGTCCGTGTCCTCGACGATCGTGAAGCCGAAGTGCTGGCTCGTGTGCGACCAGTTCGGGCTCGAGATCCTTGCGCCCTCGGGCAACTCGATGCGCTTTGGCGTTCCGCCGAGGACCTGGCGCAGCTGCAGACCCGTGTTGAGCCCCAAGGTTTGGCGTCCGTTGTTGCGCGCGTCGATCCGCAGCCCGGCCAGGCCGACCCACGGCCGCGAGACTTCCTCGATCGAGGGCATCGCCGAGCGGTCGATCAACACCATGTACTTGTGATCGGGGCTGATGCTGACCGCGGGCGTCGGCGCCGCGTCCACGATGTCGACGACGTCCTGCGGAGGCAGCCGATAACCACCGTCCTGGGCGAGAGGCGTGGCGGCGACGAGAAGAACGAGTGCGTGCAACATGGCAGGACCTCCGAAGATCGGGGGGAACGGGCGACACCCGATCCTACCCGCTCTGCGGAGGCCCCAAGCCAAACCTACGTTCGGCCTGCTGCTGGGCGTGGCCCAGGCGTCACTCGAACGTCAACTCGATCGCGTCCGAGAAGTTCGACACCGGGCCGCTGGAGAAGTCTCGGTGCCAGGCCTGGAAGTTCCAGCTCTCGCCGATCAAGGCCGCGACGGGCGGGTTGACCGGGATGCTTGCGAAATCGACCATCAAAGAGATCGTGCCCGTCGGACCGGAACTCATGACCTGGGACATGTAGCGTCCGATGTCGTCCGCCAAACACAGGTGACCCATGGAGCCTCCGGGGTTGGCCGTGAAGCCCTGGGTGCGACTGACGAGGAAGAAACCGAACTGGTTCGGAGGCAGTTGCGTCGCGATCAAGATCAAACCTTGATCGATGATCACGGACGAACCGATCGCGTCGATGCGACTGGACATGCCCGTCGTGTTGAAGGGGGCCGGGCTGCAGTATCGCGTGCCCAGCGAAGGCGGTTCGCAGGTGATGTCGGTGATCCGCAGGTCGTCGATCGCGGCTTCGACGATCGAGCCGCTGCCGTTGTCCTCGGCGATGAATCGCAACTGGATGTTCGCGGTTGGCGCGACGATGCTGTCGACGACGAAGTCGTGATAGAGCCAGCCACCCGTCGTTCCCGTGCCGGTCGGGCCCACCGTCTCGACGGGGAACCAGAGCGAACCGTTGTTCGTGATCTCGACGCGCAGCGTGTCGTCGACGCTCGCATTGCCGTCGTTCGAGAACCAGCGCCAGTAGCCGATCTTCGGCGCGGTGTATGACGACATGTCGTAGACCGGCGAGAACAAGGTGGTCGAGCCGTTGTCGACGTCGTTCTCACCCAGAGCTCCGCCGGTGCCCTGGCCCGTGAACCAGCACATGCTGCCCATCGTCGTGTGGTCGTCCGCGGGTTCCGACGCCGTTCCCAGGGGATCGCCCAGGACCCAGATGCCGGTGGTCGCGTCGTCGGTGACCGCACCGACCGTCCAGCCGTCGACGGCTTCCATGGACTGCGTCAACGCGAGGTTGGAGCCCAGCGAAATCAGGCTGGTGTAGCGTTCGGTCGGGGCGCCGAACGGATCGGCGTAGACCTGGCCGGAGGAACCCTCCGCCGTGACCCACCACTCGATCGTCGAACCGCAGGTCATGACCGGGAAGTCCACGCTCCAGGTGGAGCCGAAGACCTGGGTCAACGGATAGGTTTGCACGCTGTTTCCGTCGTCGATGTGCAGCTCGGGCGTGATCGTGTTCAGGAGGCCGACGCCCGATTCTGCAATCGTCACGTTCATCGTGTCACCGGCGGGATCGATCGTGGTCGGGGCCGGACCGTCGACGGTGATCTCGACCTCGGGGTCCCCTAGGCGGAACAGGAACAATCCGCTCTCGAAGTCGCTGCCGATGATCGTGCCGCTCGGCAGGTAGGGATAGCAGCTCCACAGGCCGTTGAACGTGGCCCCGTCGTGGGGGCTGAACGTGTCGAAGTGGGCGATCTCGGTCGGGTTCAACGGGTTCGACGCGTAGTCGAACACGCGCAAGCCCGTCGTGTAGTTCGCGGCGTAGATCAGCCCGCCGTGCGTATACAGGTTGTGCGTGATCGCGACCTTGCCGTTGTCGAACGGGCTCACGTAGAACGCGTTGTCCACGTCCGACACGTCGATCACGTACGTCGTGCTGGGCAGGCTGCCGTCCTCGTCGAGCTCGTCGCCCATGTAGAAGTACTGGCGGTCCTCGCTGAGCCAACCCTGGTGCGAGTAGACGCCGCCGGGCCAGTAGACCTGGCTGACGACCTGGATGTTGGCCTTGTTCGTGACGTCCAGGATCGTCAGACCCGTGTCGTCGTAACCGCCGTTGAAGCCAGAACAGAGGAAGGCGATCTCGCGTCCCGCGTGCGGGCCGGTCGTGTAGCTGACGATCTGGGCGTCGTGGCAGTAGCGCGTGCTCCACGTCGTGACGTAGGTCGGCGCGGCCGGGTTGGCGTTCAGGTCGTAGATGCGAATGCCATGGCCGTTGCCGCCACACAGGTACAGGTAGCCGGAGTCCTCGTTGATCGCGACGTTGTGCGAGTCGGACGAACCGATGCCGGGGATCGTGCTGACCAGCGACACGGAACCGCTGTCGGCGTTGACCAAGCTGATGACCTGGATGTCGTCGCCCGATTCACTGACGCTGTAGCAGTACTCGCCGTAGACCTTCGCATCGCGCCACAGGCTGTTCGTGCCGGACACGTAGCCGATCGAAACCGGCGCGGTCGGAACGGTGATGTCGTAGAAGGCGGTGCCGAGCCGCGTTCCCATGATGGCGTACTCGCGCCCGCTCGGACTGACGTAACCCCAGCAGTCGTTCCCCGTGCTCGCGTTGTCGATCTGGTTCAGGGGAACCCACGACAGCAACTGCATGTTGTTGGCGTCGAAGCCCAGATTGCCGACGCTTCCGGACGGAAGGGGGGCGGCGTTCCTGTAGCCCGGACCGTTGTTGGGCGGGAGGCGATGCAGGACCTTCAGGTCGTCCTCGTGCGCGAGAAGCGGTGACGCGAGTGCGCAACCGAACAGCGCGAGGGCTCCGAGGTGGAGAACCTTCGACATGGGAAGTTGGAGATGGGGTGTGCCGGGAGAGCAGCGAGAGCGTGGATTCGATGGTACTCCTCGCTTCCCGCTCTGGATGTGACTGCGGCGTGTCCAAAGACGGACGAGGTCGTGTGACCGCAGTCACGACCTTCCAGTCCCACTCCGGGACGGTTCTAGTCGGACAGCGACGGACCGGCCGGGGGCACGAGCAGGGAGGGATCGAGTGCGGTGCCCTCGAGGCTGCCCAGGAAGGCGTGCAGGTCGGAGAGTTCCGATGGACTCAGACGCAGGGGCGCCAGGATTTGTTCCTGGTGATGGCTGGTGACCGAAGCACCTTCCCGCGTGTCGTAGAAGTGCAGCACCGCGTTCAGGTCCTCGAACTGTCCTTGATGCATGAACGGAGCGCGGCCGGCGAGGTTGCGCAAGCTCGGCGTCTTGAACGCGCCGAAGGAGTCGGAGGACTTCACCAGGTGCTGCACGCGATTCGCCGTCGTGCCGTTCCGATCGTCGCTGTAGATCCCCGACGCCTTGAACTCGCTGCCCTGGACGTGAGCGATGCCCTGGAAGCGGCCCGGATCGTCACGGCGACCCTCGGGATGGGGCGGCGCCGCGGTGTTGTGGAACTCGGAGTCGGTGAAGTTCGGACCCAAGTGACACTGCGTGCAGTTCGCGCGGGTCAGGAACAGATACAGGCCACGTTGTTCGCTGTCGGACAAGGCCCCGATACCGTCCGACCTGTTCGAGGCCAACGCAGCAGCGAACTGATCGAAGCGCGAGTTCCCGCGCACGAGCAGGCGTTCGAACGCGGCGATGGACTTGCCGACGTTGACGAAGACCTCGTCGCTGGCCGTCGCGCCCGACTCGTCCGGCAGCGGGCCGAAGGTGGTCTCGTACGCGCGTTTCAGGTCCGGGTCGTCATGGAACAGGTCCGCGATCAGGTCGCGGTGGCCGCCCAGTTCGAGCGGGTTCTCGAGCGGGCCGAGCGCCTGCATCCACAGGCTGTCCGCGCGCCCACCCCACCCGAACCAGCGACCGTAGGCGACGTTGATCAGCGACGGAGCGTGCCGCTCGCCGAGCCCCATGCCCTTGGCGAGCGGTTTCGGATCACTGAATGCATGCGTCGGAACGTGGCACGTAGCGCACGACACCTGGCCGTCCAGCGAAAGGCGCTCGTCGAAGAACAGCCAGTGGCCCAGGCGCGCCGCATTCGGATCGTCGGCGAAGCGATTCGTCGGGTCCGGCGGGACGTCGCCCAACGGCGATAGGCGACCCAGTTGCTTGCGCTCGGCGTCTCCGAACTCGACGGCGGTCCCGGGAGCATCCTGGCAACCCATCAAGGCGCTGAGCAGCGCGATGCCGAGGATGGACTTCAATCCAAGGTCCATGCGACTTGAGCGCGTTCGGTGACCGCACCTCGGCGGACGTCGACATAGACCTCCCAGCGGCCGCTCATGTGGAACAGCATCGGCCCGGCAACGTACTCCGAGCCTTCGCGGCGCACGCTCGGGAACACCGTCATGCCATGCCCATGCTCGGGCATGTCCGCGTCCACGCTGACGTCCTCGACCTCGACGTCGAGCGCTCGACCTTCCATGTCGAGCAGGTGGAAGCGCACTTCGAACTCCGCGTTCAGAGGCATGACGGCGGGCGTGTGTCGGACCGAAAGCACGAAGTTCGCGGCATTCGATTCCTGCTCGACCACGGCGCAGGCGTCGAGGGCCTCCGCTCCACCGCAACCGGAGAGCAGAAGGAGGATCAAGGTGCGCAGCTTCATTCGACGTAGCTCTCGGGAGGATAGCGCTTCGGGTCTCGCGCGATCTGAGCGTACGGCCGGGAGCCGAACGCGTGGACGTATTCCAGCGCTTGCGTGAGCAGGAACCCGCGATGGTTGGCGTGGTCGTTGACGATCAACCGGCCTTCCCCGTCCTGCGCGAGTGCACGAGGCTTGCGGAACTGGTCCGGGCCGAGACCCGACGAACCGACACGGTCGACCTCGTTGCCCTCGGCGTCGAAGCGGATCACCGCATCCGTACCTGCGTCCGAGACGTACATGGTGCGGTCCTCGAGCACGAGGACGCCGTGGGGCTGTTCGAGTCGTCCAGCTCCCACACGTGGGCCCGGTTCGCCGAATCGCGAGCCCCGCGTCTGGAATCCGAGGACCTGGCCGACCTGCGCGTCGGTCACCCAGAGCAGGCCGTCGGCGCCCATCGTGATGCTGCGCGGATCACCAAAGGTGTCGCACGGCAGCATCCGTTGGGGTGTCCAGCTCGTGTCGAACTCGACGATCGTGCGGTTGGCCGCGTCCAGGACGTACGTGCGCTCGCGGTCGCGGAGCACACCGGTGGGGCAGATCGGCCAGCGCAGGCCCTTCAGAACGGGAGTCTCGTCCCGTGCAAGATACAGTTGCTGGAAGTCCAGCCGACGGATCGCCTGAGCGGCGCCGAGGTGTTGCGCGAGATCGGCCGTGGGGTCGATGCGCAGCCTCACCTCTTCGAGGATCCGACGCCCAGGATCGCACACGAGGACGGAACGCGACTCGAGGTCGACGTCGACCGCGCTGGGCCGCATGTACTTCAAGAGCCCCGCGCCACGACCGCCGAACGTCGCGATGCGAATCGGCTCCTTGCCCCGTCGCGTGTCGTACAGGTGGACGCGTCCGGATTCCGGTTCGGTCACGACCATCCAGGTCCCGTCCGCATCCAGGTCGAACCCGAAGTGCGGGCTCGGTTGCCCATCGGTCGGGCGCAGGGGATCCATGGGCGGCTCGGCACCCGGCGAGCGCCCGAAGACCTGAACACGATCGTCCAGAGGCTCGGCGATCGCCATGCGCGAGCCGTCCTTCGAGATCGCGATCGCGGAGGGGTAGTGGAGCTTGCCCTTGCCCTCCCGCGGGACGATCGCGTGCTGGCCGAAGGTATAGGCGCGCTTGCCCTCCAGCGTGAAGACCTGGACGCGATGGTTGGCGGTGTCCGCGACGAACACCCGGTCGTTCCAGACGTCGATGCCGTGCGGGTCAGCGAGCAAACCAGGGAAGGCGCCCCACGCGCCGAATCCGCGCAGAGGCTCACCCTCCGCGTCGAAGACTTCGACGCGGGACGTGTCGGCGTCGATGACGAACAGCTCGTTCGCGCGACTCCAGGCCACGTCCATCGGACGCGACAGTTGTTCGTGACCGATCGCCTTCGATTCCCCATCGCTCGTGAGCCACACGTGTCCGGCCAGCGGATCGGCCACCGCGAGGACCTGGGCGAAGGTCGCCAGTCCGCTACCGCTGCAGAGCTTCGCCGGTTCGGGTCCGCCAGGAACGGGGTTCCCCCCTTGAAGGTCGGTACGGGTCACGGTGCGTGAGCTCTCGCTCGCGACGTACACGTGGCGGTCGACGGTGACCCCCGAGGCGTGCGCCCAACCGGCGGGCTGGGACAGGCCAGCGACCTCGTCGCCCTTCGCGTCGAACCGTCGCACGGTCTTGCCGGTCACCCACAGGTCACCCGATGGGTCGAACGCGACGGCGGACGGGTCGGACACGCCGTGGATCGTGAACAGGTGACGGCCGAGGTGGGTCGCCTCATCCGCTTGTCCGTCCTGGATCGACGTGGGCCCGAACGAAGCACAGGTCAGCCCGAAGGCGAGGAAGAGCGCTCGCATGCACGACTTCTACCATTCACGTTCTCGGGATGCCGATACCCTGGCCCCAAGTTGGTGTTTTCGTCGATCGGGACCTGGCGATGGCGTTCGGTCGCGCGGTTCCGCGCTCGCCGGACCTCAAGCGGAGTCGGATCAGCTTGGATCCAGGTCCTGCGAAGGCATGGGCCAGTCGCCGGAGGCATCCGAGCTACTGCCAAGGCTCGAATCCGGTGCTTGGAGCTCCCCCGAGACGTCTCCGCGTATCCGTGCCAACAGATCCCACCACGCCCGGCGGTCGGACGTGCGACTGGCTTGAAGTTCGTCGATCCGCAACTTGGCCGAAGCGTAGTACTCGCCACGTCGGGGCCAATCGTGGGAGGAGGTCATGATCGCGGGCCACCAGACCATCAGCGCATCCGGCAGGTCGTCCGGAATCGCCTCGCTGTCCAGGGAACGAAACGCACCCATCGCCGCGGCTTCCCGCCAGTTGCCGACGAAACGCATGCGGGACATCCGGCTCTCCGGTGCCAGCGGTGGGTTGATCCGTCCGGTGGGTAGGACGAAGTAGTACAGACGGTCACGGGCTGGACGATCTTGCGTCCATTGAATAGAAGGCATGCGCGGGCCGTGCGGAACACCTCGGCGTCAGGCCACGGTCGCTCGCACGTATCTCTCCTCTCTCCGCGCAGGCTAGAAGCTGAACGTGCTGATGCACATAACCGTTTCTCGATTAAGAGCCTGAGTGTGAGTGGTCCCACTATTGGGATTCCACGTTGGATCGCATCTTCACTTGGGTCCGGTCGAGACTCGCGTCGCATCCGCGATGACCAATCGGTAGCCGAGGTCGAGTTCCTCGAGGTCGCGCAGCGAACCATAACGTTCAGTCCAGACTCCCGATTCCAGATCCTCCCGCAGGTGGTTCATGCTCTCGTCCACATGCTCGATGCGCGCAAACGTCGAGATCGAGCGGCGCACCGACCGGTCCAAGTACGCTTCGGGTCGGCGCCAGTAAGCACCCAGGAAACCGTCGCAGCAGTCGTGAGGAATGGGCACCGCCCGGATCTGACATGGTCCCAGGACCGCTTCGAGTTCGGTCATGCCGGGGAAGATCTCCTGATCGATGGCATCGATCTCGGGGACGTAGTCCTTCACCAACCAGAACCGGGAGACCGCTGGGTCCCAGGTGAGGAGGACGACCCGCCGCTCGGCCACGCGTTGCATCTCACGCAGGCCCGCGCCGGGGTCATCCCAGTGGTGAAGGCTCAAGACCGACAAGGCGGCGTCCACCGAGTTCGATCGGAACGGCAGGTGGGTTGCCGAGCCCTGGACGCACGGAGCCCTGTCGGGTGAGCGTTGATCGATCATGACCCTGGAGCGTTCCAGCGCGAACGCGCCCTCCGGTTCGTAGGACCCTGCACCCGCACCGACGTTGAGCACCGAACGGGACGTCCCCAGCGCGGACGCGATATGCGCGGCAATTCGTGCATCTGGTCGGCGACGCGACGCGTATCCAATTCCGATTCGATCGTACTTCGTGGTCATGGAACACCATTCTAGGGGTCGTGAATCCGGTCACCCGGACCAGGTCCTCGCAGGTACGGAGCCACGGGGTGAATGGGGAGTTAAAGTTTGGATGACCCGACGCTGGACCTCGTCCGCATGATCTTCCCGTGACCAACAGCTTCTCGGAACCCCAGTCGGAGGCGCAGCCGGCCTCTCGGACCCGCGCCGTAGCCTTCCTCGCGCAGTGGGGCAGCTTGCTGGCGCTGGTGGGCGCCACGCTCTGCACCTATGGAGCGACACGCTGGTGGGCGTTCGAACTGTCGACCCACTTCGAGGTGCAGTACCTGATCGGTTCCACCTGCGCCTTCCTGCTGGCTGGGTTCCGAAGGAGTCTGGTGGGATTGCTCCTGGCCGGCGTGCTCTGTGGTGTACACGGGGGTCGTGTCCTCGCTCTCCAAGGTGATGCCGTCGAGGTGGAGGCGGGTTCCGGATCGAAGCCCGCGCTGCGCCTGCTGCTGTCCAACGTGCAGACCCGCAACCTGGACTCGCCAGCGCTGTTGTCCTTGATCGCGGACGAAGGCCCGGACGTGATCTGCTTGCTCGAGGTCGATCGCCGATGGCTGGACGATCTGCAGTCCATCGAGACGACGTATCCCCATTTCGAGCGTCATCCGCGCAACGACAATTTCGGGATCGCGATCTATTCCAAGATCCCCTTCGAGCGGGTCGAACGCATCGACCTCGGGACGGGCGCCAAGCCTTCGATCCGCGCGCACATCGAACACGCTGGGCAGCCGTTGCACTTCCTCGTGACGCACCCCGTACCTCCGATCGGTCGGTTCAACGGGCAGTCCCGCGACGCACAGATCGAGGATCTGGCGCACCTGGCGCGCGACCTGGGATCGCGAACCGTGATCGCCGGTGACCTGAACGCGACGCCTTGGACGCCGGCCTTCGAACAGCTGTTGGACACCGGCAACGTCCGTGACTCCATGCAGGGGTACGGCGTACACGCGACCTGGCCTGCGCGCTGGCCGTCCTGGTTGCGGATCCCGATCGATCACGTCCTGCTCGGTGAGGACGTCCTGCTCCTCGATCGGCGCGTAGGCCCCTTCATCGGCTCCGATCACCGCCCCGTGGTCGTCGATCTGCGCTGATCTTGGTCCTGGGGGCCGCGACCCTTACGCTGTGCGCGCTCGCGTTGAGCCGGGAATGGGAACCTGCCGTCCCTCGGCGCACGACTCGTCACGTCGCGCATCGATTCCCACGAACCACAACACGTCAATCAGGATCGGATATGGGAGCTTTGGGTGCAGTGATCGGAGCTTTGGTTGCTGGTGTTGTTGGAGGTGCGGCATGGGCGATGCTGAGCATCTTTGGAGATCTAGAGCATGGAATCATGGCCTGGGCTGTGGGCGGTGTCGTCGGGTTCGGCGCGCTCCTTGGATCTGGTCGCAAGGTGAATCCCATGAATGGAGTTCTTGCTGCTGTGATCTCGGTCTTGGCTGTGTTCGGTGGCAAGTATTTCGCTTATGACCACGTTCTCACGAGTTTCTCCGGCATGGTCTTGACCTCCTATGTGGCAGATGAGGTCGCCGACGAATTCATGGACGCCGGTCGAGACTTCGACTGGCCGTCTGCCCATTCCGGCGGCGGTCGGTTCGCGGAGGAACACTACCCTCCCGAGGTTTGGTCCGAAGCGACCGATCGTTGGGCTCAGATGGGGGCAGAAAGCCGCAGTGAGTACGAAGCGAGGCATCAGGCCGGCAGTACTTCCGGGGATGACCTGGAGCCCGGTACAGGGGTGGTCCTGGAAGCCATCAAGGAGGACTTGAATCTGATCGACCTCCTCTTCATCGGGCTCGCCATCGCGACCGCCTTCCGGATCGGCAGCGGGATGATGGGTGGCGAGGAATAGGGGATTCCAACAGTGCGAGGGAAGTCAGGGGCCAGGAGCGCGTCCTATCGCTCATAGCCCGGCTTCCCGTTCACCAGCCACCACCTAGAGACTCCGTCATGCGCAACACCCTCCTCGCCAGCCTGCTCGTTCTCGGCGCCTGCAACTCCGCGCCCCCGGCCCCGAGCGACAGCCAGAACGCTCAAGTCATCATCCTCGAGTTCGCCGATGCGACCGAGATGGCGAAGACGTTGACCGAATTCGTGGGCAACGAGCAGACCACGGTTCGGGCCGATCCTCGTACGAATTCGCTCCTGGTCACGGCCAGCCAGGAACGCCTGCCGCAGATCAAGGACCTGATCGCGCGCCTCGACGTCGAAGTCGTCGATCCCCGGTCCCGCTGAGCGACGCGCGGCGTATCGTGGGTTCGTGCTCACGAACTTCCACCGCCGGCCGAGTCGTCTGATCGCCACTCTTCTGTTCCTCGTTTCCACACTCGTGGGGCCGGGGTTCGTGCTTGCTTGCAAGCAAGTGCCGGGCGACGAGCCCACGTCCCGATCGGACGCCGAAGTTCCGGGTGAGCCGAACGAGACACCGACCCATTCTCCCGTGGAATCGTCGGACACCGAACCGTCGGAATCCGAGCCGTCCGAACCCAAGGACCAGGACCATCCCCCCGTGCGTCAGCCCCTGCCCTCCTCCGAGGAAATCGCCCAGCTCCCGCCCGACGGCGGTCCCGACTTCAACCGTCTCGTGTTCGAGGCCAGTCCCTACCTGCGCCAGCACGCGCGCAACCCGGTGGACTGGTGGCCCTGGGGTGACGCCGCGTTCGCCGAGGCCGCCAAGCTCGACCGCCCGGTGTTCCTGTCGATCGGTTACGCCACGTGCCATTGGTGCCACGTGATGGAGCACGAGTCCTTCGAGGACGCCGAGATCGCTCAGCTGATGAACGACACGTTCATCTGCGTCAAGGTCGATCGCGAGGAGCGCCCTGACCTCGATCACGTGTATATGCAGGTCACGCAGGCCCTGAACCAGCGGGGCGGTTGGCCGATGACCGTCGTGATGACACCGGATGCCGAACCGTTCTTCGCGGGCACGTACTTCCCCAAGGAGGATCGCGGAGGGCGCAGCGGCATGCGGAGTCTCGTGCCTTCCCTGGGCAAGGCCTGGGCCGGTGACCGTGCGAAGATCCTGGAGAGTGCGACCGGAATCACCGAATGGCTGCGCAAGTCCAGCGTCGGCGCGGCCGGCGAGGACCTGACCGAGCGCGACGTGGCCAACGCCATCGCTCAACTCGGTGGCCGCTTCGACCCACGCTTCAAGGGCTTCGGGGAAGCGCCGAAGTTTCCCATTCCGCACAACCTGACGCTGCTGTTGCGTTGGGCCCAGCGCAAGGACGACGCGCAGCTGTTGCGCATGGTCGAGCAGACGCTGGTCGCGATGCGCGGCGGCGGGATCTTCGATCAGATCGGCGGGGGCTTCCACCGCTACTCGACCGACGAGCGCTGGTTCCTGCCGCACTTCGAGAAGATGCTGTACGACCAGGCGCTGCACGTCATGGCCTACACCGGCGCGGCCCAGATCACGGGCGATCCGCAGCACCGAGCCACCGTGGACGAGATCATCACCTACGTCCTGCGCGACCTCGGTGACCCGGGCGGAGGTTTCTATTGCGCCGAGGACGCGGACAGCGAGGGCGAGGAGGGCGTGTTCTACACCTGGCCGCTCGCCGAACTGACCGAGGTCCTGGGCGCTGCGGACGCCGCGCTGGTCGCTGCGCTCTACGACGTCACCGCCGAGGGCAACTACGTCGACGAAGGCTCGCGCACCCGCATGGCGCGCAGCATCCTGATGCCCGTCGGTGACCCCGCCAAGATCGCCGCCCAGCTGGGTCTCGACGTGAGCGACGTCGCCCCGCGGATCGAGGCGGCCCACGCCAAGCTCTTCGCGCACCGCGAGCATCGCATCCGCCCGTTCTTGGACGACAAGGTGCTGACGGATTGGAACGGCCTGATGATCGTGGCGCTCGCTCGCGCCGGTTTCGCGTTCAACGACTCGCGCGCGCTGCTGGCGGCGCAACGTTCCGCAGAGTTCGTGTTGCGCGAGCTACGCACCGACGACGGTCGCTTGATCAAGCGCTGGCGCGCTGGCGAGGCGGGGATGCCCGCGACGCTCGAGGACTACGCGTTCCTCGCGTGGGGTCTGCTCGAGCTCTACCAGGCCGACTTCGACGTGCGCTGGCTGCGCGAAGCCAAGGCGACCATCGACACCATGATCGCCCACTTCCACGACGCCGAGCACGGCGGGTTCTTCATGACCGCCGACGACGGGGCGAAGTTGCTCGTGCGCGCCAAAGAGGCCTACGACGGCGCGATCCCGTCCGGCAACTCGGCGGCGGCCTATGCCCTGGTCCAGCTCGCTCGGTTGACCGGGGAACCCAAGTACGAAGAGCTGGCCGCCAGCACCTTCCGTGCGTTCGCCGGCCGCATCAGCCAAGGCCCCAGCGCTTTCGCCCAGATGATGCAGGCCGTCGAGATGGTCGCCGGCGGCGGTGTCGAGATCGTCATCGCGGGCTCGCCCGACGACCCGCGTACGCAAGCCTTGTTGGACGTCGTGCGCGGGACCTACCTGTCCAGCGGCGTGCTCGCCGTGAACGATCCGGCCCAGGCCGAGACGATCACCCAATGGATCCCTTACGCCGGCAACATGCCGGCTCTCGACGGCGTGCCCACCGCGTACGTCTGTCGCGGGTACGTGTGCGATGCGCCGGTGACGGACGCGGAGTCGTTGCGTATTGCGCTCGAAGCAGCCGTGCGTGTCGAGACGAAGTAGCGCGGACGGCACGCGTCGAACGAGGCCGACGCGGGTCGTCTAGAACATCCGGATCGTGAACGGGTACTCGTAGCCCTTGCCGTCGCTGGCCTTGAGGCCGGCCATGATGGGCAGGATGATCGCAACCAACCATGCGATGACCAACCCGATGACGGCGAAGGGGATGGTGATGACCAACAACATCGAGATCGCCAAGACCGTTTCGTAGATCAGGATGGAGATCTGGAAGTTCAAGGACTCCTTGCCGCACTCGTCGATGAACTCGGAATCGTCCTTGTTCAGGAGCCAGATGACGAGCGTGGCGACGATGCCGAGAAATGCGGTGAAGGCGCTGATGATCGCGACCAGGTGCACCCACATGCCGAGGTTCCGGTCCTTCTCGGAGAGGGATCCTGGTCGTTGAGCACGTGCCTGGCGCGGCCCCCGATGGTCGCGTTGGGGGCCGTCTTGCGTCTCGCTATAACCGTAGGGGTCGCTCATGAATGGATCTCCGAGAGTCAGGAGTGCACCCAAGCCTAGCGTCGGCTGGGGAAGGGTGGGAAGGTAGGCAGGCGGGGATACCCGGCACGGAGGTACGCTGCGTCCTTGTTGGGATTCACTCCGACTGGATTTCCTGGACCCTTCTCCCCACACCTCGCTCGATGTCCTCCGTCGCCTACCTGACCTGCGCGGGCCTTCTGCCCAAGGCGCCGAGGCGCATGGCGGACGCCTGGGAACACGACCTGCAGATCTCCGCCCTGCGCGTGGCCTGTGCTGAACATCGGATCGAGTTGCACGACGTCGCGTGGAACGACCCCGATCTCGACGTCGCAGCCTTCGACGCGTTCCTGATCGGCACGACCTGGGACTACACGGATGTGCCCGGCGCGTTCCTGGGTCGGTTGGCGTCCATCGCGATGGCGCGCCCCTTGTTCAACGACATCGATGCCGTGCGTTGGAACCTGGACAAGTCCTACCTGCGTGACCTCGGGGACGCAGGTGTCCCGGTCGTCCCGACGCTGTTCGAGGCCAGCGCGGACGACGCGACGATCGAGCGTTCGTTCGACGCGCTCGGAACGGATCAAGTCGTCATCAAGCCCGAGGTCGGTGCCGGCGCCTGGCGGCAAGTGAAGCTGCAGCGAGGGGACGTGATCCCGGACGCCAGCGAACGGCCTCCGGACCGCACACTGATTCAACCCTACTTGCCTTCGATCACGACCGAAGGCGAGTACTCGTTCGTGTTCTGCGGCGGGACGTTTTCCCACTGCGCCCGCAAGCGCCCGGCCCAAGGCGACTATCGCAGCCAAGCCATGTACGGCGCCAACGAAGAGGTGCACGGCGCGACCGACGCCGAGATCGACTTGGCGCGCAAGGCCATCGACGCCGCACCTGCCGCGTTGCTCCACGCTCGCGTCGACATGGTGCGCGACAGGAACGGCCGCCTGGTACTGATGGAACTCGAGATCATCGAGCCCTATCTCTATCCCGAACAGGGGCCCGAACTCGGTCGGCACTTCGCGGACGCTCTGGCCGCGCGTCTTTGAGCTCGAAGCGGGCGGTTCGTGTCCCAAGCCCGGTCATCCGGGCCCGCGCAGGACGCAGGACTCAAGTTCGGACACGAATTGGTCGAAGGCTCGCGCAGTGGGTCCGACGTGGACTCACCTCCCCTGCGAACCACCAATCACGATGCGGATCACCTCCTTCCACTCCGGGGCC
>TARA_R110002096_G_scaffold147671_32_pt1 | contig 23191 bp, 19 predicted proteins | sample TARA_R110002096 | Tara Oceans TARA_R110002096 (sample SAMEA4397295) | marine metagenome | biome: Polar Biome; feature: [DCM] deep chlorophyll maximum layer (ENVO:01000326); material: water (ENVO:00002006), including particulate matter (ENVO:01000060) such as... | depth 35 m
CGAAAGTGCGCGGCGTGAAAGTGGGCTACTTCTTCAACCAACTCGGGAGCAATTTCGCCGGCACGATGAACCTCAAGCTTGGCGTCTGGATACTCCCGAGCGGTCTTGTTGAGATGGCGTTTGAAGTTGCCTCGCGTTTTGCGAGGGAGCGATTTCAGAAACGCGTCCAGACTCTCCGGCATTTCGAGAACGGGACAGGCTGAATAGCATCGCTGATAGTGAAAAGTCCCGTCTTTCCAGAGATGCAGTCCCCTCATGGCCCCTGCCACCCAGGCCTGTTCCCGAACCTGGCTTAGTTCCAGGTAAGTCCCGTTCCGCCGGGCCCAATTCAGGATCTCGCGGAGCAGTTCGGCGGCGCTGGCGGAATCGGCTGCGAGAAAATCCTGGTGATCGCCGACACCGTCAGCGGCGAACCGCAGGCGACGTCCCTTTTGGTAGAGCGGAGCGATGCCAATGGTCTTACCGTCGCGCTGGAGGGAGAAAACCAGCATCTCATCATAAGCGTGGGCGAAATGTCGATACCAACCGCGATTCCAACTGAAGCTTTGGAAGGGGCCGGAGACGGAGGATTGGGCCAGGGCGTTCCAGGCGGACTGAAGTCGATCGAGCCCGTTGAGGGAATGGGTCAGTTGAAAGGCTGGGGCCTCTCCGGCAAGGTGGTGCGAACGAGAGGCTGGAGCGACGGCCTCGGAGTTGAGTGGAGCGAGTTGGGCAATTGAGAGTTCCATGTCAAATATGATGGAAATTATAGAAAAGATAATCAGAGCTGAGAAAATTGGCAAGCCTCGAGCTGTTTTTTCTTTCTCAACCGGCTCTCCCCTTACTCAATTGCGGGTGGACCTGCACAAACTGCGGGCTTCGTCGGCCCGACTATTTAAAGAATCCCTTCAGCAGGTCGGTTCCCATCTTGATCGCATCGTCTTTTGCTTTCATGGGATCACTCACCACGCCACGCCCAAAGTCCATCGCCGCGTCAATTCCGGCATCCCGCATTTGGGCAACCAAGTCATGGGTTGGTTCGCTGACCGTTCCGGAGACGTTGATATCCGTCCACAGGTAGCCATCGCGGGAATCCACAAATACGGTGCGCTCTGCTCCAGGAATGAGTCGCAGGGTGCCGGGAACGATTCCGAGTTGAAGCACTCCCGAAAGATCCTTTCCTTCGATATCCAGACTGCCGGACAACTTTGCCAAACCGTCAGATTGAAGATCAATATTTCGAATTTCGGTCCGACTTCCTTTTCGACTGAACTCGGCCGATCCTCCATCGCGAAGCGCGATTCTCCGAAAGCGGTCGTTTTTCGTGTAGGTGCCAAGGAGGTCGAGAACCGGTAGAGCTTCGATGACGCCTTTGTCCAGAGTAACGGTTCCCACCTGAATCGCTGATTCCATGTCATTGGGATCGCCTGTCATGGTGGCCTCAGCTTTCAGGTTTCCCTGGAGTCTGCGCTGCCAGGTATCAGCCACCAAGTCACGAATATCGAGGTCTGTTATATTCGCACGAAGAAGCATATCACCCTTGGCATCATCGCCGCCCATCTTGATATCACCTTCTACACGGAGTTTGGCATCGGACCCGAAACCGATATCCGCTTTTGATATGTAGAACTCGTTCTTCTCCAGATTCCAATTCAGATCGACTTCTTGAATCTTCAATTTTTCAGATCCGGTGCCTTGAATCGTGCCCCCGACGCTTTGAATTCGCAGCGAATTTTGAGCAGATGTCGGCGTGATGGTGGTTTGAATGCCGGTCGCCTGAAATTTTTCGTCCCCTTTTTCCCAGTAGAGATTCACATTCGAAATCCGCGTTGTATCGACTTCAATCTCTTTTGGCAACAGCGCCGCCAGCGCATTTGGTTCTCCCTCTTGGGCTGCCATCTCAACTTCCCGGCTTTTCTGATTCGCTTCGGCATAGGTACCGGGAAGTCGATTTTCGGATAACACGACATCGAGTTGGGAAACCGTGATCTCCGGGATCTTCCAGACTCCTCTCTTGAAATGTTCGGTGCTGAGGTCCAGCTGGGCGCGAACGCCTGCGACATCCAGTTTCGCGAACCCGGCGTCCTGGTAGCCTCGGGCTGTCAGGCGATCGGTAAATGCCGACGAGTCTTGCCAGGTGACAGATTCAATTTGGCCTGCCGCTTTGAGATTCTCAGACAACACGTTGGCCAGCATTTCGCGGAATTTATCGCTTCGGACGTAGTTTTTGGCGGCGGAAAGGGCTCCAAAAACCACGATTACCAACGAGATAATGAAGACAGCCAGTCCAATTCCCGCTCCGGTGAAGAAATTCTTACTGACGTTGGATTTGGTGGCGGGGGTCGAACGGCGTCTGCTCATGTTCTCGAAAGGTTCGGTGGTCCATCATCCTGTCAAAGACTCGAAGGTTTTGCTAGCTCTTTGGCGAAAAGTTCCCTAAAAATTGCGCACCGTGCTCGAACTCGAAAACATCCATTTTACGATAACGGCCGACGGCGAGGAGCGTCATTTGCTGGAAAAAGTATCGATCAAAGTTCCCCGAGGTCACTTTATGGCAATTGTCGGCCCATCAGGTTGCGGAAAGTCGACGCTTTTGAAGACCGTTGCCGGAATCAATCTGGAAAGTGCTGGCGATATCAAGTGGGATGGAAGAAACCTGTCGGAAGACGGCGATCTGGAGCCCTGGGAGTTTGGTTATGTTCCTCAGTTCAGCATCGCCTACGACGAGCTTACGGTGGAGGAAAGTATCGACAACGCGATCAAGCTCAAAGTGAAGACTCGGGGGCGTGGCGATATGGAGAAAATCGCGGACCGAATCATTGAGCAGGTGGGATTGGATGCGATTCGGGATAGTCGGGTTGCCGTCCTTTCCGGAGGTCAAAAACGTCGCCTGGGATTGGCGCTGGAAATGGCGACGAATCCTGACCTGCTTCTCTGTGACGAGGTAACCAGTGGTCTGGACCCAAAAAGTGAAAACGAGATTGTTCAACTGCTTCACAAGCTCGCCAAAACCGACAATCGAATTGTAATTAGCGTAACCCACAGTTTGGGAAACCTTGACCTGTATGATTCTGTTCTGGTTCTTTATGAGGGAAAAGTGGTCTACCACGGCCCTCCTCGGGCGTTGAATCACTATTTTGGCGTCGGCGAGGCTGAAGATGTGTATCCTGCGTTGGCAAAACGTGAGTCCGAGGCGTGGCGAATTTCCTGGGAAAAGCACGCGGAAGCCTATTACCAGACCGTTCCCGGAATGATGGAAGGCCCGGTTATTCGAACCGAGGAGGAGCAGGCAGAGAGAAAGCAAAAGGCCAGAGGCCCTGGGTTTTTTAGCCAATTGGCGGTGTTGTCAGAGCGTCGCTGGAAGATCTTTTTTCGCGACAGAACCCAACTCTTTTTACAGATGGCGATGTTGGTGATTTTTCCGATTATTGTCGTTCTGTTCGCCTTTGATGGTATTCCGGATTTGAAGCGGCCTTCTGATACGCGATCGAATAACCTCGAGGCAGAGATTCGCGAAGAACGGATGATCACGGAGAACCGAATGGAGGTGGGTGGTCTTCTTTCCGGGTTGGTCATGTTTCAGGTTGTACTTTTGTCACTCATGGGGTCCAACAACTCGGCCCGGGAAATTGCCGGTGAACGCGAAATTTTCGAAAAGGAGAAACTCGGAGGGCTGAAGACGATGAGTTATTTGGGGAGCAAAGTGATGTTCCTCTCAGTTCTCGTCCTGGTGCAATCGTTGTGGATGTACCTTTTTGTTTCAGTGTTTGCCCAGATACCGAGTTTGGCGATCGCGCATGCCGCGATGCTGGTTCTCGTGAACGCCGGGATGACGGCGGTTTGTTTGGGCATTTCCGCGTCCATGAAATCCGCGGACCAGGCATCACTCCTCAGCATTTATCTCGTCGGATTTCAATTGCCCCTTTCCGGGGCCGTTCTCGCATTGCCCAAAATTCTTGAACCGGTGATCACACCGTTTATTTCCGCCTACTGGAGTTGGTCTGGAATCATCAAGTCTTTGGAAGGACGGTTTCTAACGGCTGCCGAGCAGGTCACGGAGGCCCATTTGAATGGATTGCCGATCTGCATTTTGGTCCTGGTTGCCCACCTGATGGTCGGGATGGTCATCGCCCTGATCGGGGCGAGCAAGGCCCGATGGGCGCACTGACAGGAAATTTAACGTTTTCAAAACAGTTTAGGGAAATATACTCATTGAAAGGGCCTCTCCAAATCCCCGGACAACAACTTTTGCTACCATAAACATATGCCTCGTCGAGCCAGTTCAGGAATCAGCACCGGTCAAATCATTGGTCTCGTGGCCGGTGTCGTCTTCATTCTGGTCATCATGTTTGTGATGGCCTTGGTTCTGATGAAGGGAAACTTTCTGGGCGATGGTGAATCCCGGCCGCCGACAGCCAGCTCCGAGCTGAATTTGGATGACTACATGAACAACGCCAACTCGATGCGCGGAAACGCCTATCGGGTGACGGGGAAAGTGGAAGAACAGCTCAAGTGGACGCCTTCGCGTGGACGACTTTACAGTGTCACCGTGACCCAGGGGACTCGTTCTCCCATTCCAATTCTGATTCCCCAGAGTTTCAGCCATGTGAACATCGAGAAAGGCAGCGAATTCACTTTCGTCGTTGAGGTTGGCAATGACGGCGTCCTCATCGCTCGTGAAATCAAACAAGGTTAAACGCAGAAAAACACCCATGAAAACCCGGCTTTATCTACTTCATACGGCAATCTTTGCTGCATCCGGCCTGGCGCTCCAGGCCCAAGTTTTCACCCCTCAATCGACCGGCGGAGGCCAACAAGGGGGAGGGAATTCCGGCGGACCTCAGAATACCACCACGGTGGTTACAGAGGACAACAGCAATCAAGGGGACCAGAACATCATGGGGAATGTTCTTCCCCTCTTCGATCCTTCGTCCGAGACGATGATGTTCGAAGGTCAGATGTGGGACATCAACGACAACCGCGTCTTCAACGCGAGATTCGAAAAGTATCTGAATTCACCTCCCGCCATGAGCGAGGAAGATATCAAATATCGCGAAACGATTGCCGGCATTCGCGAAGCGCTGTCTCCCCATAATAAGCAGCGAGGCGGGCGTCCTGATATGCAGCGAGCCGTCGCTTTATTGGAGCAGGCTGCGCGTTTTAAGCAGGATTCGAGAATGTCGGAGTCGCTTGCCAATGCCATCTATCGAGTTTGGTTGGCCCGCAAAAGCGTGGGAAATCTGGAGAAAGCCAATGAACGCCTCCGCGAGGAACGGAAAGTGGCCGTGCGGAATTCAGAGATTATCGGCGAGGGAAGCAAGCTAAGTGGCTCAAGCAGCTCCAATGAAGAGGATGAGCAAGCCAAAGCGCAGGCGGGAGACACGGTTTCTCGACTTACGCTGCTGGGTGAAGAAGCGACCCGTTATACCGAAATTCAGGCCAAAATCACGGCCAACGAAGGGAAAATCGCCATTTCCGATGTGCAAAGCCGGCTCGAATTTCAGTCATTGATCGTCCAGTTCTTTATGCAGCGCCGTTTTGAGCATGTCATCATCGCCGCTCGGCTCTATACGGAGTTTTACTCAGATGGGGCAGGGAAAATTGATTTCAAGGAAGGGTCGGATGCCGAGAAAATGTTTAAGGAGACCGCTGGCTTTGATCCTACCGTAACGACGCTCGACACACTGGCAAATGAAGCCATTCAGGATACCAAAGACGCCGTTGAGGCGTTCAGCTATCTCATTGAGAAAGATGAGCGGGCAAGCGCGAGCAAGCGATTGATGGAGGGGTTTGTGGTCGGTGAGCACCTTCCCCCGATTCAAACGATCTCATTGGAGAAGAAACAATCGATTCTCACATTCGTAAGAGCCTACAATCAGCTTTTGTCCTCGATCGAGGTCAAGGATTACGAATTGGCGGAAGAGAAAACGGACGAATTGCGCCAGTTAGCAGGTGATTTTGATCACTCCAAGCCGATGGCGGCCATCAATATCGCCAAAACCACCAGCAGTATGCATATCCAGACGGCGGTGAATGCCGCGCTAACTGGGGATAAGGAGACTTTTCAGGAGAACATTGGAGCCGCGGCGCAGATTTGGCCGACCAATCCTGAATTGAAGCGGGCATTTGATCAGACGAGTGAGATGAACAATGTCCAGATCCAAACGGTGAATGACCTGGATCGATTGATCGCAACGCGCAGTTTCCGGCAGATATACAACGACCAAGCCCGCTACATTGGTGCGGTGGGAATGACGAAAGACACGGAGCGTCAGGATGCGCTCAAGCAGATCATTGGGAATATCACCAAGATTGATATTGCCATTCAACAGGCTCAAAAGCTGGAGCAGGTCGGGAATGCTTATGGTGCGTGGGAAACCGTGGAAGAGGTGTTCAAGGAGTTTCCAGATGATCCGCCACTGAGTAAGGCACGTTCAGATTACGCGACCCAAGTCGCCACTTTTGTCAGTGCCCTAAAGAAAGCCGAGGAACTGGAGGAGCGTGATCAACATGGGTCCAGTCTGGCATGGTTCCTGAAATCCAGACAAATGTATCCGGCCAGTTATTTTGCAGCCCAGGGAATCGGCCGACTCGTTGAAGAAGTTCTTCCCGATTCTACGGGTGGAACCGGTCTCGAGTAGCCCCGGATTCCAACTGGAATCAACCATTTGAGAACCCAAAAAAAAGGGAGCCAATATTGGCTCCCTTTTTGGTAAAATGGTAAAATGGTAGAATGGTTTATCGAGATCAGCCCTTAAAGAAGTAGCGGGTGCTCTTGAGCTTACCGCGCTTGCCGACAACGCCTTCTTCGAGAAGTTCTTTAAGTTTTTTGGCCGTCGTTTGATAGTGAACGCCAGACTTGTCACTAATCTCTTTCTGGGAAAGGCCATCTGCTCCAGCAGATTTAACCGTTTCGACCGTCCGGTTGGTAACGTCTTCGCTGCTCATGCGGGTTCTCTTACCGCGCTTCTTTGCAGCAGGTTTGGACTTAACAGTGGTAGGAGCAGCTTTTGGTGCTGCTGAGCGTGTCCCGCGTGAGGCAGGAACGGATACTCCACCCGCGGAATGAGCCAATGCTTGTTGCTGAGCAGCTTTCAGTTCAGCTTCGAGCAGATTCACACGGCGCTTGAGTAGGGCCGATAGCTCATTTTCTACGCGAGCGATGTCTTTGTCTAATTGAGCGATATCGCCAGTATTCATATTAGCGGTTGTTCCTCTAAATAGTCAGCTATGTCAATATGGTTTTTTATAATTAGAGTAAAACTGAGGGTGTTTACATAATTATCTAGGAATTATCTAAGATAACCTAATCAGAAGAGCCTGTTCACCTTGCGAAATTTTAGAATGAACGCAAACTGTTCAGTCGAACAGCTTTCCGGGGCAATTTTGAGGTTTACAAATGGAGATTCGGCCTTTAATTCCGCGCACTCGAGTCCAGACAACTGCCGTTGGTCCTTTGGGGGGAACGAAACAAATGAGTTTCGTTTCACGACTCGCCCAAAAGTAACCCGGCTTTCATCAGAAAATACCTATGCCTACTACACTTGCTCGCTTCGAGATGCCGAAGCACCTCGTCAAAGACGATGATACCGCGACCGATACCTACGCTCGCTTCACCGCCGAACCTTTCGAAGGCGGATACGGTCACACCATTGGAAACTCCCTTCGACGAGTTCTTCTCTCCTCTCTGGAAGGTGCTTCCATCACTTCCGTCCGCATCGCCGGTGCCCCCCATGAGTTCACTTCGCTTCCCGGCGTCGTTGAAGATGTGACCGAGATCATTCTGAACCTGAAAAAGATCCGGTTTAAGCATTTCGAAAACAAAGATCCCGCGACGATGACCATTTCGGTCGACAAGCAGGGAGAAGTCACCGCTGCAGACATTCAAGAGGTCCAATATGAGATCATCAACAAAGATCAGGTGATCTGCACGCTCGACCGCAAGACCAAATTTGAGGCCGATATTGAAGTTCGGGTAGGTCGCGGATTCAATACCAGCGAAGACAACAAATATCCGGAAATGCCAATCGGTGTTATCGCGATCGATTCCATTTTCTCTCCGGTTCAGCGCGTTCGCTACGGCGTTGAGGCAACCCGTGTTGGTCAGCGCACGGACTACGACAAGCTGGTTTTGGAGATGTGGACGGATGGTCGTGTTGAGCCTTCCGACGCGTTGCTTCAGGCTTCCGCAATTCTTCGCCATCACTTGGATGTCTTCGTTCACTACGATGATGACTTGGTGAGCTTCATTGAAGAAAAAGACATCGATACCGAGGAAAACGCCGAGCTGAAGAAGCTTCTGAACATGAGCGTGAACGAGATCGAGCTGTCTGTTCGTGCTGCGAACTGCCTCAACAATGCTAATATCACGACCGTCGGCCAGTTGGCGATGAAGAGTGAGGCAGAAATGCTCAAATACCGCAACTTCGGTAAGAAATCGCTCAACGAGATCAAGGAAAAGCTGGCCGAACTCGGTCTTTCCCTTGGGATGCAGTTCGATCCAGCCCTGTTGGAATCACCCTATCCAAGTCCGCTTTTGGGTGAGCCCAAGCCTCGCGCAGGCGGCTTGACCGATTTGATTGAAGGAAATCTTGCAAATTACGAAGACTAGGCTCGATTGACGCCCCGCTTAATTTCGATACCGATCACTTACTGTCATGAGACACCGGCGTAAAACTGTTAAACTTCAACGCGATTCTGCCCATCGCCGTTCACTGCTTGCCAACTTGGCCTGCAGCTTGATCGAGCACGGTCGCATTCGCACCACCTTGGCAAAAGCTAAAGCCCTTAAACCTGTGGCCGATAAGCTTGTGACACTTGGAAAGCGCAACGAACTTGCCAAGGAAAAGTCCAAGAATGGTTCTCCAAAGGTGACTCCGCAGACGCTTCATGCTCGTCGCCAGGCTCTCGCGTTTCTGCGTCAGGAGCAGGCCGTGAAGAAGTTGTTTGAGGATATTGCACCTGCTGCCGCTGGTCGTCAGGGTGGCTATACTCGAGTTGTGAAGCTGGGGCCACGCGCGAGCGATTCGGCTCCCATGGCTTTTGTCGAGTGGGTGGATTCACCGGTTTCCGCTGGTGATTCCGACGACGATTAAGCAAGGGGATCATTCCCAATCCTAATTTCGAAAAACGCGGTGTCCTTTACGGATGCCGCGTTTTTTTGTGGTTGAGGAGGCTGTTCCGAAGGCAACGGAAACTACCGCCCTACCAACGAATGGTTCCGTTTAGCGACTGCTGATCGCATCCGTTACGATCGGCTTCGCCCGAATTGTTGCTGCGGGCGATGGTGCGCTGGCTGGAATTTTGATCTCTTCTTCGCCTTTGGTTGGCGAGTCTGCGCCCGACTGCTTGGAATCCTCCCGGGCAAGCGCGGCCGTTGCAATTTCGAGGGACGCGTCGCCTCCGACTGGAACGAGATCCTCTGGAGCCATTGGCTTGAGACTGGAGAGGTATCCAACGTTTTTGACGTTGGAGCTGAAGGAGCCCAGATAGCGGGGAGTCACCTCAAAATGCTTTGGCAATAGATAAGTAGCCGTAATTAACCCTCCTGCTGCAACTGCATACATTGAGCCAATCCAAGGGTTTCGTTGCGAAGGCATTAAACAGGTTCCGAGCTACGATTAGGTTGCGAAGACGATAATTGAGAAAATGTTAGCAGGGCATCATTCAGACTGCCAGCCAATTTTCGCTTCGGTTCCGGCGATCAGGACTCTTGAAGATCAAATTCCGGATAGGCGGTCGTTGCATGTTCGCTGAAGTCGAGTCCGGCAGCCTGGTCTTCGTCGCTGGCCCGAAGCCCCAGCCCAATTTCAACGGCTTTGAAAACGAGGATGCCAATCAAGTAAGCAAGTCCACAAATGGCCGTAATCCCAAGCAGCTGAATCAGGAAAAACTCGAGGCTGAAAGGGCCGACCAGAGAAACCGCAAGGGTTCCCCAAACACCAGCATAGAGATGGACCGGCACGGCCCCGACCACGTCATCCAATTGGCGGTTCTCCAGATAAGCGATTCCCCATGCGGCGAACAGCCCGGCAACCCCGCCAATCAAGAGTGCGACCAGGGGATGGATTTGATCGGCCGAGGCGGATACGGCAACAAGCCCGGCCAGAATGCCATTTAGCGCGAAGTTTAAATCACTTCGACCACGTTGACGCCAGACTGACAGGGAGGCGAAAACGGAACCTCCTGCCGCCGCAATTGCGAAATTCACCGAAATTCGGCCAACAGTTTGGATCTCATAACCAGCGGAAAGGGTTTGTCCAAGCCCCAGTCCAAACCAGCCCAGCCAAACCAGCAATGTTCCCACCGCAGCCTGCGGAAGGCTATGTCCGGTGACGATCTTGGGAAGACCATCATTGCTGAACCGTTCATGTCGCGGACCGAGGATCTTAATTCCCGCCAAGGCGAACGCTCCGCCGATTCCATGAATGACTGCTGAACCCCCAAAATCGACAAAGCCCAGTTTTTCAAGCCAACCCAGGGAGCCTGGGTAGCCAAAGTAGCTGACTCGCGATCCCCAGGCGAATTGGGCAAGGAGCGGATAAACCACTCCGGTAAAAATCAGGATCACGAGAAGATAGTTTCCGAACCGGGTTCGCTCGCCCGTCGCTCCGGAACAAATGCTTGCAGCTACGACCACAAATCCGGATTGAAGCAGCCAGAAACTCCAGATCGAGTCGCTCGCGCTCGTGTGGGTGATCCACGCGAAATCAATCCCAAACATCAGCGGAAACCCGGCAAAAACAAACGTCGCCATTCCAATGGAGAGGGTCAACATCGCTTTCATCACCGCATTGACCCCATTGCGGGCATGCGAAAGTCCAATCTCCCGGACCGCAAAGCCGATAATCATCAGAAAAACGCATAGAGATGCGAAGAAGAGCCAGGTTGGTTGGGGAGTATTCTCCGTCGAGGTCGGGGGGGGAGAGTGGCTTGGGATGGGGGCGTTCCCACTTGTTGAGTCGCGGGAGGGCTGTTCGGCTCGGAGATCCCTTTTAGCGGCGAGTCCCTCAATGGACGCAGGGAACGCTCTTGCTTCAATGCATTGAGTTCGGCTTGAAGAATACGAAGGTTTATCGTGTTCTCTTGGGTGGCCGCGGCCGACGCTTCCAGCGCTTCGAATTCTCTTCTCAGGTCGCGAAGTTTTTTCTCGTTCGCCGCTGCGTTTACGGCGTTCTCATAAATGGCTTTCTCGTTAAGATTCGCACTGGGAGATGGAGGTTGGCGGGTGGCTTGGACTTCGATGCGGGCGCTCAATTCATCGAGAGCGTTGCGAAGCTCATCGAGTTTGGAATCGACCGAAGGTGTCGAGTTCTGGGCGAGCAGGGGAAGAGCCAGAAGCTTGAAGCAGAAGATCAACAAGGCGGTCTGGAAGCCATTTCGCATGATGGGGGAGGGAGATGGAATCGTTCGGCTGGCTAAAGGTTCGTGGTTTGAATCAGGTCAAAAAGTTCGGTTCGAATCCGTTCCCGTTTCACGCGGTCCGGAATTCGTGCGGTCAGGGCATCACCAATTTCTCGAAATTGGTCGGGAGACGGTAGGTCTCCATAAATTGCGCGTTTTGTTTTAAGCTCGTGATTCAAAAATAGCGAGACTGTTTGTCGGCTCATTACCTTCCCAAGAACGCGGGTTAACGATTTCCGATAGGCTTCCCAGCTCAATCCGTCGTTAGCCTCTTGGTGAAGAGCTGGCGCAGGATAGTTTTCCGCCTCCTGTGGAAGTGGGGAAGGAGCTGGTGGTGACTCCTGAGCCAGGTTGCTAGTCGGCAAATTCTCGGGAGGCTCCAACTCCTCCGGTTCAGGGGGCGTGGGGGGAGTTGGCGAATGAAGGAAGGACGAGGACAGATTCTCCTCTTCCTCCGCACGAGGAATCACCAAGTTCTGCGGCAGTGGCTCGGCTGGGTGTACCGTAAGCCGGTCGTCAGTCAGCGCCCGATTTCGCCAGGTTTCGGGTAAGCTGAGACTGACCTCAGACCGGGACAGAACCTGCTTCTTTCCCGGTTTCGCCGATTTTCCATGTTCGATGCGGTCGAGATCATCCAAAAAGTTGTGGCCAATCACACAAACCTCATCGGTGTCTTCCGGATCGCGATGCAGGATCAAAAGCCGGTAATCTTTCAGGGCCAGCAAGACCACATTGCCGCCATCGAAGCCCAGAACGATTTCTTCGACACTTCTGCCCTGCCGTTCGTAAGCGGAAACCACGTCCTCCATAATCTCGCTCATTCGTTCGAAGCGATCTTTGGGCAAAGCCATTCGGTTCAACAATACGGTCGCACGGCGACTGAGGCAGACACCACGAACGCCGTTGATGTGCTCAAGGGGGGCGATGCTACGCCTTAACTCTGACTCTGTGAAACTTGCGCTCGTCATTTCCCTCGATGGGGGCGGATCAGTCTGGCTTGAGGTGCTCCATTGCCTCGGAATATCGGAATCGGCGATTGGCCAGAAGGCCATGAAGCGGATTGGTTTCCTGGTCCGGACCGTCCTCAAACCGGAAGGCCATCGTCTTGCCGTTTTCAGCGATCGATCCGTGGGAAATACTGCTCATGCCCAGCTTGGAACCGAGTGCCTGGGCATACATTTGCAATTGGGTCAGTTCATCGGCGAATTCCTCGGTATCCTCTTGGCCGGTCGAGCCTTTCACCATCTCGTCTTCCACCAGAAAAAAACGCACAGATGCCTCTTGGGACGCCGCATTTCGTTTTTGTTTGGGATGCATGACCGTATCAAATGCTAATTGGTGGACCGATGGAGTGTAAAGCCAGTTTTCTCCTCGGGAAAGCCCTGGATGCTGTGCTCAATCCCCATGGAAATCGCAAGGGGCAAAATTCGGACGATTCAGCAATTGTTCAGTTTCGGATTGGGAAATCAGGACGAGAAACTCGCACCCTAGAAATCGCGAAATGGTCCTCTCGGTTCGGACTGCGCCATTTGGTTCTCCCAAGCCGCAAACCGCAATTTGAGGCGCTCGAGAACTTCAGGCCGGGACGCTGATTGGTCGTTCTTCTCTCCCATATCCCGTGACAGATCAAACAGTCCCTTACCGGCGGCACTTTCCACCCATTTCCAGTTGCCGATTCGCGCGGCGCGATCGCCTCGGCGTTGCCAGAACATCTCCTTTCGAGGCGAAGCTTTTTCGCCCGCCAAAACCGGCGTCAGGTCGAAGCCATCCAATTGCAATCCATCGGGAGCTACGTTGCCGGTCGCAGCCAGAATGGTTGGAAGAACCTCGAGGCTGGTCAAAAACTCGTCGTTCACCTCACCGGCGGGAATCCTGGCAGGCCAACGGACGAGGCAGGGAACCCGGAGCCCTCCTTCGAACATCTGTGCTTTGTGCCCCCGAAGCGGTGAATTGTCGGCCCCTCCGGAACCGCCGTTATCAGAAAAGAAGATGACGAGGGTATTCGTCGCGAGGTCCGAATCGTCCAGGAAATCCAGAATTTCACCGATCCCGGCGTCCATGCACGTCACCGATGCGCGGTAGTCCCGAGTCCGGGCCTCTTTCGTGACCATTTCCCCTCCTTCGTTGAAGGGTGGGTGAACGTATTTTTTAAATTGATCAACTTTCCGCACTTCCTTCTCCACCGGCGGATAAAGGTCTTGGAATTCCGGTGGAGCTTGAACCGTTGAGCGAATCTTGGGATCCAGGCTGGACGAGTTATGAGGAGCATTGAAGGGGACGTAGAGAAAGAACGGCTTGTCGTGGTTCTTGCGCAAAAACCGCATCGCTTCCCGCTGGAAAAGGGTAGTGCAGTAGATGCCCTTGTCCTCCTCCGTCAGAGCATTGTTCCGATACATGCTTGGAACGCCGTATCGCTCGTGAGTGTAATAGTCGATGCCGGTGTTCACGAACCCGTAGAACTCGTCAAATCCGCGGGCCAGGGGAAGAAATCGACGATGGATACCGAGATCCCACTTGCCGAAGATTCCGCTTTGGTAGTCCTGATTTTGAAGAAGCGCCGGTATCAGCACCTCCTTCGTGTCCATCCCGGCGACGCGCTCGAAGGTATATCGGTATTCGTGATCCGGGTATTTGTAACCATAGTCCGGCGCCTCATTTCGAAACATGTCGGAGGTGCCGTTTCGCTGCGGATAGCGGCCCGTCAGAAAGGCGCCCCGTGACGGGGTGCAGGCAGGCCACGCCACATAGAAGCTGGTGAGGCGGACTCCTTCCCTTGCCAAACGATCCAGATTCGGCGTCTGAATGTTATTGGCGCCAATGATCCCGAGATCGGCGTAACCCTGATCATCTGAGACAATCAGAACCACGTTGGTGGGCGCTGCAAAGGTGACGCCCAGAAAGCAGGCGACAAGGAACGGAATGAATGGCGCGGGAGTTTTCACTCCTGACCAACCGTGGGGACAGGCATTCTGTCAACGCCGCGAACCTGACCAAGCTGAGGCTATTCAAGCGGCCCTGAGACCACGGATGGCGTTCTGATATCGATCGTTTCGAGACCCAACAACTCGATGAAGGGAACGTCGCCGGCTTTATTCCACTTCACCTTTACCCGGCATGCGATGAAATCGTCATAGGGAACGTTCGCGGCGACAGCCTTGCCCAAATCAGAGTCTTTCAGGGCAAAGAGATCGACACGCTTTTCTGTTTTGGGCTTCCAGTCGGCGATCAGGCGAATCTTCTCACCGTTCAGCGGAATCTTCTCGTGCTCGGATAGGATGTTGCCACGGTAAAGGCCCATGCGGAAAAACCGCGGGGAGTCCTCTTTCTTTTCAAGGAAGCTTTCCACTGGAGTGTCGTAGGCTTGGGCGAACGTCTCCCAGTCAACCTTGAAGGAATCACCGTCTTCCACCACGGAAACCCTGACATAGTCCTCCAGTCCTTTCACAACGAGGTCCGCCCGAACCACGTGATAGATCTCTTTGCTGGGAATTCGTGTCGCTCCCGTTCCTCGTACCGCCAGCACCTCTTTTCCCATCCACTCGAACTCGGCGTAGTGTTTCTCCATCACGGGTTTTAGAACCTCGGCATCGAGTACGTATTGGGCGGCCTCTTCCCAGGTTTTCGCTTGGAGGAAATCGCGGAGAACGGTGCCGGCTTCGTTGGCTTTCTTCAGGAGGGCCTCTTTCTGTGCAGCATCGATTTGAGCCGAGATCGGCTGAATGGAGGGAACCAGAACGGCAAGGGCTAGGAGAAGGGGTCTCATCGCGTAACCCCTTCTGGAAGATTTCAAAAGTTTCAAGCAGCAAAAAGTGATGATTCAGTCAGGAAGGAAGAGAGCTGGAAGGGAGGGGGCGCTGGAAAGCGAATTTGGACTCAAAAGAGACTAGAGAATTGGGAAAAGATACCATTCAAGATTGTCAATATTTCCAAATGAAAATGGATGGTATTTCAGGTGGTCTTGAAATACTGAACGGTGAAAAGCTCTATAAGGTGCTGATGGGGAGCGGGTTACGGGGGATCTTGAGCGGTTGTTTGCGAGAGTTCACAAATATTTCATTGTCTTTTTCGGCGTCCTCTTCCAGAAATTGCCTCCTTCTTCGGAAGGGGCTGCGACTTGAACGGATATTGTGACGAACTCGTTTCATTATGTATCTGGCCAATCCGCAGTTAGCGCCCTAAAAATGGCGCGCACTTCACACTAACTAACACTAACTAAATGAAGAACCTAACAGCAAAACTGATTGGTGGATTTGTTCTCCTTACCGGCCTCGCCTATGCGGGACCAGGCAAGGAGATCGTCATCGAGCCAGAAACACCCAAAACCTTCTGTGATCACTATGGTGATGTCCTCGGGCTTGCCAAGCTTTACGAAGGCGACGGTCCTCTTATTCAAGAGATCAAACTGATTGGTCGTTATCACGGTCAATACCACAACACCGAGTCCGATTTGGGCGACGATAGCGATTGGGAAAACCGCCGCTTCCGTTTCGGTGTTGGCGCTACCTTTCTCGAGAACTTCGAGTTTGAAGGCCAATTCAACCTGAAGAACGACTTCAGCGAGAGTGGACGTCTCTTCGAGACAGTTGAAGATCTTACCATCTCCTGGGAGCCCAATGACGCCTGGGGAATTACCGTTGGTAAGCAAAAGCCGAAAGTCACTCGTGAATACTCCACTTCTTCGAAGCGGATCAAGACGATCGAGCGCTCACAGCTGGTGAACCAAATCGTTCCTGACAAAGCAGGTGGTATCGTTCTTACCTTGAACGATGTCGCAGGTTTCGAAATCGACCTCGGTGGATTCACGGGCGACGCTGGCGATGACTGGGATCTTCCCGACTTTGACGGCGGTTACGGTCTCTATGCTCGGATCGGTCGCGAGATCACGGAAGCAACAGAAGTTCGTTTCGATTACTTCTACAACGACGGTGATCCAAACAATGGTGAGTTCGAAGACTTCGGAAACATCTTCTCTCTTAACTCCAGCAGCGACTGGGATCGGATGCACCTGGTGACTGACCTCATCTATGCAACCGGCATCAACGGTGAAGCTGACAATTTCGGTGTCGTTTTCATGCCTTACTATGACATCACCGACAAGTTGGAAGCTGTTTTCCGCTACACCTACTCCAACTCGGATCGCTTCAACGGCCTCGACGAGCAGAGCCGCTACGAAGACGACGCGTCTGGAGCCATCACTGGGGACGCATACAACGCCTTCTACCTGGGACTGAACTACTACATCTGCGGCGACAAGCTGAAGTTGATGAACGGTGTTGAGTATGCCGACATGAGCGGTGGTGCGGTTGAAAATGACTGGTGGACGTTCTTCACTGGCGTTCGCATGTATTTCTAAGCTGAAATACGGTTTTCAAAAACACACTTAATTTTGAGCGGGGTCCGAAAGGATCCCGCTCTTTTTGTGTCTCGTGTTGTGGTCAGTTGAGATGACTTCGAGGAACTCCTCCACTTCCGATCAATTGGTAGGATCAGTCCGGCATCTGCGTTTAGAAGGTGTTTGGCATTTGCACAATCCACCAATTGAGGGCCTGTTCAGCCATTCATGTCCAACGTGACTCGCCAGGGAATTCTTTGCGTTGTCTCCGGTCCCTCGGGATCTGGGAAGACGACTCTTTGCCATCGTTTTGCCGAGGCAGATGCCGGAGCCATCTACTCAGTCTCTTGCACGACCCGGCCGCCCCGGGAGGGCGAGGTGGATGGCGTGGATTACCACTTTCTCTCCCATGAGGAATTCGAGGAGAAAATCGCGTCAGGGGAACTGCTGGAGTTTGCCCAGGTCCACGCCAGTGGTCGCTACTACGGCACGCTGAAACAGCCGGTGATGGAGGCATTGAGCCAGGGGATCGACGTCTTGATGGATCTCGACGTGAAAGGGGCGGAACAGGTGCGCGCTTTGGAGGACTCTACGGTTCGTGCCAGCCTGATTGACGTGTTTATCCTTCCTCAATCCTTGGACGAACTCATGGATCGGGTGCGAAAACGCGGCCCAATGACTCCGGAAGAACTGGAACTGCGGATGAAAAACGCCAACGAGGAGATGCAGCATTGGAAGGATTACCGCTACGCCATCCTCAGCGGAGACAAGGAAGCCGATTTTGCCGAGTTCGGCGCCATTATCCAGGCCGAACGCCACCGTTCTTCTCGGCTCGATTTGGTCGATTAGGGGGCGTTCATCAATGAGGAACAGCTTGCGCGTCCGTCATCATTTTCATACGCTCCCTGAAGCGATGTTCGAGTAATGCTCTACGAGCAGATGTAATCGCGCATCGTGCCGAAAATGATCGTCATGGAGAGTGCTCCGGCGTCAGGAAATCCTACCGAACGTTCACCCAGCGTTTTGGCGCGTCCCATGGTTGCGACCATCGCCTTGCTGGCTTCCTTGCCGGCTTCGGCCGCCTCAGCAACTGCGGTAATCGCTTCCGGGAGTGACAAGGTCTGAACCTCCTCCGCTTTTTCGGCTGCGGGAACCAGAGCGTCGATCATCGTCTTGTCACCAGGCTTGGCTCCACCGCGCTTCATCACGCCGTCCGCCGCTGAGCGGAGCCATTTGGCCAAGCCTTGGGAATCAAGTTTCTCGCTGCCTTTCAGCTCTTTGCCGCCACGAAATACCGTGCCAAATACCACTCCGGACGCACCGCCCATCGAGGACATCATGGCTTTTCCGGTAGCAACAAGCGGCTCGTCTACCGTTGAGAACTCTCCGGCGGAAAGTGCCTCTTTCGCGGCGTTCATTCCGCGCGACATCCCAATTCCGTGGTCGCCATCGCCCAAATCGCGATCGGCTTGTGAAAGCTGGGGTTCGGCGACGATGATTGCGTCGGCAACCAGGTGAAGCATTGCCGTTGTTTCCTCGGCATTCAGGGATTCTTTAGCCATCGCAAAGTTTTGGCGCATTCCGCGCGAATCATCAATCTAAAACTCCCGTGGAGACCGCCTTAAGCGGTAATCGTCTCCATCTTGCTGTAGCAGATTGATTCGCAGGCGGGATTCCAGTAGCTCTTCAATTCATCGTCCAAGCGGGTGATGCTGAACGAAATCCCGGACATTTCCTGACAGGTAACGAGTGGGCCAACCATCGTGTCGTAAATTCTGACACCGCGCTCATTGAGAAATTGCTTCGCCTTTTTGAGGCAGATCAGGCACTCCATCATCGTGGTCGATCCCAAACTGTTGACGAAAAAGATCACTTCGTCGCCGGGTTTGAGCGCCTCGACTTCAGGATCTTCGGTAAAGTCTTTGAAGATCAGGTCCAGCATCATTGGCGTCAGCTCATCAGCGGTCGTCATCGGAATTTCTCCGACTCCCGGTTCCCCGTGAATCCCCATTCCCAGGCCGATCTTGTCCTCGTCAATGTTGAACGTCGGCATTCCCGTGGCGGGGATGGAGCCCGGGCTCATGGAAACGCCAACCGAGCGCGTTTGCAGCACGATCTTTTTCGCGGCGGCTTCAAGTTCATCCAGACTGGTTGCCGTCTGCGACGCGGCTCCTGCCATCTTCACAATCGGCACCAAACCCGCGATTCCACGGCGCTTTTCTTTCTCCGTTGGAGGCGCCGAGCAAACGTCGTCCGAAATCAGCACCGTGCGGACATCGATATCCTCGTCCTCGGCATCCTCTGCGCCGATGTCGAAGTTCATGACGTCTCCGGCGTAGTTTCCGTAGAGATAGAGCACGCCGTTCCCCTTGTTCACCGCTTGAGTCGCCTCGAAAACGATGTCGGGGGTGGGCGCCGCAAAGATGTCGCCGCAGGCTGCGCCATCCGCCAGATTGCGCCCAACCAATCCGTGATAAATCGGCTCATGACCGCTCCCGCCACCCACCAAAAGCGCCACTTTGTTGTCTGGAATGTCCTTTTTGACAATTGACCGGCGACCGACTTTGACGCACTCGCCATCGTAAGCGTCGACCAACCCGTCAAGGAGTTCATCGGCGACGTTCAGGGGATCATTGATCAGCTTTTTTTGGGTAAGACTCATGATAGGGAATTTCGAAAACTATCGTGCTGACTAAAGGACGAAATTCGTCCCTGCCAAGGACTTTTCCGTTTCCCTGTGCCACAATCAAATCTTGTCCCGAATTGGCGCGTTCGATCGTGTTGTCAGGGCGCCGAAGTCAGAAAGTGTTGATCCAAGAGATTCAAGATGTGAAGGCGAATGGTTCAAGTGCCAGTCAGGAATGAGGTTTTGACAGAGTGATGGGAGAGGAATCATGGTTGTGATGGAATGTTTAAGCTCATGAAAACCCCGATTCGATTTCTGGCATTCTGCGCTCGCCCGTCAGGCTTGGTGCACAGACGTAAAACGGGACACCGGCCCGTTCTTCCGAAGACTCCCGCCAATCGACCGCGCCCGTCGTCCGCCGGAACGGGCCGGTGTCCCGTTTTACTTTTTCTCGTCGTGTCGCTCACCCTCAACGTCGCCCTCGCCGAGGATCCCGATGCCGACACCTCCGTCGCCGGCAACGACCAGGTCGCCGAGATCATCAAAACCTACGGCGGACGCGGCACCCTGGCCGATGACACGCCGCCGACTCCGGCCGAAGAAGCGGTGAAGCAGTTCAAGGTCCGCGAGGGGTTCGAAATCGAGCTGATGGCTTCCGAACCGGCGGTGACGCAGCCACTCTTTGCGACGTGGGATTCGCGCGGGCGGATGTGGGTGGTGCAATACCGGCAATACCAGTTCCCCGCCGGGCTCAAAATCCTGCGCTACGACCAGCACCTGCGCGCTGTCTTCGACAAAGTCCCGGAGCCGCCGCCGCATGGGCCGAGGGGCGCGGACGTGATCACGGTGTTTGAAGACACCGATGGCGATGGATTCTTCGACACGCACAAGGACGTCATCACTGGGCTGAACATCGCCACCTCAGTGCAGGTCGGCCGGGGCGGGATTTGGGTGTTGCAGCCGCCGTATCTGCTGTTTTACCCGGATGCCGATGGCGACGATGTGCCGGATGCCGATCCTGAGGTGCACCTGTCCGGGTTCGGGCTGGAGGACACCCATGCCGTCGCGAACAGCCTGACCTGGGGGCCGGATGGCTGGCTTTACGGCGCGAACGGGAGCACGACGACGGGCAATGTGAGCAGCGCGGTGACGAAGAACGTGCAGTGGCAGGGCCAGTGCATCTGGCGCTATCATCCGGAGACGAAGGTGTTCGAGATTTTTGCCGAGGGAGGCGGGAACACCTTCAGCCTGGAGATCGACGCGAAGGGCCACATTTTTTCCGGGACGAACAACGGGAGCACGCGCGGGATGTATTATCCGCAGGGCAGCTATGGCAAAAAGGGCTGGGGCAAGCACGGGCCGCTGACCAATCCGTATGCGTTCGGGTTTTTCGAGCACATGCGACACGAGGGGGACAACCGGCGCTTTGCCCAGGCGTTCTGCATTTACGAAGGCGGGTTGTATCCGGAGGAGTTCGATGGCGCGATCGTGGCGCCCAACTCGCTGCACAACGTGGTGTGGCTGAGCAAGCGGATACGGGATACCTCGACGTATCGAACCGTGGACGAGGAACCGCTGGTGCAGACGGAGGATCGGTGGTTTCGGCCGGTTTGGTGCGGGGGCGGGCCGGACGGTTGTGTTTACATCGCGGATTGGTACGATACGCGGTTGAGCCATGTCCGTCCGGTGGACGATTGGCACAAGAGCAGTGGGCGGATTTACCGGGTGAAGCCAGTGGAAGATCCCGGAATGAAGTCACCGGCGGACTTTACAAAAGCAGGCGTGGGTGATTTGACGGGTTGGAGTCTTTTTTCGACAAATCCATGGGCCCAGAGGAGGGCAGTTCTTGAGCTTGGATGGCGAAATGAAGAGAATGACCAAATTGTTGAACTTTTGGAGTCGTTCGTGATGGTTGAACGGAAAGAATGGTATGGATTGAGTGAAAGGATCTTGGGTGGAACCATCGGTGAGGACGGCGCTCCTCAAGACGTTCTCAACGAATTCGCGGATCAAACGGCTTTAGGTGCGATTTGGGCATTGAACGCGCTCAACGAACGGAATGCGTTTGCTGAGTTTCTCTCCAAAACGGAGAGTCCAGACGTTCGAAGGTGGATTGTGCGAATTATGGGGGATCGTCGAGAAACTCTTCCCGGATTTGTTGACCTTGCCCGCACCGAGCCCGATGTCCAAGTCCGCGCCCAACTCGCCTCCACCGCGAAACGTCTCCCTTCTGAAGCCGCGCTCCCGATCATCGAGCAACTCCTCCGCCGCAGCGAAGACCTTGAGGATTTACACATGCCGCTCATGATCTGGTGGGCGCTGGAGGCACATGCGGAAACCGGGCGCGAGGGCGTAATCGCGATGCTGAGTAATCCGGAAGTTTGGTCGTTGCCGATGTTGCGCCAACACATTGCGGCGCGCCTCATGCAACGCTACGCGATGGCGGGAGGCGAGGAAAACCTGGCGACGGCGGCGAAGCTGCTCGAACTCGCGCCTGATGAGGAAGTCCGTGCGGAACTCCTTGTCGGCTTGAATCGCGCGTTTCAGGGCCTGCCGATGCCGAAGCTGCCGGATGCGCTTTCCGAGGCTTTGGCCGAATACGAGGCATCGCAGGGCAGTTCCCCGCTCGTCCTCAAACTGCGCCAGGGCGATGCATCGGCGATTCCGGACGCGGTGAAGGCCGCGACGAGTTCGGCGACGAATCTGGTCGAGCGAATCGAGCTGGCCAAGGCGCTGGGAGATACCGGGAACCCGGCTGCCCTGGCCGCGTTGCTCAAACTCATCCCGAACGACTCCGAGCACGCTCTGCAACGCGTCGCGATGCGCGCGGCGGCGAAATTCGACGACGAACGGGTCGCCAAAACGATTTTGGGCCGCTACAACTCGAGCATCAGCAACGAGCACGACGTCCGCGGCACGGCCAATCGCGTCCTCGCGAGTCGGGCTTCGTGGGCCAAGGCATTCCTCGATCAGATCGATACCTGGCACATTCGCGCGAACGAAATCCAGCCCGACGTTGTCCAGCAACTCCGCATTTTTGACGAACCGGAAATCGCCGCGTTGGTCGAGAAACATTTCGGGAGAGCCGGAACGGTCTCCTCGCCGGAAAAACTTGCCGAGATGGCTCGAATCAAGACCGCATTGGCAGGCAAAACCGGCAGCGCCGAATCTGGCCGCGTGATTTACACTCAGCGCTGCGCCGTTTGCCACAAGCTTTTCGACGAAGGTGGTGCGATCGGGCCGGAACTGACCGGCTACGAACGCGGAAACCTGGAGTTCTGGCTCCCCGGCATCCTCGATCCGAGTCTGGAAATCCGCGAAGGCTACGAAACCTACGTCGCCCGGCTCAAGGACGGCCGCGTCCTCACCGGGATGATGGCCGCGCAGGAGCCGCAAACCATCACTCTGCGTGATCTTGCGAACCAAACTTCCATCGTGAGTCGAGCTGATATCGCGAGCCTGCAGGCCATTCCGATTTCGCTGATGCCGGAAGGATTGCTCGGCGGGTTGAGCGAAGCGCAATTGGCGGATTTGTTCGCCTATTTGAGCCTGACGGCTCAGTGACGGAGCCGAATTCCTGAGTTTTCGCGAAATCGGTTCGTAAAATCTCGCCTTGCAAAGTCACCTCGCCTGTAAATGGATACCCTTTCACCCTTATCATACCCTAGACCCTGGCTTTTCTCATGGAACGTAGAGTTGTCATCACCGGAATCGGAGTCCTGTCTCCGGTCGGAAATAATTTAGAAACCTTTTGGGAGTCGATCAAAGCTGGTCGCAGCGGAATTCGTCGGCTTGAGTCGCTCGATACGACGGAGTATCAGTGCAAGATTGGAGGAGAAGTCGTGGACTAC
>TARA_R110002096_G_scaffold32654_3_pt1 | contig 23160 bp, 26 predicted proteins | sample TARA_R110002096 | Tara Oceans TARA_R110002096 (sample SAMEA4397295) | marine metagenome | biome: Polar Biome; feature: [DCM] deep chlorophyll maximum layer (ENVO:01000326); material: water (ENVO:00002006), including particulate matter (ENVO:01000060) such as... | depth 35 m
AGTAAGAGTAGTAGACCCATTGTCTCACGCTGAGTGTATTGAATTTATTAGAACGTGCAAGACAATCATAACAGACAGCGGAGGGATTCAAGAAGAGTCCTCTTTCTTTAAAAAGAAATGTATAGTGTGCAGGAAAATAACAGAGAGGAAAGAAGGGATAGGAGTGTTCGCTTTTATGTGTCCTTCCCCTCAAGATCTAAGCAATGTCTTTGACGGTATAATTAATAAAGGAGAGTTCCTTGTTGATGAGGAGTGTCCTTATGGCGACGGACTAGCCGCCCAGTACATAAAGAATATATTTATCAGAGAGGGAGTCTAGTGAGATACATTGTCACTGGAGGCCGAGGATTTATAGGAAGTCACTTCGTAGAAGAAGCTCTGGCTAGGGGACATTCTGTTCTTGATATAGACAAGATGGGATATGCCTCTAATTATAAATTGCCGTGGGATGAGCACGAAAAATACGAACTTCAGATAGCAGATATTAGTACTCTTATTCATATACCTACCTGCGATATTCTTATTAATTTTGCAGCAGAGAGTCATGTTGATAACTCTATTAGAGATTCAAAGCCTTTTATAGATAGTAGCTTAATCGGGGTTTGGAACCTACTTGAGCTGGTTAGAGGCAAGCCTGAATATGATAGACCTCTTTTCTTTCACATAAGTACAGATGAGGTATACGGAGACAGGGAAGAAGGCGTCTTTCTAGAGGAAGATTGTCTATCTCCAAGTAATCCATATTCAGCGACCAAAGCTGGTGCAGAGATGTTAATCAAAGCGTATTCAAGAACCTATGGTATTGATTATATAATTACTCGAAGCAGTAATAACTATGGGGAAAGACAGTACGAAGAGAAACTAATACCTAAATGTCTCTTTTGCCTAGACTCAAAGAAAAAGATTCCTGTTCATGGTGATGGATCTTATATTAGGGATTGGACTTATGTTAAAGACAACGTTAGCGCTCTTTTTGCAATACTAGATAGCAATGTTAAAAACGAAACCTTTAATGTGGCCTCAGAGAACTATATGACAAATATAGATGTTGTTAAAACAATATTAGAGTGGAAGAATAAAGATGAAACTTCCATTCAGTTTGTTCCCAATAGATGGGGGCAAGACGTTAGGTATGCTGTTGACGCATCAAAGCTAAGAGATCTTGGTTGGATACCCGAACACGAAAAAGGATTATATAAATGGTTTTAGGTGTAGTAGCTCTTCTATCCTCATGCGGTTATAAAATATCATGAAAAATTTCAAAGAAGAATTCTTCAAAATATTGATGCTCATTCAGTCGGAAGAGCATTTTGCTTTTGCTCGTTTCTCGGATGGTGAAGTCTCTGTATTAAAAAACAAGCACCTCGTACTAGCCGAAAATTATTTCATACAGGAAGATGTCTATGGAGAGAGTGCTATTCAGGCCCCTGTCCCTTATATGGAAGAAGAGAGAAAGGAATTCAACCCAGAGGAACATTCTTTTTATCACAAAAAACTAGTAGAAGCTTTTCAATTTAAAAAGAAAAATTACTTCAAGGGTATCCCCGGAACTAACGAATGGGGAAGGCAGGCTTTTGACTACTGCCTACAGCTATATGGTAGTGAAGACCATGAGCATCTAAGCTTTTCAAACGTTATGATAAATGGAAACTATAGTCTCTTTATGGAAATGCTTGTTCCGGAGTTTTTAAATAAAGAAGTAATCATTGTTTGTAATGAAAATGCTGATGTTTCAGGATTACCCTTTAGTGTAAAAAAAGATTTTAGAATAGGCTCTAATTGCATGATAAACGATTATGGTCTTATAGATGAGATGAAAGAATATATTTCTGACAATAATATTAAAGATCATATATTTCTTTTTTCAGCAGCAACACTTAGTAATTTCTTAATATATGAGCTTTATAAGGAATTCGACCAGAATCAATATATAGACATAGGATCGTCTCTATCTCCCCTCTTGGGTTTGCAAGGGTGGAGAGGCACTCGGGTTTATCTCAGGTGTTATTGGGATGGAGAGAATAATAATATTATAAATCAGGAGGACTCATGGGATTAGAATTAGTTAATTGCGAACGAGGTTACTGGGATTTTGTCCTTGAGCTAAGAAATAACCTTAGGAAAGGGTTCATAGAACAAGACATTATCTCAAAAGAGAGTCACTACTTATACATGGAAATCTATGGCGGTAATTATTACATAGCTTTAGAAAATAATATTCCAGTGGGATGGGTCGGCTCAATGAGCGAAGACATAAGAGTAGCCACGCATCCAGACCACCAAAAGAAAGGTATCGCAAAATTTATGATAAATGAGTTAATGAATATCTTTCCAGATGCGTTTGCGAAGGTAAAATTAGATAATGAGGCCAGCATAAGACTCTTCGAGTCCTGTGGTTTTAAAAAGAAATATTACTTGTTGGAAAAAGAAGATGCTTAGAAACCCATTCGAAATCGTAAAATGGTTTGAAGAAGAAATAGCTCACTACACAGGAGCTAAGTACGCTATAGCAACAAACAGCTGTACAAACGCTATTTTTCTTGCCTGTAAGCACTTAGGGGTAGAAGGAGAACCTGTAACTATTCCTAAACGGACATATCTGTCGGTGCCCCAGTCTATTTTGCAAGCAGGAGGTAAGTTGGAATTCGCGGATGTTGATTGGAAGGGACTGTATCAGCTCAAGCCATTTCCTATTTATGATTCGGCGAAACGGCTTACTTCTAATATGTATATTCCCGGAAGTTTAATGTGCCTATCCTTTCACTTTAAAAAACCTCTCAAGATTGGCAAGGGTGGAATGATTTTGACAGACAGCGAAGAGGCTGTTGAGTCGATTAAAAGAATGAGATATGAGGGGCGAGGAGAAGGAGTTCCCTACCATCAAGACGATATAGTGGAGGGTGGATGGAACATGTATATGACTCCTGAGCAGGCAGCAAGAGGCCTAATATTATTGAGTAGCTATCCAGAACACGCAGAGGATCAAATTGAAAATCCTCCTTATAGAGACTTAACAGAATTCACCTTATTCAAATGACCACTTTTTAAAATACGTTTCCAAAAAAAAATTATGAATTCCCCTTCAAATGACCACTTTTTAAAATACGTTTCCAAAAAAAAATTATGAATTCCCCTGCATTAATTATAAATTCTCACTCTTCAAATAGCGATTGCCTAGAGATATTCTTTACTCAGCTTGAGAAGTATGTTGATGTAGGATTTTTTTCTAATATCTATGTTCTGGTAGATGATTGTCAAAAAATTCCTCCGTATGCTACCTGTATTAAGTATGATCCAGAAGCTTGCTTTACAGACCAGATGATAAGCTGTCTATCTGAGATAGAAGAAGAGATTATACTATACGCTAACGAAGACTATATTCTATATGACAATCCCGACCTAGAGTTCTTAAATGAGCTAGCTTCTTTCTTAAAAAACTGCAAAGACCTTTCTTATCTAAGATTTGTTTACACAGATATAGAAAAGCTGGCTACGTTTACAGAGATTCAAGGCAAGTCACTTCTTTACATACCATCATCTTCACAGCTTTGTTTTTCTCAAACTCTTTCTCTATGGAAAACAAAAGACTATCTGAACATTCACCAAGAGGGCCCAAAAGCCTCAATTGGAACGAAAGGAGAATCACAAGGACACTTTGAAGTTTTGGCTAAGCCTATCTGCGGAGACTTAGACATACAGGGCGCCGTGGTTTTTAGTTCCATAAATAAAAAAAGAGGAATATTTCACTATGATTCAAAGTCTTTTCCCCATGTCGCATCTGCCCTAGTTAAGGGTCGTTGGAATGTCTCGGAATATCCTGAACTTGAGAAAATACTTGCTGAAAATAGTATAGACATATCTATAAGGGGAGTTGTCTAGTGTTGGTTCTGAAAGATCTATCTATAGAAATCCCGGGAACCAATATGCATTACATAGGGCTTGATGAATATAGTGAGCCTAGTGAAGACACCGTTCTTCTTTATGGATACAATAACTTACATTCAAACAAGTTGTTCGATGAGATTAAAGGCTTTAAGCGTAAGATTTACTTTAATGTGACAATGCCTACAGAATTTTGTAGCGATCAAGACATATCTCTAGATGATAAGTTTGACGAAGTATATACCATTTGTCCCTATAGCGTAAAGTGGCTGAATAAAGTAAAAGATAAAACAAAATATAAATTTATCTGGTATCCCTTAAATGAAAGAGATATACCTACTCCCCAAGATAAAGTATATGACGTATGTTACCATGGGGGAATGCATGGACAAAAGTATACAAGCGTACTACAAGACATTATGCCTTTTAACTACAGGTATATGACGATGACGCATGGAATCAACCAGCTTACACAAAAGTGTATCCCTTATGCTACCGACTTGAATCTTAGTAATGAGGAAAAGATGGAAAGAATAGCTCAGTGTAAAATTTCTGTCTGTATGAATAGCTTTACAGTAAGAGGTTCTGCTGATTTAAATAACATTAAGTCCCAACCATCCTACCTTGACAACAACGCCTTTATACACGCCGAGGAACAAGGGCTCTGTCCTCAGATAAAGTCGAGAATGAACGAAGCCGCTGCCTGCAAAACTTTAAATTTAGTAGAAGAGGATCTTTGGAATATAGCGGAAACTTTTTACAGACCATACGAACATTTCTTGTACTTTGAAAGAGGAAAGCTGACAGAAGCAATCTCTGAAGTTCTTGATCACTGGGATATTTATAAGGGGCTAGCCGAATCTGCCCATAAACATTTTAAAAACAATTATACAACAAAAAAGTTATACCATAGGATAAAAAATGATGAAAACACTAGTGATTGGATCTAACTCTTTTTCTGGACAAGACTTTGTTAGGCACGCTTTATCTTCTGGTGATGAAGTAATAGGGATCAGTCGTTCAGAACAGAAGGAACAATACAACCTTTCTTATGATAAGAACGATCCGAAATTTAATTTTCTGCGACTAGACTTAAATAAAGATATAGATAAGATATTAAGTACAGCTAGTGAATTTCAGCCAGACTATATTATAAATTTTGCTGCCCAAAGCATAGTAGAACCAAGCTGGGACTCTCCCGAAGATTGGTATGAAACCAACACGACCTCTTTGTCAAAGCTTATTCCGGGTCTCTGCAAGATAAAATCCATAAAGAAGTATTTGCATACATCTACCCCTGAGGTCTATGGTTCTTGTGCGGAAAGAATAGAAGAGTCAATGCTTTATAATCCTAGTACTCCATATGCTGCATCGAAAGCCGCTGGAGACCTGCTTCTTAACGTCTACAAAAAGCAATTTGGATTTCCTGTTTGCTTAGTTCGCTCAGCTAATGTTTATGGAGCACGTCAGCAATTATTCAAGATAGTCCCAAAAGCTGTGGTCTCTTTAATGAGGGGTGAGAGGCTGCCCCTTCATGGAGGAGGAGAGTCTACCAGATCTTTTATTCACATAGCTGATGTTTCTGTGGCAGAAAGACTTGTTCTAGAACAGGGAAATGTGGGTGATATTTATCATATATCTCACGATAGAGAGGTCTCTATAAGAAATCTAGTAGAAATAGTCTGTAAAAATATGGGAAAAGACTTTGATCAATGCGTAGACATCGTTGGCGAGAGGGCAGGAAAGGACAGCGCTTACACACTTTCTAGCAAAAAAATAAATAGCCTAGGATGGTTTACGAGGGTAAAATTACAAGAGGGAATTCAGGAAGTTATAGATTGGGCTAAGGAAAATGACATACACAAAAAATCCACCGGACTCGAATACATACACAAGCGATAAATTTTTCTCCCCTGAACAGTTAAAGAAAAATATTGCTCCTAACAAGACTATAGGGCTATGTCATGGTGTGTTTGATGTCCTCCATGTTGGGCATATAGAACACCTCAAGCAGGCAAAAGAAAACTGTGACATTCTAGTTGTTAGCCTAACAAATGATCAATATGTCAACAAAGGGCCCGACCGACCCTTCTTCAGTATATCTCATCGCCTAAACGTAATTTCATCTCTTGAATTCGTAGATCTTATTACAGTTAGTAATAATCCTTCTTCTGAATATATAATCAAATGTTTGAAACCAGACTACTACATGAAGGGTGTTGAGTACAAAGAGAAAGAAGACCTTACCAATAAGATTGATCTAGAACAAAAGTGTTTGGAAGAGAACGGCGGAAAAATTTTATTCATAGCGAATGAAAACGTGTTCTCCTCCTCTAAGTTGCTTAACCAATCCCTGATGAGTGAAGATCTGCTTGGGTTTATCAAAGATCTAAAAGCAGAATATTCCGTAGATGATATATTAGGTTTTATTGACAGCGTAGAGAATCAATCAATTAGTCTAACGGGAGAAACGATCATAGACGAGTACGTTTATGGTGATTGCTTAGGAAAATCCTCCAAATACCCTGCTATAGTCTTCAACAAGCTGGAAAGAAAGAGCTTTTTAGGTGGAGCGGCGGCTGTAGCGAACCAACTATCCCCGCTTGTGAAAAATGTCAATCTCCTCACTTATATTGGTGATGAAAACCTGAATGAGAATTTAAAATTTATTGAAGACAATTTGTCTGAGAATATCTCACTTGACTATTTAGTAAAAGCAGATTCCCCTACTATAAAAAAGACTCGCTTTATAGATTCCTATTGGGAAAGCAGACTATTTGAAACCTATGAGATAAATGACCGCCCATTAACATCTGAAGAAAACAAAATTAAAAATTCAAAGCTAGCATTACTCTCAGATGTCTTTGCTATAGACTATGGTCACGGATTCCTCGATGGAAAAGAAAATGTTTTTGCTGCTAATGTTCAGTCAAATAGCGGAAACAGAGGGTATAACTTTATAAGCAAATACAATAATGCTAAAGTATATATTATAGATGAAGGGGAGTTGCGTCTTGAAATGAGAGACAAGCACTCGACCCCTGCTTCCCTAGCCAGACTGTTGCAAGAGACAATAGGTGGCGTCGTAGTTGTTACTAGAGGCTCTCATGGGTGTGTTGTTGTTGACAGTAGTGGAGAGAAAAAAGTTCCGGCTATATCCGGAAACATAAAGGATGCCGTCGGTGCCGGAGATGCTTTCTTTGGAATATTCTCTACCTTGTTTTCCAAAAAAGTCCCTCTGAAAGTTTCTGCGTTCTTAGCAAATGTAGCGGGCTATATGGAGGCTAGCGTAATAGGACACAAGCATGAGCATAGTAAGCTTGATTTTAAACAAACCACAATAGCTATTTTAAAGTGAGTAGATATGAAAACAGTATTAGTTACGGGTGGAGCAGGGTATGTCGGATCGCTTTTGGTTCCGGCTCTTCTAAATGATGGGCATAGAGTCCGTGTCTATGACACTTTTTGGTTTTGGGAGTCTACAGATGTGTTCTTAGAAGAAACGGGTTTGTCTGGGAATAAAAATCTAGAAGTAATAAAGGATGACATTAGAGATCCTATAGCAGTAGCCGCTGCCATGGAAGATGTAGACTATGTAATCAACCTAGCATGCATCTCTAACGACCCATGCTCAGATCTGTACTATGACTTCACCCACGAAGTAAGCTACAACGGAGTCATGAACGTAATAGACCACGCATACAAAGCAGGGGTTAAACACTTTATACATGCGTCTAGCAACAGCGTTTATGGAATCAAAGAAGAAGAAAAAGTTACAGAAGATTTAGTCCCCGAGCCGCTAACTCAATACTCCAAGCTAAAAGTAGAGATTGAACACTATCTTCAATACCTCTCTAGCCACAGCCAATTTCCTGTCACCATACTAAGACCCTCCACGATATGTGGGTATTCTCCCCGCCAAAGACTAGACCTAACCCTTAATATGTTTGTAGACCAAGCCTTCAACAATGGGGTAATAACTCTCTTCGGAGGTGAGCAGTACCGCCCGACACTTCACATTAAAGACATGGTAAGAATATATCAGCATGTCCTAGCTAATAGAAATTCCTTTGACAACGTATACAATTGTGGATATGAAAACGGAACTGTCAAATCGTTTGCTTATTTAGTTAAGAAATTTCTACCAGAAACAGAAATATTAACAGTTGACACCCCAGACCACAGATCTTATAGAACATGTTCCGATAAACTTGAAAAAGAGCTAGGCTTTGTTTATGAATTTGATAGTAGTGATGCTATTCAGGAAGTGATTGAGGCTTTTGAACAGAGGAATCTACCTCATGTAAATTACTACAAGAACATTGAAGTCATGAAAGGATTGTTTAAAAATGTTGATTGAAAATTTTAATAATATTGCTTTTGAACGACGCGACAGCTGTGTCGTTTGTGCAAGACCACTGGAAGCCCCACTTCTGAGCCTTCCAAACTTTCCCTTAACAGAAATTTATACTGACAAAAAGCCCCAAGAAAAAGTTGGTTTCCTAGATCAGTTTTTTCACTTTTGTCGAGGGTGTGGTCATGGTCAAATTTCAAATGTAGTTCCCCCGAGCACACTGTACGGAGAATCTTATCATTACAGAACTTCTACGAGCGAAACAGGAAGTAAAGTAAATGATGTTTTCCTTGACTTTATAACTTCAACGACAGGAAACAAACACTTTAAGACAATAATTGAGATTGGGTGTGGGGATCTTTATTTATTGAACTCCCTGAAAGAAAGAGCAGACCATGTAATAGGAGTCGATCCAATTTTGGAAGGAGAGGAAGAGGCTCTCCAAGAAGAAAAGCTTACCATTATTAGCGACCTCATTGAAAATGTTGATTTAAATGAAATCGATCTAAACGACTGCTTGGTAATTTGCAGCCACACGCTTGAGCATGTAGAGAAGCCAAAAGAAATGCTCTCAAAACTATTCCAACACGCAACCCCAAGCACCCTTTTCTTTTTTCAGTTTCCGGGCCTTGATGGGCTAGTAGAAAATTGTAGATTTGATCAGATTTTTCATCAGCACCTAAATTATTTTTCATCTCACTCCTTTAATTATCTTATAGAAGATTTGGGCGGCTGCATAATAGATTCTGACACCAACCCACACTGGGGGTCTCTCCTTTTTGCCTTCAAAAAGGGAAGCCAAGCTAGTGTCTCTCTGGATATTTTAAAACCAGACCAAGAACGAATAATGAGAAAGCACTTTATATTCCAACAAAGGATGGAAAGTCTCGGTTTGTTTTTACGTTCTCTCGGAAAAGAAAAGATTATCGGATATGGCGCTTCATTAACGTTGCCTATATTGGCCTACCACCTCAATGAAGATTTTTCAGATCTCCTATACATCCTCGACGATGACCAAGAGAAAGAAGGTCTTTTTTATATCAATTTACCGGTTCCCATCAAGCATTCAAGTCGCCTAGATAGCGTGACAGATACCACACTTTTCATTACAGCCACTGACAATACCCGTCAGATATTATCAAAAGTTATTCCCCTTCGGCCAAAACGTATCATTACCGTAATGAATAGTATATAGGAGATTTAAATGGATTTAGGGATACGAGGAAAGAGAGCTATAGTCACCGGAGGAGGAAGAGGTCTAGGGAAGTCGATTGCTCTGAACTTAGCAAAAGAGGGAGCTAAGGTCTGCCTAATTTCCAGAACCGAGGAAGATTTAGTAACGACTCTTGATGCATTAGGAGGAGAGAGCGAAGGTCATTTAGCCCTATCTCATGACCTGACGATTGATGGAAGTCCAGAAGAAGCCACTAAGGAACTGCAAGATCGATTTGGAAATCCAGATATTGTTATCAACAATCTAGGTGGTACTCTAGATATAAAAGATCCCTTTTGTTCTCTTGAAGAGTGGAGAAAGGTGTGGAGATTCAACCTTGAGGTTGCTATAGAATTAAACAATTTGTTAATACCCCATATGAAAGAGCAGGGATGGGGACGTATTGTTAATATCTCCTCAATCTCATCTCTAGAAAACCAAGGGCCAGTTACCTATTGTTCAGTAAAGGCAGCTTTAACAGCATATAGCAGAAGCATGGGAAGGGTTTTAGCTCCAGATGGAATTGTAATGACTTCTCTTTTGCCGGGAGCTGTGTTTACCAAGGGTGGCTATTGGGATTATACATCAAAAAATAATCCTGAGCATGTTAAAAAATACCTTGACGAGAGAATGGCTATAAAAAGATTTGGAACTCTTGATGAGATAGGCTCCGTAGCTACCTTCCTTTGCTCTGAACAAGTGTCTTTCTGTGTAGGCTCTTCTTTTCTTGTTGACGGAGGACAAGGAAAGTGCTTTCAAGAACATGGGGTGTTATAATGAAAAATAACAATCGTTTTAGAATAAAGATTGCAAGGATGATTAAGAATGCTGGAGAAGGACACATACCTAGTGCTTACTCCATTATTGATATAATTGCTGCTCTATATGGTTCCGTATTGAAGTTTGATTCGTCGAATCCAGAATGGGAAGATAGAGATTATTTTATCCTGAGTAAAGGTCATGGTGCTGCGGCTCTCTATGCGGTTCTGGAAGAGTATGGTTTTATTTCTCAGGAAGATATAAAAAATAAAGGTAGAGAGACGGGTATTTTAGGGGGACATCCCGACTGCACTAAGGTTCCGGGAGCAGAAGCTTCGACTGGCTCTTTAGGTCACGGTCTTGTAACGGCTATGGGAATTGCCTTGGGACTCAAGATAAAATCCAAGAGCAATAAAGTATTCTCCTTAATAGGAGATGGAGAAAGTAATGAAGGAACTGTCTGGGAAACTGCTTTAATTGCCCAGAATTTGAAACTTGGAAACCTTTGCCTGATAGTCGATAAGAATAATTCGATTGACCAAATCCTTAAATTTCCAAATATGAAATCTATTTGGGAATCTTTCGGGTGGGAGGTCTATGAAGTAGATGGTCACAATGAAAAAGAAATACTACATGCTATAGAAAGCATGGAGTTTAATCTTGATTCTAAGCCAAAGATAATAATTGCACATACTGTCAAAGGAAAGGGTGTTAGCTTTACAGAAGGTCATGGCCCTTGGCACCACAGGATTCCTACAGACGAAGAGATGGAAAATATTGAAAGGGAACTTTCTCAAGATGAGTAAAAAACTAAGACAAGAATTTGCCGACACAGTACTCGAAGTAGGTTGTCAAGATGAACGTTTGGTCGTTTTGATTGGAGACATTGGTCATTTTGCGTTACAGCCGTTTGCAAAAGCATGCCCCAATAGGTACTATAACATAGGAATATGTGAGCCCTCTACTGTAAACATGGCGGCAGGTCTGTCAAAGGTTGGGTTAGTTCCAGTTGTACACACGATTGCTCCGTTCATTGTGGAGAGGTCTCTAGAACAAATAAAGCTAGACTTTGGCTATCAGGAACTTGGAGTCAATCTAGTCGCCGTTGGAAGCGCTTTTGACTACGGCGCTTTGGGATGCACTCACCATTGTTATGGCGACTTTGCAATACTTAAACCAATAGAAAATATGGAAATAATTTATCCCGCCAGTTGTAATGAGTTCAATCTTCTATTTAAGCAGACATACGATAATGGCAACCCGACTTACTTTAGAATTCCAGAGGCTAAACATGAATTCGATTTTCCTGACAGTCAGATCAAGTTCGGTAAAGCTATTGTTGCGAAAGAAGGTAAAGACTTAACTATAATAGCTCTTGGTCCACATTTAAAAACAGCTATGAATTCAATAGACACGTTGGAGGAAAGTGGAATTGATCCCGAAGTAGTATATCTCCACACAATAAAACCCCTTGATGTTGAAGCTATAAGAAAGAGCGTATCTAAAACGAAAAGATGTATTGTTATAGAGGAACATAGTATGTATGGTGGTGTCTTCGATGACATTACTCGCTGCTGTAGTGACTTAGACAATATAAAATATTCGTCTATTAATCTAGGAGATAAATTTATCCACCATTACGGAAGCTATGCCGAACATTGTACCCGATTAGGCCTTACCTCAGAAAATCTTGCAGAAAAGGCTGTTGAGTTATATGGGATTTAAAAATACACTGATTGGATTTTGGGAAATAGAAAAGGAACCTGTTCGTCTAGGCTCTCTCTGTATATTTATAAGTAATGTACAGGCCTATGCAAAACTTAAAGATCTTTGCTTAGCGAAGTTTGCGCTAATTGGAAGCAACTCCGAAGTATCAAGGCTTACAGGAATAGATAATATTGAAACAGACCTATTGCTTAGACATGACCTGCATGATCATTGGCTTGGTATGTTATTCGATGCTCTAGGTCTAGACTGCATACACATCTATGAGTCGTCGGAGGATTTCTTTTCAAGGCACGAACATCAAGTCTTATTTCCTAGTCCAGAGATATGCGAAGCCGCCAATATAACAAGGAGCTTGTACGACACAACTCAAATAGCAAGCCTACTATACAGAGAGTCTGGCGAAAATCCACACGCAGACTTTAACAAAAACAGTGCCGAAGTTGGACTTTTTAGAGACATGGCATTGACTAGCCCTGTTATCTCTTTGCATCTTAAGAATGCTTCAAAAGGAGATACTGAAAGCAACGCAAACTTTTCTGTATGGAGAGAGTTCATTGAATCAGATGAGGCGGCTAGAGTTCGATTCCTGCTAATAGGATCAGACATAGTGCCAGAAGAAATAACTTCGCTGCCAAACGTTACATCTCTTAATGATCAAGGACTTTCTATTACTGAACAGCTAGTATGTATCCAAAACTCATCAGCATTTATGGGTATGGTTAGTGGCCCCGCCAACTCTGCTATATTAAGTAAAGTGCCATATATCATTTTCAAACACCCTCTACATCACGCAGAAGCTATGAAAAAAGAAATAGGCGATGCAGACCATTATGGTTTTTCGCAAGAGAACCAAAAAATCGTTCGTGAATACGAGACTACAGATCGACTTTCTGCATTTTTAGGAGATGTTCTCAAATGAATCCGCTAGACTTTACAGACAAGGTTGTGCTAGTAACAGGTGGTGTTCGTGGTATTGGTAAAGAGATAGCTGATCTCTTCTTGTCAACAAATGCCACTGTCATAGTGGCAGACAAAGATAAAGATTCTTTTGAACAAACAAAGGATATAGATTATCAATATTTAGATCTCACTAGCGAAGAAAGTTGTCATGATTTAATCGAGTACTTGCGAGAAAATTATGGAGGCATACATACATTAGTCAACAACGCTAGAGGAGGTGATAGGGCTTGCGTCGAAACTGAAAGTTCAAAAAACTGGGACTTGACATTTGATGTGAATCTCAAAGGTGTATTTTTTCTGTCAAGACTCTCAATTAATCTAATGAAGTCTAGTAATATTAGGGGAAATATTGTAAATATATCTTCTGTTTCGGGCTCGTTCGTATCACCTGAGTCCCCTTCTTATCAGTTGTCCAAAGCAGGGCTGGAGCAATTAACTAGACTACTGGCAGTGAACGCAGGTAAGTTTGGTATTAGGGCGAATGCGATAGCTCCGGGATTTATAGTACAGAATGAGCATCAAGAACGGTTTGATGAGCCTTCAAACAAACCTTGGAGAGAGACCGCAATACATTCAGTATCATTAGATAGAATAGGTTCTTCTATGGATGTAGCGAATTCTGTTTTGTTTTTAGCATCGGATCTTTCATCTTTTATAACAGGCCAAGTAATTGGCATTGACGGTGGTGGTTATATCAATGACCCATTTCATCTACTTCACAATAAGCCGAAGGCAGACTAGTGTGCAAAACTTGTTAGGAAAATCAGACTTATCAATCTCTCGCATAGGTATTGGTGGTAATGTTTTTGGTTCATATGTTGAAACTAAAGAGGCCCATGAGATATTGCATCATGCAGGGTCCTTGGGTATAAATTTCATAGACACAGCAGATGTATATGGAAACAATACGTCTGAAGATATAATAGGAAAATTTCTTAAGTATGAGTCTGACAGATCTAAATGGATAGTAGCAACCAAGCTGGGAACAAGAAAGGGACAGGCTCCCGAACTTACAGCAACACCAAAAATGATTGCAGAAAAAGTTGAACGCAGTCTAAAGACCTTAAGAACGGACGTTATTGATCTCTATCAGATACATCGCTTTGATCCCGAAACAGCTATTGAAGATACGGTACAGGCTTTAGAGTCTTTAGTACAGCAAGGTAAAATTAGATATTATGGAATATGCAACTTCACATTCGAGCAGATGGAGAGTATAATAAAGTGCAAGGCTGATAATGCTTCCTTTGTTTCTGCTCAAATGGGGTTGAATCTATTTAAAAGAAAGCACCTTCCTATGGTCTTGCCTGTATGTGATGATAACAATATAGGCGTATTAGCATATGGAGTTTTAGCTCGTGGAATTTTGACTGACAAGTACATTAAAGATGCACAGTCTCCTAATTCACGCGCGAACTTGAGCAAAAGTATCAAAGATGACGTTACTCCCTTTATGATTAATAAGATTAAACAATTAAATGAGTTTGCAAAATCTCACTCACAGTCGCTACTATCAGTTGCTTTGAGTTGGGCTCTTTACCAAAAGCCCGTTTGCTCTGCAATCTTAGGCAATAGGAATAAACAACAACTAACACAAAATTTAAACTCTATCTCTTTAGCGTTGGATGGAAATTACACAAGAGATCTTGATAATATTATCGGTTCTTTAGAAACATATGACCCCTACTGTCTGGGCGTTTTTTAAATAGAGAGAGGACATTATGCTAGAAAAATTATTAACACAACTCCCTACAGTAACAGAGGCTCACAAAAGAGGATCTTCCTCCTATAATGCTCTGTACAATGAGCTTAAAGATTACGTAGATAATCATTACTCCTATTCAGGAGGCGAGGACGCAGCTCTTTCTTTTGGAGACATCAACCTGACACTCCCGTTTTTCGAAATGGGGAACTGCAACACAACTAATCTTTTCGATCTAGATGAGATTATTCTCTTTAGTTTTTATCAGAATAACAGAGACAGATATAGCTCTGCCGTAGACATTGGAGCAAATCTGGGACTGCACTCTATTTTTATGGACAAGTGTGGATTCTCAGTTACTTGCTATGAGCCTGACGAGTTTCATTACTCAGAGCTGTTAGCAAACCTAGAGCTTAATTCATGCTCAAATGTAAACCCTGTTATGGCTGCGGTTTCGGACTTCAGTGGAGAAGCTGGCTTTATACGTATCCTAAACAACACAACTAGCAGTCACCTAAAGGGATCGAAGGACAATGTATACGGCCCGACCGAAGAATTTAATGTGCTCACAGTGGATATAAACGATGCAGTACAAGATGCTGACCTTGTAAAGATTGACGCAGAGGGTCATGAGAATACTATACTGGAAGCGATTTCTCTAGATCAGTTTGATCATTTAGATATGGTACTTGAGGTGAGTAGTCCTGAAAGTGCGCAGATTATTTTTGACAGATTTAGTTCTAATTGTAATGTACTTTCTCAAAAGTTAAACTGGAATCCTATTGGCAGCATCGAAGATATCCCCGTAAGCTACAAGGAAGGCTCCTTGTTTATCAGTCGGAGGTTCGATGTGTTCTATGGAAATTAATTTACTAGAAAAATACCCCAGAACCAAAAGAGACCCTAGTAAGAGAGCTCAGGCAAAGACAGAAGAGCACAGGGAAGTAGCTCGCTTGTTCGAGGAAGACTTTTTCGACGGTGATCGCTCTGTCGGCTATGGAGGGTATTCCTATAGGGCAGATTTTTGGTCTGGTGTGGTTCAAACATTTGCAGAGCAATATAATTTGAAGGCTGGAGATAAGGTCTTAGATGCTGGATGCGCTAAAGGATATATGCTCTATGATTTAACACAAGAGGTTCCGGGAATCGAGGCTCATGGAATAGATGTTTCTAATTGGGCTATAGAAAATTGTCATCCAGAAGTTAGAGATTGCCTTTCTGTCAGAGACGTAAGAAATCTAGATGTATTTGATGACGATGAGTTCGATCTTGTTATATCAATAAACACAGTACATAACTTAGTCAAAGAAGAATGTGCAGCTTGCGTTAGGGAGTTAGATAGAATCTCAAAGAACTGCTTCCTTACTGTAGACTCTTGGGTAAATGAAGAGGGAGAGAATAGTATGCGGGACTGGAATCTTACCGCTCAAACAATGATGAGTGTAGGCGATTGGAAAGTCTTTTTGGCAGAGGCTGGTTATGCAGGTGATTATTATTGGTTTTTTCCATAGGATTTTATAATGCCAGAAACTAATTTAAGAGAACTTTCTAAAGCTGTTTTATTTGATATAGATAGACTAGAAAGATTTAAAAATATAGTAAAAGAACATAAGAGAATCATTATAATTGGCAATGGCGGAAGCAATGCTATCTCTGGGCATATTGCACAAGACTATACTAAGTTCTTACATAAGCAAGCGCTTAGCTTTTCTGATTCTCCAAGGCTAACCTGCTATATGAATGACATAGGTGTAGAAAATGCTTACGCCCAATTTGTTAAGGATTTTGCAGAAGATGATACATTGGTTATACTGATCTCTTCTTCCGGAAACTCTCCTAACATAATCAAAGCAGCAGAGTATTGCGTGCACAGAGGACTGAGGTTTGTAACTCTATCTGGTTTTGATAGATACAATAAACTGAACTCATTTGACTCACACGCAGCTTTGTCAGTTCATGTTGGCTCTAACAGCTATGGAGTCGTAGAAATAGCTCATCTTTCCTTCCTGCATTCTTTAGTATAATGAAGTTTAAAGCAGCCATCCTTACTGAAATAGATAAGCCTCTAGAGATAATGGATCTAGAGGTTCCTAAATTAAAATCTGGTCAGGTTCTGGTCAAGATACTTTATTCTTCTATGTGTGGAACTCAGATAAATGAGATCAATGGAAACAAAGGAGAAGATAAATATCTACCTCACACTTTAGGACATGAGGGGTACGGAAAAGTAACAGACATAGCATATGATGTAACCAAGGTAAGGAGAGGAGACCACGTTGTTGTTACTTGGATCAAGGGATCTGGCCTTGAATCAGCTAACATTAAATATGGTAATGTAAACTCAGGCAAAGCTTGCACTCTGTCCGAGTACTCTGTAGTTTCAGAGAACAGATTAGTTCCATTCAAAGTACTAGAACATCTAGAGGAATATGCTCCGCTTCTCGGCTGCTGTATACCAACAGGAGCAGGGGTTGTTGAACATCAGGTTCCAAGAGACGCAAAGTTATTAGTTCTCGGGTTAGGTGGAGTGGGAGCCGCAAGTTGTATTTGGGCAAAAAAGAAATTCTTAAAAGGTATTTATGGTCATGATATTTCTGAATCAAGAAAAAAGATACTGCAATTCGCTAATGTAGAAGAGTATAATTCTAATGAAGTCAACTATGTTATTGATGCTACTGGGAATATTAACGCTTTTCATTATGGGTGGGAGTGTCTTTCTCCAGACGGGACTATGATCGTCGTTGGCAACCCTCCAAAAAATACGGAGATTTGCATTGACCCTTTCGACTTAATATTTGGAAAGTCATTAGAGGGTAGTGCCGGAGGTGGAACAAACCCGGACATAGATATCCCAAACTATGCTTGCTATCTTGAATCTTTTAAAGGAATCAAGGGTCAGGTATATAACCTGACGGATATTAATCTAGCAATATCTAGATGGGGAACAGAAGGAAAACCTATATTTAGGATGTAAGAATGGACATAAAAGAAGAACTTAAGAAAACCATGGAGTGGTTGGCCGAACAACCAGATTCAATTTTTGTTGGACAAAATATTGTCTATCCAGAAAATCAAATGTATCGCAACTTAATAGATATAGATGATAATAAAAAATTCGAGATGCCTGTTGCAGAAGAAATGCAAATGGGGGTTTCAATTGGGCTTGCCTTAGGGGGATACGTTCCAATCTCTATCTATCCTAGGTTTGATTTTTTAATTTTAGCAACTAATCAGATTGTAAATCATCTAGACAAGCTAAGATACTTATATAGATATGACCACTCAGCCAAAGTAATTATAAGAACCGCAGTTGGAGGGACTAAGCCTCTCGATGCTGGCCCACAGCATACCATGAATCATACAGAGGCGTTCAGGCTTATGTGTCCCTCTATAGAAGTTGTAGAGATTACGAAACCTGAAGAGATACTTCATACTTACCAGCAAGCGTATGGCGGAACCGATAGCTATCTAATAGTGGAGAACTGGAATGATAACTAAACAAGAGCTCATAGACTTTGAGACAGATATAAAAGATGAGTTCTTGCAAGCAAAAATACTTGCCCCAATTCACCTGTCGGATGGTAATGAAGATTATCTTATAGAAATCTTTAAAGACATAGACCAAGGCGACTGGGTATTCTCTACGTGGAGAAATCATTATCATGCGTTGCTTCATGGTATTTCTCCTCAGTGGTTGAAAGAACAAATAATGATTGGCAGAAGTATGTCAATGAATTCATCTTCTCCAAAGTTCTTCACCTCTGCAATTGTTGGTGCAACGCCCTCCATTGCAGCAGGCGCAGCACTTGCTCTGAAAAGGAAAGGGTCTCCTGAAAAGGTTTGGTGCTTTGTTGGAGACATGGGTTCTCAGACTGGAATTTATCACGAGGCACTCAAGTTTTGCAGAAATCATGAACTGCCAATAACTTTCATCATTGAAGACAATGGCTATAGTGTAGGTGCCCCAACTCAATCAGCATGGGGATCTTCGGACGATTTCAAGAATAGCCCTCCGGTAAGAATCAATGATTATGAAATCAAGTATAGCTACATCAAATCCAAATATCCACATGTAGGAGCAGGAGAATGGGTGACATTCTAAACACAGAAGGTACTGAGCTACCTATCGTTGTAACTGGAGAAAATAATGTTTCTATTGGAGAAAATAATGTTTCTATTGGTATCATCATTACGAATTACAATGACGGAGGTTGTTTGCCAGTACAGCTTGATTCGATAGCGGCGCAGGTAGTCTTGCCTGACGAGATTATACTAATAGATGATGGCTCTACCGACAATAGTAAGCATGTCATGGCGAACTTCCGAGATGATCATCCAGAGATAAACGTAAAGCTTGTATTTCATAATCAAAACTCTGGTATTGAAAACAGATTCAATGAAGGTTTATACGCTAGTAATTGTAAATATCTTTACTTTACAGCCTCCGACGATTTTATCTATCCCACCTTCATTAAAGAACACAAAATGGCGCTTCAAGAGTCACCCGTTGGCGAAGGGTGTGATTGTGAAGAATGCAAACACAAAAACTACGCGCAATTTAAGCTATCATGTTCTGCAAATTTTCGTCATAGAAAATTAATAACAGCAGAGGAGGTTCTGTTTAGTAACTATGCAAGCATTCCCGGGCATTGCACCTGTGTTGATCGCGAGATTTTAATCGAAATGGGTGGGTTTAATCCTACGCTGGGAGCTCAGCATGACTGGTTTGCTTATATGATGATAGCTCATGGCTATGGATTTTATGCAATCCCCACTATGCTCTCAGGAGTTCAGCACATTGCAAAAGGAAAGATTAGTTCTTATGCTACTGAATTCAAAGAAACTAAAGAAAATATCTACATAGTCAAGGAAATGGTGCGTATAATAAGACAAAGAAAAAATAAAAACTTTTCGGTAAAAATGTTGATGGTGTGCATGGATAGGTTTAGATTTTCTCCTGATTGGCTGAGGGTAATAGTAGATGCTTATCTTGAAGAAACACAATTAAGAATTTCAGAAAGACCAGAGGAAGAATAATGGAAAATTTACTTAGCATTATTATTGCGAATAAAGATCACGCACCTACACTCGCTAGACAGCTAGCCTCTATAAAGTCGCAGACTGAAAAGTTTGATGAAGTCATCGTGATTGATGATGGTTCTGAGCACGACAATAGCAAGGAAATTATACAAAAATTCTATGATGAGAATAAAGATGAGCTCAATGTTAAAATAGAACTTAATTACAAGAACAAAGGGGTTATACAAACGATCAACGCTGGCTTCGATATGTCTGAGTGTGACTATCTTTACTTTGGGTCTGCTGATGACTACCTGCTTCCTGATTTCGCTAAATGGCACAAGACAACTATAAAAGAACATCGGCCTCCTATGGTAACTTCAGATCACAATCTGCCCAAGTGGGGTCCTTGTAAGGGTGTGGAGGATATGGGATGGTATTATGTTCCCGGCCATTGCACTTCGTTTGAGAGAGGGGCTCTACTTGAGTTTGGTAAATTCATAGAAGAGTTCTCCTTTAAGTGCGATTGGTTTCCTCTACACGCAATAGCCTTGAAGTATGGGTGGTATACCATCAAGGAGACACTCTCAGTCAAGGAAGAAAGTGGAGACGAAAGCTATTCAAACACGATGATTAGAGAGGGGAAATATCCTGCGATTAAGCAGGCGATGGAATCTCATGTGATTAGTAATCCATTGTTCGATGACATAAGAGATAACATGCTATATTTAATAAGTAAATAAATGAACATATTAATAACAGGACATAGAGGATTTGTAGGAAGACACCTTAAGAAGGGGCTGGCGGAAAGATATAGCTCGGGGAAACTCTTTGTTTCAGATAGTTCTCGTTTAAATCTGCTGAACCCAATAGACCCGTCTATAATAGATTGCAAGTTGGATTATATTTTCCACTTAGCTGCTTGGACTAAGGCTGGTGATTTTTGCTTGCACCATCCCGGCGAACAGTGGATAAACAATCAAAAGATCAATACAAACATTCTTTGCTACTGGAAAGAGAGACAACCACAGGCAAAGATGGTAGCCTTCGGTACGAGTTGTGCCTACCCGCCAGAGAAACTAAAGACAGAAACAAATTATTTTGATGGCGTAGCAGACAAGGATCTGTTCACATACGCGATGACAAAGAGAATGCTTCTTGCTGGAATGCAAGCGTTTTCAAAACAGTACGGCATGAAGTTCCTATACTTTATTCCAAATACCCTGTTCGGTCCTGATTTTGATATTGAAGACTCACATTTTATCTTTGACTTAATAAAAAAGATTTGTGCTGCTAAGTATGAAGGAAAGACTCCGGTTACGTTATGGGGCAGTGGCAATCAATGTAGAGAACTCATATATGTAAAGGATGGAATTGATCTAATCCTAGACTCGCTGCACCTAGATAACGAAATAATTAACTTAGGCACAGGAAAAGAGAAGTCTATTAAAGAATATGCTAAGATGATTTGCGATTATGTAGGGTATAATTATGAAGATATACAGTTTGATACTTCTGCATTTGAGGGAGTTCAATCAAAATACTTAATGCCGAATCAGTTAGTCGGGGCTTGTAATAAAACACCTCTAGAGGAAGCAACTAAAGAGACAATAGATTATTATAGAGGAATTAAATATGGGTTGTAGATCATGCGGAAATAAAGACTTAGAAAGCATCTTGAACTTAGGAAAGCAAGCTTGGTGTAACGACTTCATAAATAGCTCAGACATAGGTAAGGAACCTCTGTATCCATTACATATGGTATACTGTGACCAATGCTCTCTAGTCCAGCTAGACTATACTGTAGATAAAGAAGTTATGTTTGTTGACCATTCTTATGTTAGTGGCACAACCAAGACGCTTAGAGATCATTTCCTAACTGTAGCAAAAGAGAACAAAGAACAGTTTGATCTACAAGAAGAGGATATGATAATTGATATTGGGGGGAATGATGGAACTCAACTCTTGCAATACATGGAAGTTGGATGCTACAATGTTCTTAATGTCGAGAGCGCCAAGAACATAGCAAAACTATCTAAGGACGCAGGAGTATTCACTGTCCCTAAGTTCTTCAACGAAGAGTGTGTCGACATACTTGGAATAGAAGATAGTGTTAAACTAATAAATGCTAGTGGTGTTTTCTTTCACTTGGAAGAACTTCACTCTGTCATCAAGGGAATTAAAAAATGCCTGAAAGAAGATGGTGCCTTTATTGTACAGTTCATGTACCTAGGAGACATGATAAAGAAATTAAGTTTTGATGGAATATATCATGAGCATCTTTGTTATTACTCTATTGAATCTTTATCTAACTTGCTAGAGCCCTATGGATTGGAAATCTTTGATGGATACCATTCAGAGATACACGGAGGAAGCATTATCGCCAAGATAGGCCACTCAGATATAGAAAGTCCTAGAGAAGTTACAGATAGGTTCGAGAAACTGGTAACGGAAGATAGAGAGATAGTCAACTACGAATCTCTTAAAAGTTTTGCCGAAAAAGTAAGACTTTTCAAGGAAGTTTTTAGTAGTACTATAGATTCTATTGTAGAAAGTGGTAAAAAGATATATGGATTCGGAGCTCCTGCAAAAGGGAACACTCTTCTCACGTACTGTGGTTTAGATAACAGTACTGTAGAGTGCATCTTTGAAGTCAATCCTATGAAGTTTAATAAATACACGCCATATACACATATACCAATAATAAAAGAAGATCACTCTATAGTTGAAGACAATAGCTATGCTCTTCTACTTAGCTGGAATTTCTCAGAGGAAATCATTTCCAAGTGTGGGGATCTAGTTGATCGAGGTGTAAAGTTTATAAATCCTTTTGGAGAGAATTGAAGTGAATATATTAATTACCGGAGCTGGAGGATATATAGGCTCTTCTTTAGTAAGTTACCTAAAGGAAAACTCCATAGCAGATAAGATATATGCTTTTGATAATTTTATTTACAATCAAGGGGCTTCTGTATACAAGGTTCTATCTGAGCATACTGAGTTTTATCAAGAAGAGCTTCTGGATTTCAACGATAGTCTTGTCGATTGTATCGCAGATGCAGATGTGATAATCCCCCTTGCTGCAATAGTTGGTGCTCCAGCTTGTGATAAAATAGCAGCTTATTCAAGTGCAATAAATCATCATTGGTATCACCAGCTGTTAAGGTGTATCAAAGAGAACTCAAAGAAGAATCCTCTTATTATATACCCAAATACTAACTCTGGATACGGCTCTACAGGAATAGAAGTCTGTACAGAAGAGACCCCTTCCAATCCTCTTTCTCTCTATGGAAAAACAAAGCAAGACACAGAACAGTATCTACTAGAGAGATATGATAATTCTATCTGTTTTCGATTAGCAACAGTCTTTGGTTGGTCTTATCGGCCCAGACTAGACTTGCTTGTCAATAACTTAACGTATGAAGCAATGTTCGAAGGACATATTGAAGTCTTTGATGGTCACTTTAGAAGAAATTATATCCACGTTAGAGATATTTGTAGAGCTTTCCATTTCGCTATGAGAAATTCAGATGTAATGGCGGG
>TARA_R110002096_G_scaffold432067_1_pt1 | contig 23140 bp, 25 predicted proteins | sample TARA_R110002096 | Tara Oceans TARA_R110002096 (sample SAMEA4397295) | marine metagenome | biome: Polar Biome; feature: [DCM] deep chlorophyll maximum layer (ENVO:01000326); material: water (ENVO:00002006), including particulate matter (ENVO:01000060) such as... | depth 35 m
TATTTAACATACTCAACAATTTCCAAGCCATAACCAATTAAACCAACGCGTTTGGTTTGTTCTGAATTTGAAATAATTCGCAGTTTATGTATGTTTAGATCATGAAGTATTTGTGCGCCAATTCCAAAATCTCTTGAATCCATGTCAATTCTAGGTGCTTTTGCTATGTTGTTTGGTTTTTGGTTTTTCTTTAAAAAATCCAATCGTTTTAAAATATTCATGGATTGTACCTCTTGATTAATGAATATAATAGCACCTTTACCTTCATCATTAATTACTTTAAACATGTCATCCAATTGCTTGTCAACATTATTGGTTAATGTTCCTAAAATGTCATTATTAATAAGCGTAGAATTAATTCGAGTAAGCACTTCGTCATTGTCTTTCCAAACACCTTTTGTTAAAGCTATATGGATTTGATTGTTAGTGGTTTGCTTATAAGCTCTTAATCTAAAGCTTCCAAAACGGGTTTCAATTTGAAAATCTTCTTTTTTATCAATTAATGAATCGTGCTGCATTCTATAGGCCACTAAATCTTCAATGGAAACAATTTTTAAATCAAGCTTTTTGGCAACCTTAATAAGCTCGGGTAAACGCGCCATTGAGCCATCTTCATTCATGATTTCCACAATTACACCTGCGGGTTGTAAGCCTGCCAATCGTGCAAAATCTATTGCGGCTTCTGTATGCCCCGTACGTCTTAACACACCACCTTCTTTGGCAACCAATGGAAATATATGCCCTGGTCTTGCCAGCTCAAAGGATTTTGTTGAAAGATCTATTAGGGATTTCACGGTTTTTGCTCTATCACTAGCTGAAATACCTGTAGTAACACCATTGCCTCTGAGGTCAACAGATACTGTAAATGCTGTTTCCATGGGGTCGGTATTGTTCCTAACCATCATATTTAGCTCTAGTTCTTTACAACGGTTCTCCGTTAATGGTGCACAAATAAGGCCGCGACCGTGCGTAGCCATAAAGTTTATCATTTCGGGGGTTACTTTATCGGCAGCAGCTACAAAATCACCTTCATTTTCTCTATTGGCATCATCTACAACAATAATTACTTTACCGTTTCTGATGTCTTCAATGGCATCATGAATAGTATTTAATTTAAACTTAGATGTGGCTGTATTAGTCATGGTTTGTGTAGTCATGTTGCAAAGATATTGCTTATTTTAAAGAATCTAAACAATTTTGTTTTAAGTCTTCTTTTATTTTCACCTTTAAAAAAGGGTATGCCATAAAGTAGAGTGGAAGTCCTATAATTAAAAGGACATTACTTGGTTGTTTTACTGATTTAGTTAAGTTTTTATAGAAACCAAATAACTTTAAAAGTGATTTTATATAATAAAGGCTGTAAAGAAAGAATGAAACTAAGCTTACTTTTAAGGACACCGATGCTACCGAAGGTAATTTATTGTTTTTGAATACAAAAAACAGTACTAACAAAACAGCACCAATGGAATAAAGTACAATGGCGAATGTTGAATAATATATATATTTTGATATTATTTTTTCCGATTTATCGTAGCTATTCGCTATGGTAATTCCTGAATCACGAAGTGCGGCTAATGATTTACCGTTTTTATTTAAAATTTTTATAGCCTCATAACGTATAGGTTCATCATGGCCTAAAGCTTTATAATTAGAAATAACGTTCAGTAATTTTTCTTCGCTATAGGCCGATAAAAACTTATAGTCAACACTGTCCTTAGGTTTTATATTAAACACTTTTTTAAGCGGTTCTATAATATTTCCAACCTCAAACAAACCTCTATCAGCAGTGGCACGTTTAGTTAAGTAAATACCAAGAGGCAGCATAATTAAAGTAGAAAACCAACTGGCTAAAACGGGATTAAATTCACCGTTTTTAGCACTATTAGTCGCAAAAATACCTATAAAGTGATAAGTTAAAAATAATAAGATAGCAATAACCATGGGTAAGCCAATACCGCCTTTTCTTATTAATGCCCCCAAAGGCGCACCAACAAAAAATAGAATAATACAAGCAAAGCCTAGAGCGAATTTTTCATGAAATGAAATAATATGTTTGTTAAAATTAATTCTGTCGTTTTTAAGACGAGGTGTTTTTTGAATTAAAACTTGTTTTGCACTTACAATAGCTTTTGAAGAAATATCAACTAACTGCGACTTCTTTTTTGTGTCAAAAACATCCAATATATTTCCTTTATAAACCGAGTCGATATTGGTTTTTTCCAAATCTATCTTTTTACTGTATTTGGATATACTAGAGCGCTGAAATAAATTTTTAGAAATACTTTCGTGTTCTTTTTGTCTATATTCTATAAGGGAGTCTAAAGCTTTGTCTAATCCAGAAATATTAAGCATACTATATCTGTCCGTATAAGATTTTTCATTAAAATCCACATCGTTCATTTGAGATAAATCAATGTTAATTATGTACTTATCAAAAGTGCTTTTTGCAAATGGTTTTTTGTTTCTACTTTTAAGTTCTTTAGGGAGTAAATCTTCGTAATAGTTTCCGTCATACAATATCAATTGTAAAACCCCAGAGCTTTCTTTAAAATAGAATTCCCCAGATTTTGCTTTTATTGTTTTAGCATTTGTTCTTCTATTGGATCCCTTTAGGTGTATAGTTACATTTTTTAAAAACTGATCATTATCGCCACTTTTACTTTCAACTTTAATATTGTAGGGCGTTGATTCTATTTGATTAAACTGTCCTTCGGCTATTGCCATAGAAGGTTTTAGTTTTGCTATGTTTTTTCTAAGATTATAGGAGTTTATTTCTGCCCAAGGAATAACATTGTTGGCAAAAAAAAAGGTAACAATACCTAAGCCTACAATAAAAACACTTAAACCTTTCATGGCACGTTGCAACGAAATCCCTGTAGATTTCATGGCGGCAAACTCATAGTTTTCGGCAAAACTACCAAACACCATAATTGATGACAACAGTATAGTAAGTGGTAAAACTAAAGGAATCAGTTTTGGTAAAAAGTAGAAAATGAATTTAAATACAATACCGATATCCAAATCTTTACCAGCAAGCTCCTTTATATAAAGCCAAATAGTTTGTAAAATAAAAATCAGCATGAGAATAATAAACACGCTGAAAAAAGTTTTAAGATATGTTGTTAGTATGTAACGGTCTAATATTTTCACACGGAGTGCCTTAATCTAATTTATTGATGTAATAATCTTGATATTTACTAGCATCAAAGGTAAATAAGGTTTTTGATAAAGGCTCGTTTGTTTTAAAAGAATTAACAGTTAAGGTTGTTTTGGTTTTGTTTTTTCCAACTGTTATTAAATTATAAATGTGTTTGGTATTAGCATCAATTCCTAAAAGGATGTAATTGATTTCAGAATTAGAATCTATAGGTGTTAACTTGACATACTGTATTTTTCTTCCCTGTATATTTTGTTCAATATCCAGAGCATACGTGTAGCCATCTTCATAAAATGATAACATTTTACTTGGGGTAATGGCATCTTCTTCATTATTGCTTTCTGATGACATGGTAACTTCTTCATCTTCTGGACTGATACTATAAAGCGTTTTGCCATCAAAAAGGCGAGTAATACCAAGAATATTAAGTTTGTACTTTTCAGCTTGCATGATAACATCACCTTTGGTTTCTTGTTTTATGTTTTCTGAAGTGTTTTCTAAAACATATTTAAAGTCAATCGAAATGTTGTCGTAACTTTTTACTTTCTCTGAAACATTATTCAATAACGCTTTGGCTTTATTTTGAGAAAAACCACTAAACGCGATTGTTATAAATAATAGGGTTATTGTTTTTTTCATTGAAAATTTATTTTTTCATTTCCGCGAAGGCAGAAATCTAATTATATTTCGTTTTCTAAATGTTGATCAAGAGCTGCTAAATCTGTAATTAAAACCTGTCTTGCTTTACTGCCTTCAAATGGTCCAACAATACCTGCTGCTTCTAACTGGTCTATTATTCTACCGGCTCTATTGTATCCTAATTTTAATTTTCGTTGTAATAACGACGCTGAACCTTGTTGTGCCGTTACAATAACTATGGCTGCATCCTTAAACAGTTTATCTCTATCCGATATATCTACATCAAGACTTGTGCCACTTTCCTCACCAACATACTCTGGTAACTGATAGGCTTCAGGATACGCTTTTTGCGAGCCGATATAGTCGGTTATTTTTTCAACTTCAGGTGTGTCAACAAAGGCACACTGTACACGAATTAAATCGTTTCCTTGGGTGTAAAGCATATCACCTCTACCAATAAGTTGGTCAGCTCCAGAGCCATCTAAAATAGTTCTTGAATCTATTTTTGAAGTTACCCTAAAGGCAATTCTAGCAGGGAAATTGGCTTTTATAATACCCGTAATAACATTTACCGACGGACGTTGTGTTGCGACAATTAGGTGAATACCAATGGCTCGAGCTAATTGCGCCAAACGTGCAATGGGGGTTTCCACTTCTTTTCCCGCTGTCATTATTAAATCGGCAAACTCATCCACTACCAAAACGATGTATGGTAAAAATTGATGACCTTCATTGGGGTTTAATTTTCTAGCTTTAAACTTTACATTGTACTCGGCTATATTTCTACACAACGCATTTTTAAGAAGATCGTAACGGTTATCCATCTCAATACACAATGAATTTAATGTATTGATAACCTTTGTATTATCTGTTATAATAGCATCTTCACTATCAGGGAGCTTAGCTAAATAATGACGCTCAATTTTATTGAATAATGTCAGTTCAACTTTTTTAGGATCGACTAAAATAAACTTCACCTCAGCGGGATGTTTTTTGTAAAGTAAAGACGTTAGAACGGCATTTAAACCAACCGACTTTCCTTGTCCAGTAGCACCGGCCATAAGCAAGTGGGGCATTTTTGCTAAATCGACCACTAAGGTTTCATTACTAATGGTTTTTCCTAAAGCGATAGGAAGTTGCATTTCAGAAGATTGAAACTTTTTTGAAGCAATAACTGAGCGCATCGAAACAATGGTTGCGTTTTTGTTTGGTACTTCAATACCGATGGTGCCTTTGCCCGGAATTGGAGCAATAATACGAATACCTAATGCAGCGAGTGATAAGGCAATATCATCTTCTAAATTCTTAATTTTGGAAATACGCACACCAGCTTCAGGAACAATTTCATAAAGTGTCACTGTTGGACCGATGGTTGCTTTTATACTAGCAATACCAATTTTATAATTACTTAAGGTTTCAACAATTTTGTTTTTATTTTCCTCAAGCTCTTCTTGGTTTATTTTTATGCCTTCAGTATCATATCTTTTCAATAAATCCAGCGGAGGGAATTTATAATTACTAAGTTCTAGAGTCGGGTCGAACTGTCCAAAATCTTCAACTAGTTTGTTGGCAAGATTATCCGTTTCTGAAAGCTCTTCTTTTACATCCTCAACTTTAATTTCCAATTCTGGTTCTTCCTTTTCTTCAACTCTTGAAACATTAACCTCTAATGGCGCAGTCTCTTTTTTTGTGGGTGGTTTGTTATCTTCAACTGAGAGGTCGAAAGCAGATCTAATAGCTTCAGCTTCTTCAGATAAATTATTATCCAAAGGCACAAAGGTATCCTCATTTAAACCTGAAAACTCATCTTTTATGTTGTTTTTGGCAGACTTGAACAGATTTGTAAAACTATCAAAAGTTAGCTTAAAGCGAATGGCCAAATACGTTATTAATCCGAATAGTAATAAAAGGATAATACCAATTTTCCCAATATAATCTTGAAGAAATGTGTTTACTTCAAAACCAACGGTGCCTCCTAAAATATCATGCTTTTCTCCAAAAAAACCTAAAAGGATGGACAGCCAAATAATAATTAAAACACCCCAAAACCAATGTTTAACTAGTTTGGATTTTTTTAAATCCATCAAGACATAAATACCAGATAGAAAAATGAGTCCGGAGAAAATAAAGGATGCTATTCCAAAACCCCGCTGAATAAAAAAGTCACTTAACCAAGCCCCCGTTTTGCTTAACCAGTTTTCTGCTTTGGCATCTCTTGAAGTAAAGTCTGAAATTGTACTTTGATCTGCTTCACCAGTAAAAAAGAAGGAAATAAAAGCGATACAAAGTAAAAGACCAAAAATAACCAAAAAGCTACCAAGCACCAACTTTTGTTGATTAGACAGCTTAAAATTAGTTGTTTTGGTTTTTTTTATTGGTTCCTTTTTAGATTTGGTTCTGCGTTTCGCCATTAAAGGTTTGTTGTTTCAAAATTCAAAATATGATCCTGAAATAAATTCAGAATTGAATCGTTAAAAACGATTCAACAAAAATACAAATTACTAACGTTAACGAAACTTTATTTTAAAAAATTGCAAAAGCAATACTTATAAAATATTTAGTTGGGTTAATCTCGATTGGAATCGAGATCTTTTTATTCGTATTTCGGCACCTAGTATTTAAAAAAACTTTGGAAGATATATTATAAAACCAATAATTGCAGCAAATATTGAAGCAATAAAAACAGCACCAGCAGCAATATCTTTAATCAAACCTATTTTGCTATGCTGTTCGGGGTGAATGAAGTTTGCAATTTCCTCAATAGCCGTATTGATACCCTCAATGCTCATAACTAGCGCAATAGCTAAAAATTGAATAATCCATTCGGTTGAGGAAATGTTAAAAAAGAATCCCGCTGCGGTAACCAAAAGTGCAATAAAAAACTGAATTTTAATGCTAGCTTCCGTTTTTAAAAGTAGAATGGCACCTTTAAAAGCATAACCAACACTTTTTATGCGATTGACCAAGAAGGATTCTTTTTTAGACATTTATATGTTATGAATAAAGAAGGTCAAGTGCTGCTTTGTAATTTGGTTCCTCACCTGTTTCAGGAACTTGTTCTGTATAAAGCACTTTTCCATTTGTATCTACCACAATAACACTTCTGGAAAGTAATCCATCAAAACCACCATTAATCATAATTAAACCATAATCTTTTCCAAACGCACCCGTTTTAAAATCTGAAAGCATAACAACATTTTCTAAACCCTCAGCGGCACAAAACTGATCTTGTGCAAAAGGTAAATCCCTTGAAATACAAAGTACTTTAGTGTTTTCCAATTCTGATGCCTCGGTATTAAATTGTCTAACAGAAGTAGCACATACTCCCGTATTCACGCTGGGAAAAATATTTAAAATTAAGTTACTTCCTTTAAAATCTTTTAAGGTTTTGGTTGAAAGATCAATTGCTACTAATTTAAAATCAGGAATTTGAGATCCGATTTTTGGTAATTCACCCGATGTTTGCACAGGTGTTCCACCCAATGTAATATTTGCCATTTTTTATTTTTTTGATTAAGGTTTAAAAATATGAATATTTAATCTTTTGTTGGTATAATTTTTATATAATAATTAGATTTGTTAATTAGCAAAAATGTTTTTATAAGTTTTCTCAATCTAAATATAACTTATTAAAATATACTTTATTTTTTTTGAGAACTTAAAATTCATATTTTTATCATTGAGAATTTTATAAAACAACTATAATAAGATGGATAACAAGAATACTGAATCTTTTGAAATTAATGATTCCGAAGCTAGCAAATGCCCTTTTTTAAGTGGAACCAATAAGGTAACTTCTGGTGGTGGGATTAAAAACCGCGATTGGTGGCCCAATGAATTAAAGTTAAACATTTTGCGTCAACATGCAGCTGAGTCAAACCCTATGGGAGAAGATTTTAATTACGCTGAAGCTTTTAATAGCTTAGATTTTAAAGCATTAAAGCAAGAGGTTCTTGATTTAATGACAGATTCCCAAGATTGGTGGCCTGCAGATTATGGTCACTATGGTGGATTTATGATCCGAATGGCTTGGCATAGTGCAGGAACCTATAGAATTGGTGATGGTCGTGGTGGAGCAGGTGGCGGTAACCAAAGATTTGCACCTATTAATAGTTGGCCGGATAACGGAAACTTAGATAAAGCGAGATTGTTATTGTGGCCTATTAAGCAAAAATACGGACGACATATCTCATGGGCAGATTTAATGATTCTTGCAGGTAATTGTGCATTGGAATCTATGGGCTTCAAAACTTTTGGTTATGCTGGAGGACGTGAAGATATTTGGGAACCAGAACAAGATGTGTATTGGGGAAGTGAAACCGAATGGGGAGCAAATGATGAACGCTACGAAGATGGTGAATTGGAAAATCCACTTGGAGCGGTTATGATGGGTTGGATTTATGTTAATCCTGAAGGACCAAATGGAAACCCAGACCCCATGGGTTCAGCAAAAAATGTAAGAGAAACTTTTGGGCGTATGGCCATGAATGATGAAGAAACCGTTGCGCTTGTAGCTGGTGGGCACACGTTTGGTAAAGCACACGGTGCTGCAGATCCAAATAAATATGTAGGAGCAGAACCGCATGGTGCCTCCATTGAGGAAATGAGTACAGGATGGAAAAACGCTTTTGGAACAGGTTTTTTAGATGATACGATTACGAGTGGTATTGAAGGCCCTTGGACACCAAATCCTACACAATGGGACCATGATTATTTTGAAGTATTGTTAAACTATGATTGGGAACTTACTAAAAGTCCAGCAGGTGCGTATCAATGGAAACCAACCGCAGCATCAAACGCTAGAATGGCTCCGAAAGCAGGTGATCCCGATGGCAAACAAACTTTAATGATGACCACAGCAGATATTGCCTTAAAAACAGATCCTGCTTATTTAGAAATTTCCAAACGTTTCCATAAAGATCATAAAGCGTTTGAAGATGCATTTGCGCGCGCCTGGTACAAATTAACACACAGAGACATGGGACCTATAGACCGTTATTTAGGTCCTGAAATCCCAAAAGAAGAATTGTTATGGCAAGATCCAGTTCCTAAAGTAAGTTATAACTTAAGTGATTCTGATATTACATCTTTAAAAAAGATGATTCTTGACTCTGGCCTTACGGTATCTCAAATGGTAACTACCGCTTGGGCTTCTGCTTCAACATTTAGAGGTTCAGACAAACGTGGTGGTGCTAATGGTGGCCGTTTACGCTTAGAGCCACAAAGAAGTTGGAACGTTAACAATCCTAAGGAATTAGCTAAAGTTTTAAATGTTTTAGAAGGTATTGAAAAGGATTTTAATGGTGAAATATCCATGGCAGATTTAATTGTTTTGGCTGGCTCTGTAGGAGTAGAAAAAGCTGCTAAAAATAGTGGTCATAATATTGAAGTCCCTTTTGCACAAGGTAGAGGTGATGCTACACCAGAACAGACAGATGTAGAATCTTTTGGATATTTAGAGCCTTTAGCAGATGGTTTTAGAAATTATATCAGACCTGATATAGACATTGCGGCAGAAGATTTATTAATAGACCGTGCTAATTTATTAACCTTATCGGTACCAGAAATGACTGTTTTAGTCGGCGGTTTACGAGTACTTGGTGCAAATTATGATGGCTCTAATTATGGTGTATTTACAGATACAGTTGGGAATTTAACCAACGACTTCTTTAAAAATGTTTTAGACCTTACTTACACATGGAAAGCAACTTCTGAAGACGATAGATATTTTGAAGGTACTAACCGTAGAACAGGAAAAGTAACCTTTAAAGGAACTCGTGCAGACTTAATATTTGGTTCTAATTCAGAATTAAGAGCTATATGCGAAGTTTATGGCGCTAACGATGGTCAAGACAAATTTGTAAAGGATTTTGTTGCCGCTTGGACTAAAGTAATGAACTTAGATCGTTATGATTTAAAATAATTTAAGCATAATAAATTTTAAAATTGGGATGAGTTTAAATAGACTTATCCCAATTTTATTTTTGAACTCATTTAAAAGTTAAGTAAATATGAATGAAAGAGACCATTTTTTTAAAATAATTAAATCTGGGAATATTGAAACTATTGAGGCGCAGTTAAGACGCCATCCCGACTTAATAAATGTAAAAGATTCTAGAGGCTTTACACCTTTAATTTTTGCTTCTTATTTTGATAGTGAAGCCGTGGTTAAAACATTAATAGAATTTAATGCTCCGGTTAATGACAACGATGCCTCCGGAAATACCGCTTTAATAGGCGTGTCCTTTAAAGGAAACGAAGCCTTAGCAGATTATTTAATTCAACATGGTGCAAATATAAATACGCAGAATGATCAGGGTATAACACCTTTAATATATGCCGTTATGTATAATAAACCGCAAATTGTCAAGCTATTGTTAAAACATAACGCTGACAAAAGTATTAAGGATAATGATGGAAAAACAGCTTTAGATTATGCTAATGAAAAAGGGTTTCAGGATATTGCAGAAGTTTTGAAATAGTGTTTTCTTTTTGACTATAAGATTTTTAAAAGTGCTCTTTTAACGTATATGCATAACTTAAGTTGCGAGCTTGCGTGCGAGGATTTTCCAAAGGAAAATTAGAAGCTAACAAACGAACAACAAACTTTGGTTTAGCTAAAACTACCAATTTTTACTGTGTTGACAAGAGTTATTTTACTTAAAATCAGTCCGTAAACTAGAATATTATAATAGAAATTAAAAATGGCTTTATTAATTTATAAATCCTTGAAATAAAAGTCCAATTGTGAAAATAAATAAAAACAGGAACTGTAAAGAATAAATACTCGAGTTCTTCTTTGATTTTATAATCTAAATAATGCTTTAGGGCTTGTTAAGAAATAACCTATACATTTTGACTTGCTCTTTTGCACATTAACTTCGTTAAAAAGCCTCGTTGTAGCTAAGACTATAACTGTGTTTTTTGCCTAGTTAATGCACAAAATAGTGGCGTCAATTCTGTACACTTTATTTCTAAACAAGCCCTTAGCTTTAAGATTTTTCTAATTGGCTGACGAAGTCCTTAATTGCTCTAGCCACAAAATCTTTTTTAGAAACTATATAACGTACATTAGTTTCATTATTCTTAAGTATTATTGTGAATAATTCTTTTTCATAATTTTTGGGCATAGAACCGAATGAAGGATTAACCCCTGTTTTTCCCATATCCCTTTTATAGATTTCTGTTCCTGTAAATTTAGGTTTTGAAGAACTAAAAAATGAAGCACTGTATTTGATCATTTGAAATTTGTACTTAAAATTTTTGTCGCCTCCAGCCGCTTCATAACTTTTATAGTTTTTGAAGTAGGTATATCCGAAAGGATATTTTTTTATTGCAGATTTCATGAACAAGTTTAATACTTTATTACCTCGAAATTCTTCATCAGTTGTACCTACTATGGCTAGCTTTTTAGATTTAAGGTCTTCTGGAATATTTTTATTTTCTAGATATAATGTTACACCACCAATTATAGTATTTTTATTATTTAAATCTATAAGAAAGCTTGTATTTTCTTCAGTTAATTTTAATGTGTTTACTAACTCAGTATCATAAGTACTTGAATCTATTCCATCAAATTTAGATTTTAATTTATCTACTTCTTTTGTTAAGTTTTTGATAATTGTTGCTCTAAAATCTGATGAGGTATTAATAAATCCGGGTTTTAACTTTAAAATCTCTTTATTTGGATCTAAAATATCTGGGTTTTTGTCCGTGTCGTTTTCAAAGAAAAATAAATCATAATCCGGCCCCTTGTAATATTTATAAGTTAATAGAAAAATGTATTTAATATCCTTATTTTTTATATCAAATTCAATTTCTTTTAACGAAACTTGACTATCATCATACAGGTAATTACCTACAAGATTAAATCCGTTTTTAATGATATTTTTCTTTAAAAAATTCCAATGTTTCTGCACTATTATCTACAGAAGATTCTGGGTTAAAAAGAAGCACAGTATTGCTATCTAAAGCATCTTCTGGTAATTTTTGTGCTTGAATATTAATTGCTATGACAGTGAAGATTAAGAATAGTGATTTTTTCATAATATTTGGTTTGTTTTTTAATTTTTCGTTTAACGTATATATGTATAGGTGCAGTACGGGTAAAAACACGCAGTGTCCATTCGGTTGAGCAATTAGCCAAAACAAGGTTTTGGCGGTATTCCACCAAATATGCCCAAACTTTTGGGCTGGCAACAACTCCCGTATTGCGTTTATACTCCGTTAGCAACTGGCATTATTTCCGAGCTAAAAATTCTTTCGCAGTTAAAACTGGGATTTTTGAGTTTTTAAAGTCCTTTTTATTCCGCGTGATAATTACATCAATTTGATTTTCGATAGCAGAGTAGTACTGTAGTCCATCCTCAAAATCTGGAAAATTGTCATCACTCAAAGCTAATTCAGTTATTTTATCATCTAAACTCAATAACTCTACAAGCACTTTAAATTTTCTTAATATTTCTCGTGCCTCTTTTGCGGATTTTAGTTTTGTTAGAATATAATTCGTGTTAGCAAACGTTAAGGATGAGATTGTTAGTTCTAATTCTTTTTTGTCCGCACGAGAAAATAAATCGGCAGCCTCATAATAGAATTCTTCTCTTTTCGATAGAAGGTCTATGACAATATTAGTGTCAACTAGTAATCTGCTCATTTGTATTTCTCAATTAAATAATCAGTATAAGCATCTTTTGCATCAAAACCTTTATCAAGCGATATTACACCACTTAAACTTTCCACTAGAGGCGTTATTTCAGCTGAATTTCTTTTACGTTTAGTGAGTGTTGTCAAATATGATTCGATAAGTTTCGACAAACTAATATTATTCGATTTAGCATAATTTTTAGCTCTTTCGATAATTGTTTTATCCAAACTTAATGTGAGTTTTTTGTCCATAAGATATGTTTTACGTACAAATTTAATAATTTATTACGTAATTTTAATCTTATCTCGATTTTTTTTGCTGGTGGCTAACGGTCTCGTATAAGAATAGTCCGGTTTTGTGTGCGAGGATTTTCCGCAGGAAAATCAGGCGCAGCAAAACAAGCAATTAGCTTTGGTTAAGCCTAAAATAGCAATTATTTACGGTGTTGCTCACAGTACTTCCTGCGTTATGCTATTTCAATATTTAGTTGTTTACCAAGACCCAATTCAATCAACTTATAGTAAGTAGAAACTTGAATGTCACTCAATCCACGTTCGATTCGAGAAATATAACTTTTTTTCGTTCCGGTTCTTTCGGCAAGTTCCTCTTGGGTCATATTGGCCTCTTTTCGAGCCTCTTTTAGCATTACTCCAAGTCGGAATGCAAGAGAATCAGCATCATATTTATCACGTTTTTCAGTTCCTTTTTTTCCGTATGTTCCAATGAGGATATCCTCAAAATCAGTTATATTTTTCATATCAGTTATTTTTTTCTTTTATATATTTTTTTTCAATTTTTTCGCAAGTTTAATGTCTTTTCTCGGTGTCTTTTGAGTCTTTTTCACGAAAGCGTTTGCAAGTATAACCAAATTACCATCATCGAAAAAGCATAAAATCCGAATACTTTTAAAAGTTGTAATCACACGTACTTCATAAATTCCATCAATATTTTCGAGGTACTTAAAGAATTTTTTCGGGACTTGTATTTCAAATCGAACCAAGTCCAAAACATATCCTATCTTTTCCTTAATCTTTTCGTCTTGAGCTTTAAAAAACTCTGGAAAATGTTTTCCGTACGCAACTACTTTTCTTATCACACGACAAAGTTAACTAATTAGTGTACTAAATTCAAATATTGTTACAGAATTTTAATGAAAAGATGGTTTTCCAGTATTGTTTCCAACGACTTGATATGAAACCGTCTTAATGATTTATATCTACTGCTAAACGAATGTAACCGAAATTTTTTACAAGTTCAAATTCAAATAAAAAACCACCCTGTTTTCACAAAGTGGTTTTAAAATTCGCAATACTTTTTCTTTTTCTATTAATTATCAATGGAACCCATAACGCGTTGTATAAATATATTTAAGGCTTCCTTTTTTGGTGTGCCGTCTTTTGTCATTTTATTGACTTCAAGAGCGCCATACATATTGGAAATAAGTTCTCCTATTACATCAAGTTCTTCATCTTTTAATGATGGTACTTCAGTTAAGTTCTCAAGAGTTTCAATAGTTTCAACTAGAAAATCTTCATCATTCTCTTCAATAAATTGTGTAAGATGTTTAATTACTGGTAACTTCATTCCCTTCTTCCGTCTTCCCTAAGGGAAGAAACTAATTTTTTATTAATATTTTTTCATTTCCGCGAACCTGCCTGTCGGCCGACAGGGGCGGAAATCCCATTAAACAACTTCTTCAACAAGTTCTTTTAAAACATCAAACTTATTGGTTTGAACTTGATTTACAAATTCCCCTTTTTTAAAAGTAGCAAAGGTTGGTAAATTATCAACAGTTGCTAGTTTTCTAGACTCTGGAAATTTTTCCGCATCAGCAATAATAAACTTGATGTTTTCATTTTCTGAAGCTAACTTTTTAAATTTCGGTTTCATAATTCGGCAATTACCGCACCAACCAGCTGAGTACTGTACTACAACTGTATCATTTTTATCTACAAGGCTTTGTAAATTATCTTCGTTTAGTTCTTTAACCATAATTCTTAAATTTTCAATATTAAAATTCCAAATCCCAAAAATCTAGCATTGCTGTTTTGGAATTTGGATTTTATAATTTGGAATTTCTATTCCTAGTTTACATGAGCTGCCAAATATTCAGCAACACCAGTTCTATCCGCATTCATAGCATCTTTACCTTCTTCCCAGTTTGCAGGACAAACTTCACCTTTTTCTTGCACGTGTGTTAAAGCATCTACAATACGTAAATATTCTTGAACATTTCTGCCTAAAGGCATATTATTAATGCTTTCATGTTGTACTGTACCTTCTTCATCAATAATATAAGTAGCTCTATAAGTTACGTTGTCGCCTTCAACAGTAACAATTCCAGTCTCTTCGTTGTAAGTTTCATTTGTGATATCTAAAACACCTAAAGTTGAGGCTAGGTTTCTGTTTGAATCTGCTAAAATCGGGTACGTTACACCTTCAATACCGCCGTTATCTTTTGCGGTGCTTAACCATGCAAAATGTACCTCGGCAGTATCGCAGGACGCACCAATTACAACCGTGTTTCTTTTTTTAAATTCTGGCAAAGCGGCTTGAAAGGCATGTAATTCCGTAGGACAAACAAAAGTGAAATCTTTTGGATACCAGAATAATAATACTTTTTTCTTGTTATTTATAGCTTCTTCTAATACATTTAATTTAAACGTATCGCCCATGGCGTTGATGGCATTTACATTTAAATCTGGAAATTTTTTTCCTACTAATGACATATTTTAATTTTTTTAATGTTAGACTTTATTGGGACAAATTTAGATATGTTCTGAACCTTAAAAAACCTGACTTAATTGTAAAATCTTATGAGTAGATAGGGCTAGGATATCGCATAAAAAAAGAGGGTCATTTTTTATCAATTGCTCAAAATTTGACCTTTAAAATTGCGAACTTGTTAAGATATAGTGAATTTATGGTATGAAACCTATTTAGGTGTTGCTAACTCTTTTATTTTAATTTTGAAAGCAGCAAAAAGTAATGTAGTAAACGGACTTAACCAGTTGAATATGGCATATATAAAATAATCGGCTACACTAACTCCCAGAACACTAGATTGATAGGCACCACAACCATTCCACGGAATTAATACCGATGTAACTGTTCCTGAATCTTCTAGTGTTCTACTCAAGTTTTCAGGGGCTAAACCTTTATCATCAAAGGCTTGTTTAAACATTTTGCCAGGTATTACAATGGCTAAATACTGATCTGACGCAATCACGTTTAATCCGAAACTACTAACAACGGTGCTGGCAAATAAGCCAAATACAGAAGATGCTATAGCTAATAACGACTTGGTTATTCTGGCTAAAGCCCCAATACCATCCATGATACCTCCAAAAATCATAGCAGAAACAATTAGATAGATAGTCCAAAGCATACCTTCCATTCCGCCTGCGGAAAATAGCTCATATAATTTTTCATTATCTGTTTCTATTTGGGTTTCGGTTAATATGGATGTCATTATAGGGCCAAACTTTGTATCTCCTAAGCGCGTTAATAATTCTGGCTGAAAAATAAAAGCAAAAATAATAGCAAAAATAACACCTGTACTTAACGCAATAAGAGGTTTAGTTTTTAATAGAATAAGTGCTATTACTGCAAGAGGTACTAAAAATAGCCAAGGTGTAATATTAAATGTAGTTTTAATAGAACTTAACAGATAAGTAATATCAACATCACCCGAAGTTTCCCCGAAAGCACTTAATATGGCAAAAACAATAAGGGTAACTACAATTGTTGGTACTGTTGTAATAGTCATATATCTAATATGCGTAAACAAATCAGTTCCAGCAATTGCAGGGGCTAAGTTTGTTGTGTCGCTTAGTGGCGACATTTTATCGCCAAAGTATGCTCCGGATATTACTGCACCAGCAATCATTCCTGTGTTTATGCCTAAAGCGGATCCAATACCAATTAAAGCTATACCTACAGTAGCAGAAGTGGTCCAAGAACTTCCTGTTGCTATGGATATTATAGAAGAAATAATAACACATGCTGGTAAAAATATACTCGGATTTAGAACTTGTAAACCATAATAAATCATTGCTGGAATTACTCCGCTTACTAACCAAGTACCGGCTAATGCACCAACTAAGAGTAGAATTAATACTGGGATAAAAACGCTTCTTAAGTTCTCCCAAACTTCAGTAAGTATGGAAGAAAATGATACTTTATTAAAAAAGCCAACAATTACAGCTATAAAACCACCTATGAGTAAAATAATTTGATTTGTATAAGTACCAAACCATTCTTGGTCTTCAATAAAAAAGATATTATAAGCCAATAAACCAATTAAGATGATTACAGGAATCAAGGCTTCCCAAATATTAAGTTCTTTATTTTCAACTATGTGCTCATCTTGTGGTAATCTGGGTTTTATATCTTGGCTCTTCATGTAATTTTTTGTACGTAATGTTACGATTTTCATTAAAGTTATGCAAATGCCTTGAGTTGCTTACATTTGCATTTCATTTTAAAATTATAAATGGATTCGTTAACCCAAATTGTTTTAGGAGCAGCCTGTGGTGAAGCTATTTTAGGAAAAAAGATTGGGAATAAAGCATTGCTTTTTGGAGCTATTGGTGGTACTATTCCAGATTTGGATGTTTTTGTAGGTAGTTGGCTTTATGGAAATGAAATTGATGCGATGTTGTTTCATCGCGGATTTATGCATTCTATTTTCTTTGCAATTATAGCAGCATTTATTTTGGGTTGGTTGGTTTTTAAATTGTATAATTCTGGAAAACGCTTACATATTACAACACAAAAAGATTGGATCCTTTTATTTTTTTGGTCGTTATTCACACATCCCATTTTAGATTGTTTTACGCCTTATGGGACGCAATTATTTGCGCCTTTTTCTAATTATCGAGTAGCATTAAATAATATTGCAGTAGCAGATCCTGCTTATACATTGCCATTTTTAATTTGTATGATTGTTTTAATGTTTTTTAAACGACAATCTAATAGAAGAAAACTTTGGCTGAAATTAGGTTTAGGCATAAGCTCTGTTTATATGTTGTTTACTTTAGGAAATAAACTTTACATCGATTCTATTTTTAGGAAATCATTAAAGGAAAATGGCGTGAATTACGCACGTTATTCAAGCCAACCAACAATATTAAACAATATTCTTTGGTACGGTATTGCTGAAACAGATAACGCTTATTATGTAGCCAACTATTCTTTATTTGATACAAAAAATAGATTTTCAAATTTTATAGAGTTACCAAAACAACGTGATTTAAAGCCAGAAGAATTTCAAGATGTAAAGGATTTAGCATGGTTTAGCAATCAGTATTACAGTATTTATAAAATAGGAGATAATGAATATCAATACAATGATTTACGTTATCCACTTTTAGATGAAACCGACCCGAATTCATCTGTGTTTAGAATGTTATTGTATAAAGAAAACGGCAGACTTAATATGAAGCCTTTTAAGCCAAATACTGATGATATGCAAACCGTCATGACAGATTTATGGGAACGTATTAAAGGGGTGTAGTCTTCAGTTATCAGTAGGCAGTCTTCAGTCTTCAGTTATCAGTAGGCAGTCTTCAGTCTTCGGTCTTCAGTCTTCGGTCAGTCTTCATTTTAAAACACCAATTTCAATCATGCACTTTCGCATTGTCGAATAAGTGCGTTCAATATCAGCATCTAAACCAATTGAAAAGCGAATTAAACCATCACTTAATCCCATCGCTTTTTGTTCTTCCTCAGGAATCTCAGATGATGTGGAACTTCCGGGAGCTGAAAACAAGGTTTTGTAAAATCCTAAACTTACTGCTAAATACCCCAAATTTTCATTTTGCATCAATTCCATCAGTTCGTTTGCTTTTTCTAGAGAACCTACATCAATAGTCAACATGCCTCCATAACCATACTGCTCATTCATCATGCTTTTAAATAGTTTATGGGATGGATGCGATTTTAAACCTGGATATACTGTTTTTAAACCATCAGTTTCAAATTTTTCAGCTAAAAACAACCCATTTTTACTGTGTTGCTGCATTCTAATATGTAAGGTTCTTAAGTTTTTTAAAACGGAAGCAGCCCGTAAACTATCCATAGTAGATCCTAATAGCATAGAAGCGCCATTATTTACATTTCGTAAGTCATTTATAAACTCTTGTGTTCCACAAACTACACCACCAACGGTATCACTTGAACCATTTATAAATTTGGTCAGACTATGTATTACCACATCAGCGCCATAAACCACTGGTGAAATGGATAAGGGTGAAAACGTATTATCTACAACAAGTTTTAGGTTGTGCTTTTTAGCAATTGTTGATAAACCTTTTATGTCTGCAACTTCTAATAGCGGATTGCTCACCGATTCGCAGTACAAAACCTTTGTGCGTTTAGTTATTGCAGCTTCAACAATTTCCAAATTGGTAATATCAACAAAAGCCGTTTCAATATTAAAACGTGGTGCAAAGTTTTTCAAAAACGCATAGGTGCCTCCGTAAATCGTTCTGCTGGAAATAATATGGTCGCCTGCATCACATAATTGTAATAAAACTGGGGTAATGGCTCCCATACCAGAGGCTGACACATTTGCAGTTTCTGTGCCTTCCATAGCAGCTAAAGCTTCGCCTAAATATAAATTGGAAGGTGAAGAATGGCGCGAGTACAAATAGCAACCATCAGCATTTCCTTCAAAAGTATCAAACATGGTTTTAGCAGAAAGAAACGTGTAGGTTGATGAATCGGATATGGACGGATTTACACCTCCAAATTCTCCAAAGTATTGTAAATCTTGTATATTATTAGCAGGTTTAAAAGCCATGGTTTTGAGTTTTGTTTAAATCAAAATTCGACATAATTAGAATAAAAAACAATACAATGTATTATAATTAGAAAATAAAACTATATTTATATTAAATTATAGATTTATATATAGTAAATTGCTCGCTGCAGTAGGTTTTTAAGAAAATTTTTCAATTATGATATTTGATGCCACGGATAAAAAATTATTAGAGTTTTTACAACAGGACAGTAAACAGACCAATAAAGAACTTTCCAATAAATTAAACCTGTCTGTTACGGCTGTATATGAACGTATAAAGAAGCTTGAAAAAGCAGGATTTATTGAAAATTATGTAGCCATAGTTAATAAAGAAAAAATTGATAGGGATTTTGTTGTTTTTTGTCATATTAAACTTGTGCAACACGCCCAAGATTATGTTGTTAAATTTGAAAAAGAAGTCGCTAATTTAAATGAAGTATTAGAGTGTTATCATGTTAGTGGAGATTACGATTATTTACTAAAAGTTTTAGTAAAAGATATGGCTGCATTTAGAGAGTTTATGGTAGAAAAGTTAACTACAATTAACCATATTGGTAGTACACATAGTATGTTTGTAATTAACGAAGTGAAATACGCTACAGCTATTACTTTTTAAATTAGTTCATAATGAATTCAACATTATATAAGTTATCCGAGTTTTTTATCATTTTCATTTTGGTGCCTGTTAGTTTCTCGATTAATTTTTCACCTTGGATTAAATTGATTATTGGGTTTCTTGGGTTCATATACGTTATCTATGTTTTACTTAAAATTGAAAAGCTATCATTCAAAGTTTCAAAAAATATAAGATGGAAACGCTTTTGGAAAGAAATAGTAATAAAACTTTTTGTTATTATGATCCTAACGACGCTTTTTGTTTGGATAACGAATAAAGATGCGCTTTTTAATATATTGCTTAATAAGCCAAAACTTTGGATTTTTATACTCTTTGTTTACAGTTTATTTTCCGTTTACCCTCAAGAATTAATTTATAGAACATTCTATTTTCAACGTTATCAATCTTTAATTCCAAACATAAAACTTTTTATTTTTATAAATGCTGTAGTATTCACTTTAGCTCACCTATTTTTCAAAAACACATTAGTAATAATACTAACTTTTTTAGGCGGGTTAATATTTGCTTTCACTTATAAAAGAAACAAGTCAACGCTCTTAGTATCAATTGAACACGCTATTTATGGTAGCTGGTTATTTACGGTTGGCATGGGAGATATGCTTGGATTTCCAGCATAATTTATCGACGAATTTTAATTTTCCGACATATAATCTTACGGAAATTAAATCTTTTTACTATTTTAGACCAAGCTATTATTAACCAAAAACTTTTTTAAGACATGAAAAAATTAAGCTATATTATTCTCGGATTTATTATTGGAGCTGTATTAACCTATTATTTTTGCCCACGTCAAATTGATATGGAAGTGGATACTAAAATTGTTAAACCAAAAGGCGTTATTTCTATTAAACAGGCAAAAGTATTAAATAAGAATTGGACAGATTTCAGAAAAGCCGCTGTAGATTCCGCAGCAAAACAACAAGGAAGAAATCAAGATGATCGTTGGGTATCTTGGTCTTTAGAGGATATAAATGACTATTTAGCTTATGCTAAACATTATTCTGATAGTATAAAGTATGATATGACAGGTATTCGTGTATATTTAGGTGTTTATGGCAAAAATGCGGGACAAACCAAAAAAGATTTAACCACCATGTTTATTGTACCAACAGGTAAAAAAGCCAAATCCCAAGCTAGTAGTTTAAATCTATTTTTACCTCCTGGAAACGGAACTATACCTGTACCACCACTAAATGAAGGTAACGGTGGGCCAGATGATTATGAGGATTAAAATAAGTGGAAGAATTTTTTATTAAAAATAATAGTTTACTCACTAATATTATTGAAATCTTAGCAGCTGTAACTGGCATTTTGCTTTTTAAAAAGTATAAATATACAGCTGCTAAACATTTTGTTTTTTTTCTTTGCTACCTTTCTATTGGTGATTTGATTAATTTATACAATAGGTTTATTAGAAACAATGGCATTCTTAGTTTTTTGGAAGGTACTGTTTTTGAGAAGAATTATTGGTGGACAACATTGTATTGGAAAATAGGGGCTATTTTGTTTTTCGTTTTTTACTATAACAAAATATTAAAAACTGAAGTATTTAAAAATATAATTAAATATTCTGGTTTTGTTTTTTTTACTATTTCTGTTATTTACATTCTCATAAATTGGGATTTGTTTTTTTTAAGGTTTTTTCCAATCATTAGTATTATGGGTGCTGTAATTATATTTATGTGCACCGCTTTTTATTTTTTCGAGGTTTTACAGACTGATAAAATTTTGACCTTCTATAAATCCATTAATTTCTATATCAGTGCAGCTATTTTTATTTGGTGGTTAATTATTACACCAATTGTATTTTATGATATTTATGGTGAATATAGAGATATTGTTTACATTCATTTAAGACGACATATTTACTTATTTGCTAATATACTTATGTATTTAACTTTTACCTTTGCTTTAATATGGTGCAAACCGGAGAACGATTAGCGAGTACAGCTTCAGAGCGTTATTTATTGGTGTATATGATTGCCGTTTTGGTTATTGTAACATCATTGGTTATTATGTTTTTTATTGTTTTTCAAAAGCGAAAAAATAAATTGCTTTTAGATAGAATTAAACAACAGCAGGCTTTTGAAGAAGAAATAACGCTGGCACAAACCGAAACTCAAGAACAAACACTTAAAAACATTGGTTGGGAGTTGCACGATAATATTGGTCAGTTGTTATCCTTTGCTAATATGCAATTAAGCATTTTGAAAATGCAGGTTACTGATGATATTAAGGATAAATTTAAGGACACTAGTGAAGCTTTAAAAGAAAGTTTATCCGAAGTCCGTGCCCTTTCAAAAACCTTAAATAATGAAGTGGTTTTAAATAATGGATTTGAAAAATCGATTATCAATGAATTGAATCGCTTAAAAAAGATGAAGTTCGATTCAGCTGAATTAAAAATAGAAGGCGATAAAGTTGAATTCGTCAATAGAAAGCACGAAATCATTCTATTTAGAATTCTTCAGGAGTTTTTATCAAATTCCGTTAAATATTCTGAAGCTAAAAACTTAGATATTTCTTTAGATTATCAAAAAGAGAACTTGATCATTATAGCTAAAGATGATGGCAAAGGATTTGATATTAAAAACGTTGAAAAAGGTTCGGGATTAATAAATATGAAAAGTAGGGCTGCTTTAATTAACGCGGATTTGGAATTGAATTCAAAGCTGGATGAAGGTGTAACGCTTATAATAAATTACCCATATTAAGTTAATTTTAAAGTAGTCAATTACAAAATTGAGTCATTTCGACGCTAGGAGAAATCACATAACGATAGTAAGGGTCTCCCAAAGAATCATGCGATGTCTCAATCGTTCCTCATTTCGATATGACTAAAACGTGTTTAGTTTTTAGTATTAAAATCATTTCGACGTTAGGAGAAATCACATAACAGAAAAAAAAACTATTTATGCAACATCGTTTCTTCGTTTACATCACAACAAATAAATACCGAACAACCTTATATATAGGTTTTGCCAATAATATTCAGAATAGATTATCGCAACATTATTTCGATAGTCAAAATTCAAAAAAATCTTTTGCGGGCAAATATAATTGCATTTATTTGGTTTATTATGAAACCTACGAATTTCCTAGACAAGGGATTTTAAGAGAAAAAGAATTAAAAAAATGGCGACGGGAAAAGAAAAATAAACTTATTTCAGATTTTAATCCTAATTGGGAAACATTAAACAATCAGGTTTTTTAATGCGATGTCTCAATCGTTCCTCATTTCGATATGACTAAAACGGT
>TARA_R110002096_G_scaffold292391_4_pt1 | contig 23115 bp, 19 predicted proteins | sample TARA_R110002096 | Tara Oceans TARA_R110002096 (sample SAMEA4397295) | marine metagenome | biome: Polar Biome; feature: [DCM] deep chlorophyll maximum layer (ENVO:01000326); material: water (ENVO:00002006), including particulate matter (ENVO:01000060) such as... | depth 35 m
CGAATCGAGCAATCGCTCGAAGCCGGCCTCCCGGTCATCGTCTGGAGACGCGTATCCGCCGAACGGGAAGAGGCTCACAATTTGTTTGCGGTGAAGTATGCCAAAAATCCGGACGCCAGACTTCCCGAACCCGGAAAGTCGGACGTCGAATCGTGGCCAAACCGCCACAAAAAAGGGAGCCCGTCCCACGCCTCGATCGTGTCCGGGATCAATCGCGATCGCAACGAGGCCATCCTCACGGAGCCGTGGGGTGAACACGCTCGCGGAAGACGAATTCGACTGGAGGAGTTGGAGGCGACGACCTACGCCGCGTTCTATTTTCGGCCTTGAGGCGAATCTAGATTCCCACGACCGCTCGCCAGGTTTTCGCCATCAGGGCGTGACCGGCGATGCTTGGGTGAACGCCATCGCCCGCCCAGTATGCTGGCGCTGTGCCGAGGCTGACGGCGTAGTCGAACATCGTCTGAAAAGGAACCCAGACCGCGCCGGATTCTTCGGCGACCTGCTTGGCATAACCACGTCGCTTGTCGAAATCGGGGAACCAATTGGCATTCACCGCACCGCAACGAAGCACGAACGGCTCACAAACCACGAGCGTCACATCCGGGAGCGCTTTCTTGGTCTCGGCCAGTAACGCCTTGAACCCGTCACGATAAACTTCTGCCGTTCCGTCATAACGACCGTTCAGTTTGTGCCAAATGTCGTTCACGCCGATCAGAATGCTGAGCACGGCTGGTTTTAGATCGAGAGCGTCGGCTTGCCAGCGGGCTTTGAGATCGGGAACCTTGTTTCCGGAAATTCCGCGATTCATGATCTTCAAATCCAGCATGCGGTGAGTGTCGAGCAAGCCCCCGGCGGCGTGCTGGGGATATCCGAACCCGAGAGCCTGAGGATCATTGGCACCCTTCCGGTTCTTGTCGCGACGTGCGTCCGTGATCGAGTCACCCTGAAACAGAACAACGTCCCCCTTTTTGAGCGAGGGCTTGTCTTGATCGGCGCAAGCGTTGCTCGCGATAAAAGTGGAAACGGCTGCAGAAGTTGCCAGGAAACCCCGGCGCGAAAAACTGGATTCTTCGTTCATATCCTTCCCACCAACAGTCTCTCAGCTTTCTTGCAAGCGGATTCTGCGATTGATCACGTTAATGGTGATTGGAAGTGGGGTGACCCTACTCACTCCGCAAAAATTGCCGTTCGCGGATTCAGATCAACAACCCGCTCAATTTCGGTTTCTGACAACCGAAGGTGCTCAGCCAGATTGCGGCAAAGTGTCGGCATGGTGATCGTGGATCCCGCCAGATTCCGGGAGCCCGGGCGCCGGGCAATGCCTTCCTCGTCGACTTCGATGACCAGGCCGGAAAGCTCGTGAAGGCCGGGGTCGAGCTTGGTCGCCGCAATCGCATCGGTCGTCATGATGGTTCGATCGAGGCCGACGAAATCGATGTAATTTCGAAGGGCGACAAAGTCGATGTGGGCTCCGTCTGGAATGAAGCAAAACCAAAGCTGGTCGCGAAGGTGTAGCATGCGCTGCAATGCGTTGTCGTGCCGGGGGAGCTCGACCGGGCAACCGTTTCCAAAGTGAGTGATCATGGTTAGGCCGTGATCGATCGCTCCTTGAAGTTGATCGACTGTTGGATCGCAATGCCCAGCCGAAACCACGACATCCCGGCTCGCGAAGAATTGAGTGGTGGCGAATCCGGGGTCATTCTCGGGAGCAAGGGTAACCAGTTTTGCCAATCCATGGGATGCATCCCAAAGCCGCCTGGCGTCATCCGGATTTCCAGGTTTTACGTGGTCGGGCGAATGCGCCCCAATGAAGCCGGGCGCCGAATTGAGAAAAGGGCCTTCGATGTGGAATCCTGCGATCAGATTTCGGGCGATTTCGTCCTTTTGACGCAATTTCACCAAATGCTCGAGCTTGCGGACCAGCCCCTCGATCGAGTCCGTTATGACGGTCGCGAGAATCCCATCAAAGCCATCCTCCACCAAAGCCTGACAGCCTGAGTGCAGATCTTCCGTCGTCAGTTCCAACGAGCAGAAGTCCGCTCCGGCATAGCCGTTCACTTGGAGATCGAAGGGCTTCATGCAAAGATGCTACGAGTGATTTTTCGAATCCGAAATCGAATTCCTGAGCGGGTTTTCCATTGACTTGGGCATCTTGGGTAAGATAAGGGCCTAACATGCCCCCCGAAAATCCCCCGGATATTCAGCAACAGGCGAACGGACCTCTTCCGGCTCGCGATCAACAGATCCTGTTGGTGATCATGGGGGTAATCATTGGCGTCTTTGCGGTTTGCGGGATTGGGAGCGCCTCCAATTCGTTGATGAGCATCACCCAAATTGGCTTGGTCAAAGCGGATATTGTGCAGTCGCTCAAGGACGAAGGAGTGCCGGATGCGGAGTTGTGGGTTGAGCGGGGGGAAGGGTTGGCGAAACGAATGGTGTGGACGCAAATGCTGATGCAGCTGCTCAATGCGGTGGCGTTGGGATGGCTGGCGATTGGCTCCCTCCTCATGAAGCGTTGGAGCCAGAAGATTCTGCTGGCGTTGGGCTGGATGTGGTTGGCAACCACACTGCTCGCATTCTTTTCCGGGATCGGAGCTATCTCGCTCATCGTGGACGCGATCCAATCCGTTTCGCCGTCCATGGGCGGAAGTGGGTCCGTCATGATGATCGGCGGCGTTTGGGTGGCCGTCGCTCTGGGCGCGAACCTGATTCCTGCGGTCGTTCTGGTTCTCGTTTACAACCTTCGTGATGTTCGGCTGACGGTGATTCACCGGGATCCCGTTGAACGTTGGACCGATTCGGTGCCGCTCCCCGTGTTGTCGCTCTGGACGCTTCTGCTGACGTTCAGTCTTTATCTTGCGGCGATCAGTGCGGTGATGGGGGATGTGATTTGGCTGCCAATTGGCGTGCAGGGAATTTCGGGGATTCTGGGAGGTGTGGCCATCGCTGCGACGGTCGGATATGCAGCGTGGCTCGTTGCAAAGCTCAATCCGATCGGGTGGTGGATTGCGTTGGTTGCGGCGATTTGCGTGACGTTTCTATCCGTCTACGCGATCATGAGTCTGGATTTTTGGGAGCTGATTGCCCAAATCGAATTACCGGACGAATTGATGGCGAAAATTCGCGGCGAATACACGGATGTCGTCGATCGCTTGAATCGCTCAGTCAAGAAGCTGTGGTTGCCGGCAGTGATTTACGGGTGCGGTTTGCTTGGCGCACTGGCTTGGCTGAAAAAGTTCTTTAACGAGGAAGACGAAGCCCCCGGCTTGGGCCTGCGCCAGGACTAAGCCAGGATCTCTTGGACGACATGGCCATGAACGTCGGTTAGGCGGAAGTCGCGGCCTTGAAAGCGGTGAATCAGCTTCTCGTGATCAAAGCCGAGTTGATGCAGGATGGTCGCGTGGAGATCGTGCACATGGATCTTTCCATCCACCACGCCAAAGCCTAACTCATCAGTTTCGCCATGGACGATTCCAGGCTGGAAACCTCCTCCGGCGACCCACATGGTAAAGGCGTCAATGTGATGATCCCGGCCGATGATCTTTTTCCGTTGTTCTCCCATCGGGGTCCGGCCAAACTCGCCCCCCCAAATGACGATGGTGTCGTCCAACAGACCGCGCTGCTTGAGATCGGTAACGAGCGCGGCGCTGGCCTGATCGATTTGCTTGCAGCGTTTCTCCAACGCATCGGCCAGGTTGGTATTCGGATTGCCGTGGTCGTCCCAATCCGTGTGATAGAGCTGAACAAACCGAACACCGCGCTCCACCATGCGACGAGCCAAAAGGCAGTTGTTGGCGTAGGAGTTCGCGCCCGGCGTCGCTCCGTAGGATTCGAGAACCGAATCGGGCTCTGACTTGATGTCCATGAGTTCGGGCGCGCTGGATTGCATCCGGTAGGCCATCTCGTAGGCGTTCAAACGGGTTGAAATCTCCGGGTCCCCGGTTTTCTGGAGACGTTCCTGATTGAGTTTGCCGACAACGTCAAAGAAGTCGGCCTGGCTCTGCGCGTTGATGCCCTTGGGGCTCGTCAAATTCAGGATGGGATCGCCGGTCCCACGGAACGGAACACCCTGATACGAGGTTGGCAAAAACCCCGACGCCCAAAGAGAATTCCCGGCGCGTGGACCGCGGGGCCCGGATTGCAGCACGACGAAGCCGGGCAAATCCCGGGATTCGCTTCCGAGCCCATACGTTACCCAACTTCCCATTGCGGGACGCCCCGGAACCTGGAAACCGGTGTTCATGAAAAGTTTGGCGGGACCGTGATTGAAAACGTCCGTCGTCATTCCCTTGAGGAAACAGAGATCCTTGGAAATTCCCGCAATGTTGGGAAGTAATTCGCTGACTTGGGCTCCACCGGGACCGTGGCGTTTGAACTTGCGGGCTGAGCCCAGTAACTTTGCGCCTTTGCCAATGAAGGCGAAGCTCTTTTCCTTGGGGAAAAACGAATCGGGAGCAAGCTGCCCGTCCAGTTCCTTCAGCTTCGGTTTGTCGTCAAACAACTCAAGTTGGCTGGGCCCTCCCGCCATGAACAGGAAAATCACGTTTTTTGCCTTGGCCTTGAAGTGGCCGTCTCGGGGCGTCAACGGTCCAACTTGCTTGGCGGCCGTTGATTCCTGAGCCAGCAGATTGGCGAGCGCGATGGATCCAACGCCCACTCCACAATCCTGGAAGAAATGACGACGGGTTTGTTGCTGAGTAACGCTGGGCAGGTTCATCATTCGCGGGTGATAAATTCGTCGGTGTTGATGAGGGCGCGGGCAACGGCCGTCCAGGACGCGGATTCGGCCACGTCCGTTGCGCCTTCCGTGGCCACCAATTTTGCGGACGGGAGATCCAGCGCAAACTGGGCTCTCTGCGAAATCTGGAAGCTGGAGATGACGTCCATTTCACGTTCGCTGGGCTGCCTGGCGTAACAAAGTTCGAATCCAAGCGTGATGCGTTCTTCCGGAGAGTCGGCTTCGCGCAACAACCGTTCGGATAAGCCTTTTGCCATCTCAAACAACGCCAGACTGTTGGCAACGGTGAGCGCTTGAAGCGGAGTGTTGGACCGTTCGCGTCGCGTGCAGACCGTTTGGAAATCGGGCACATCAAACGTGCTCAACATCGGGTAGGGCGCGCTGCGATAAAATTTCGTGTAGAGCGCGCGGCGATAGCGATTGGAGCCTCGATCATCGACCCAGTTTTTCGAGGTTTGAGTGAAGGCGTAGACCCCGGTTGGCTGTGGTGGGCGAACGCTGGGGCCGCCAATTTGCGGGAAGAGCAGGCCGCTTGCTCCCAGCGCGGCATCCCGGATGATCTCGGCATCAAAGCGGAGCCGGTTTTGTCGGGCGAGCAAGAGATTGCGAGCATCGATTTCCATCAGCTCAGGTCGGTGGTGAGACGATTGTTGATAGGTTGCGGAGGTCACGATCAACTTGTGGAGCTTCTTCATCGACCACCCCGCATCCGTCCGAAACCAATTCGCGAGCCAGTCTAGGAGTTCGGGATGCGTTGGAAAGGTTCCCTGGGTGCCGAAGTCGTTTTCCGTTTCCACCAATCCGAGACCGAAGTAGCGCATCCAGACCCGATTTACGGTAACGCGCGCCGTAAGCGGATTTGCGTCGGAGACCAACCACCTCGCCAGATCCAGCCGTGTCGGGAGTTCGGCATCTGTGGTGAGGGGAGGCAGGACTTCCGGAACGTCAGGATGAAGCAAGCCGGTCTCCTGGTCCTTTCGCAGGAAATCACCCCGAATGTGGATGTAGGTTTCTCTCGGTTTTTTAAGGTCCGCCATGACCATCGCCCTGGCGTTCTCCTTTCCAAGTCCCATTTTTTGGCGAAGGGCGGCAAGCTCTTGCTCTGTCTCTTTGCGCGCTTGATCTTCGCGATCAAACTGGGTGCTCAGTAGCTTCTTCTGGGAATCGGTCCGTTCTTTTTTGGGGATTTGGAGGGCTGCGAGCAGTTGCTCATGATGGGTGGGGGCCGGGATGGTCGAGGAAACGTCGATCGCAAATCGTCCCACGTTGTAATGGGGATTTTTCTCATGGCGCAGGACGGTGCGGAGCGCTGTTCCCGGAGGAAGGGGATGGGCGAGAATGAGGTGAACCTCGTGATTGGCGTTCATTTTGGCGCCTGGCGAGGAGCCCCGGCCAACATTGATGGCCCAACCGGTATTCGGATTTTGGTCAATGACGCCCGCGGCATCATAGCCGGGCTGAGAATGATCGGCTTGAACTCGAGCGACCGGGACCCGCTCATCGCCATTCCAGAGCTCAACCTCGGTGAGAACGAAGTTGCCATTCCCGGCCAAACCGGGCCCATTTTTGGGCAATCGTGGTTCCGTGAGGACCTGAAGTCGAACCGCGGCGACGGCTTCAGGCGAAGGTTCCAGATCCACGTGATAAGCTTCGTTCGCCGCTCCCTTGCCCGCGAGAACGGATGCATCGGCCATGACTTGAAGAGGTGCGCCACCGGCTGCTTTCACGGTGGAGGGAAGCCGTCGCGTCCAGTGAGTTGGAGCATCGCCTTTTTCTGGTTTGAGGGACTTTTCCCAAGCCGCCTGTCGTTGATCACGTGTTTTCGCGAGCTTGGCCAACGTGGTTTTGGCCTTCTCAACCTGCTGGGTCAGAAGCGGGTCAATCTCCCCGAGAAAAAGTTCTCCCTCACCCACTTCCACGGTTGGACCGGTATTGTTCACGTCCACGCCATGATTGAAAAACGCGAACATCTTGAAGTAGTCGCGATGAGTGATCGGGTCGAATTTGTGGGTGTGGCACTGGGCGCAACCGAGCGTGAGGCCTAACCAGACGGCTCCGGTCGTGTTGACGCGATCGACAACGGCCTCATTGCGGAACTGCTCGTTGTCGGTTCCTCCCTCCTGATTGATCAGGGTGTTGCGATGAAATCCGGTCGCGACGCGTTGGGCCTTGGTCGGGGAGTTGAGCAGATCGCCAGCAAGTTGTTCGATCGTGAATTGGTCGAACGGCAGATCGTCATTGATCGCGCGAATGACCCAATCCCGGTAGGGCCACATGACCCGGTCGCCGTCGATGGTGTATCCATTCGAGTCGGCATAGCGGGCTTGGTCGAGCCAATGCCGGCCCCAGCGTTCTCCATGATGAGGGCTTGCCAGGAGTTGATCGGCATAGGCCTCGAGAGCCCGTTCCCGGTTCTTCGAATAGGCCGCGACAAACTCTTTGGTCTGTTGGGGCGTCGGGAGCAGGCCAATGACATCAATGGCGATCCGCTTGGCGAGTGTGTGGGGATCGGCCGGCGGTGCCGGTTTGATGGTGTGCTCACCCAGTTTTCTGGCGATGAACCGGTCGATCGGATTCGCGGCCCAGTTTTTTCCTGCCGAGGGAGGATCGACGGATGCGATGGGCTCAAACGACCAATGTCCCTGGTATTGCGCACCTTCCTTGATCCATCTCCGCATCAAGTCGATCTCCGACTTCGTGAGCGGTTGCTTCTTCGACTTCAGCGGAGGCATGATGTCGTCTTCCGCGTGTTCCGAGATTCGGAAGAGCAGCTCGGATTGTTCGGGATCGCCCGGGACGATCGCGGCATGGCCCCCCAAATCCGCGGTGGCGTGTTCAAACGAGTCGAGCCTCAATCCCGCTTCGACCGTTTCTTCGTCAGGACCGTGGCATTGGAAGCAGCGATCGGAGAGAAGCGGGCGGATGTCCCGATTGAATTCGACGGCATTGGATGGAGCGGCCGCGAAAACCACCAAAAGGGGTAGAAATCGGCATGGGAACAGGGGCATTGGGGATGCGATTCAACGAATCGGTCGCATTCAACACGAATCCGGGGCGGTGAATCAATCAAGAATCGTGCTTTCCCGCCGGTGGCGTCCGATCGTCAACCAGGTGACCAATTGAATCAGGGCAAAAGCGAGAAATGGTCCCCAGGTGATCCAGGTCAGGGCGGGAAGACCGAGAAACTCAGTGGAAGTCCAGGTGTAATCGTTGTGAAACTGCAGATAGTAGGCGGAGACAGTCAACATCAGCAGAATCAGACTGGGCGAGGGAAAGAGGCAGAGAAACGGGACGACCCACGCGAAATACCACGGAAACGAGGTGGGATTGAGAAGGAAAAGGAGAGCGACAACCCAGAAACACTTCTCCAGAACATCTTCGTGGGTGAAGGACGGAAGGAATGCCAGGACGAGAATGCTCAAAATGAGGATGACGGCGACGACGATTTTTGCGCGGGCATAGGTCTCACCGCCCATGATCCCATCGATGATCAGGAAAAAGAAACTGTTGTTCTGCCAGTCTTGCGAATACGTCAGCAGACCACTGAAGACCCTCGCGAAACCGGCATCCTGCCAAACGATGAACGGCCAATAGCTGCCGATGACCACCAAGGCGCAAAGCAGATAAACGAGCCAACTCTGCCATCGTTTTGGGGAATGCAGCACCGGAACGACCAGCGCCCCGAAAAACTTGGTGAGCGTTCCGATTCCAGCGGCGATGCCTCCCAGAACGGCGTTTCGCCCGAGTGAAAGGCAGATCGCGAGGAGCAGGAAGAAAATCGGGATCGCGTCATAGTGCGCGGAGTTGGAGAACTCGACCAGAATGAGCGGCGACCAGGCGTAGAGAATCACGGAAGCCGTCGATCGTTTGAGCAGAATCAAAAGCGCCACGATTAAGCCGATACAGCCAAGATCGAAAATCAGGAGCATCATCTTCAACCCGAGGAGCGAGTCTTCAAAACACAGGCTCGAAAGCGCGAAAAACCCCTGGGCGGCAGGCGGATAGATGGTCGGCACCTGCCAATGCCCGATCCGTTCGTGCAATTGATGGTTGTCGCCGCGAAGTTCCGAAAGGCGCTTGAGATGCACCTCGTCCTGCTCCGTCCAAGTTCGGCCGTTGAGCACAACGGCGTTGATTTCCGTGGGTTGGGTCAGTCCCTGTTCATGGATGAACAGGGCTGCGGGCTCATAGAGATAGGGATTGATCCCATTTTTGAGGGACTTTCCATCCCACAGATAGCGATAGAAGTCATTCTCGTGAATCGGGACGCTGCCGATCATCAGGATCCGAAACCCAATGGCAAAGAGAACGATCAGCCAGGTAACTTTGGGCGAGGCCCGTTGGTTTTGGAGGAGGAGAAAAACGGGCACCAAGACCAACCACAGCAAAACCTGGAGGATCAGGAAGGCGACTGTGGGCATGTCGTCGTTGTCCACCTCGTAGTCGAAACCATTTTTCAACTCAGCAACAAAGCCTCGCGTCGATTCCGGCGTGGCGTTGACGAGACTGGCGACAAAGTCGGGGTGGAGGCCGCGCGTGATGTCCGCCAGCAAAAACCAAAGCGCCGCACTGAGGGCTCCCCCAAGTGCCACCACGAGGTAAAGCGTGCCGACGTTTCGTTGTTGCATGTGCGGGTTCTGAACCAAAAAAGCATCTGTCCGCGCTAACGAACAGATGCTCTGGAAAAAGCGGTAGGTTGGGAACCTCCTATTTCTTGGGCTGGGTTGTCGAGCCCTTTTTCAGGCCTGCCGAGCCTTTTTGCGCTGCCGTGGCGGCTGCTGCGGCGCTTGCTGCAGCTTTTTTCTGCGAAACGGCGGCCAGATATTCGCCTTTGACGACTTGGCCGTCCGGAGTGCCGCTTTCAATGGCATCCAACGTATCAAACACCTTCTTCACCGCAGAACCATACTCCTTGAAGGCCACATTCGCGTCGCCGTCCACATCCATTTTTGCAAACTCGGGCAGGGCGAACAAGTCCCATTCAGCGGCTGGCTCGCTCTTTTCGAACTCCGCCGAAGTCAACGTCTTACTGCGATCCCGATCCAACGCCTGAAACTCACTGACTTTCTTTTGGGCGAATTCGATATAGCGAACGGCCTGATCTCCATCGGCATCATATTTGGTGAAGTGGGATTCATCGGCAAGCGCAACAGTCGCGAACAGCAGCGAGAGGGAAAGGGCGGTCAGTTTTTTCATGGGGATTGTGATATTTTCTCTTTCTTTACAGTGTTTGGCTCAGAAGTCGAGTCACCATTCCTACGGCCTCTCATTCGAAAAATTCTTGCCGAAAAGTCGGAATCTTACGGTGGGAAAGTGACCGCAGAGGAGAAAATGCCGAGAGCCAGCTACGTCATGGAACAAAAAGGATTGCTTTCATAGTGCCATTTCGTTACCAAAGATCATTGGAAGGAGTTGATATGGCACGTAAGAAAGTCTTTATAAGCTACTCGTATATTGACCGGGCTTTTGCGGAGAGTATCCCCGCACTCTTGGAATCCGGAGCCAACAAACCCGAAGTCTTTTGTGCGGGGCACAGCCTTGAAGCGGGAGATCAGTTTAAGTCTAAAATCCTGAGAAACCTTAGAGAGGCCGACATTGTGGTGGTGGTGTCGTCTCACAATGCCGCGAAGAGCGAATGGGTTCTCGCAGAGATTGGAGCTGCGCTTGCTTTCGACAAAGTGATCCTACCCATCTTGTGCGGATGCACGATTGAAGAAACGCCCAAGATGTTGCGAGAGATTCACCATGAGGAAAGTGTTGGATCGCTGATCCGTAAGATTTGTAGTCGTTTTGGGGACTGTCCCGAACCGCACGCCATTGGAAATGCTGTCGTTGCCGGTTCTCGGGTAATGCTCCCCCAGGATACGCCGCCCAGTGCCTACCGCGGAGATGGGAACCGTCCAGTAGAGTGGACTCCTGAAATGGATCCTTATTTTGGAGCGCAAAGTCCTGTGGCAGAAGTCAGCGAGGAGCTCCGAGCCGCCAAGCTGGAGTGCGATCAGGGACAATTCTGGTATGCCATTGAATGGCTCACGATCTTAAACTGAAATGGATATGGACATCATCCCTCTCAAAAAAGAAATGGTCCAAGGGGATAAAGAAACCCTGGTCGAAGACAATACCCAACAAGGTGATTTGCGCATTGGCTTGGGGTGGGATCCGGCGGCAATCAACTCCAAATTTGAGTTCGACCTCGATCTAAGTTGTATCCTTTTGCGAACTGATGGTCGTATTCGAGAAGCGGAGGATTTTGTCTTCTTTCACAATCTTGTTTCTCAAGGAGGAGCGGTGCACCACAGTGGTGATGATCCTGATGGAACTGTTTCACCAAACGAACACGATGAGGTGATCACCATCACACCGCAAGAAATCGAGCTGGACATCACACGGATCGTTGTATTGGTCACCATCTACGATGGCATCGCTCGCAACCAGCACTTTGGCATGGTCAATCGCTCGTTCGTTGATGTTCGGTTCGGCAACAAATTCCTCCAAAACCGGTTCAATCTGCAAGATCCCGAGCACTCGGGAAACACGGTAATTAACTGTGGAGAAATCTATCGGGTCAATGAGACCTGGCAGTTCAAAAACCTGAGTCTGTCCTCTCGCGAGGAAATTCCTCAGGTGTTGACGCGGTATGGTGCGAAAGGGGCCGTGAAGCCACCGACAAAAGCTTGGGTGGAGAACCACCAAATGTAGGAGCTGTTCCGATTTGTTGAATCGTGAGGAGCGATTGGGTCGGCAGGCATTGCTCAGAAAGCCGATTGGAGGAGAGACTTCAAATGCTCCAAGGCGTTTCATTTCTGAACCGTCTGAAAAATTCTTGCCGAAAAGTCGGACTTCCCAACTTCGCATTGTGTGTCAAGTTCCCCGCCTCATGGCAAACCCCGTTTTGAGCGTCCAGAATCTGGTCAAGGAATTCGGCAATTTTCGTGCGGTCGACGGACTGAACCTCGAGCTCGCGAAGGGCGAGGTTCTGGGCTTGCTCGGGGCCAATGGCGCGGGCAAAACCACGGCGATGAACATGATGCTGGGCCTGACCACGCCAACTTCAGGGACCATCGAGATTTTCGGGAAATCGCTGCAGGAACACCGGATCGACATCCTCCGGCGTTCCAATTTTTCGAGTGCCTACACCAATCTGCCCGGAAATCTCCTCGTGGAGCAAAATCTCATCGTAACGGGGCACCTCTACGGACTGGACCGCATTCGCGAGCGCGTGGATGAGATGCTGGAACTCTTTGAGGTGGCCCATTTGCGGAAGCGACCCACGGGGCATCTCTCGGCCGGAGAGGGGACGCGGGTGAACCTTTGCAAAGCCTACCTGAACCGCCCGGAATTGCTCTTCCTCGATGAACCAACCGCGAGTCTGGATCCCGATGTCGCGGACAAGGTCCGCAAGATCATTTGTCGCAAGCAGGCCGAGTCCGAAACCTCAATCATCTACACCAGCCACAACATGCGCGACATCGAAGAGGTATGTGATCGCGTCATCTTCGTTCACCACGGCAAGGTGATCCGAGAAGGAACGACGGCGGAGATCAAGGCCGGTTTTGAAGAAGATTCGCTCGAAAACGTGTTTATCCGAATCGCAAGGAGCGGAGATCTGAAGGAGAAGCCCTATGTTTAGTGGAATTTACGGAATCGTCCTGCGCTATCTTTATCTCTATACGCGCAATCCCCTGCGCGCCTTTGAGTTGTTCTTTTGGCCGGTCATCCACATCATGTTGTGGGGCTACGTGATGCAGTATCTTCAATCGGTCGGCGCGGGATCGTCGGCCGTTCCCATCGCCTTTCTTCTGGGTGGGGTCCTCCTCTGGGATGTCCAGTTTCGCGCCTCTCAGGGAGTTTCCATTTCCTTTTTGGAAGATGTCTGGACGCGAAACCTCTTGAACATCTTTGTCGCGCCGGTCCGGACGTCTGAAATGGTGGCGGGCATGTGCATCGTCGGACTTTTGCGCGTTGCGGTGACGATGCCGCTCCTCCTGTGCATGGCCTACTTCGCCTTCCAGTTTAATCTCTTTTCGATGAGCTACTGGCTCATTCCCTTCTATGGAAGTCTGCTCCTCTTTGGGTGGGCGCTGGGGATTCTCGGCAACTCGCTGATCCTCCGATGGGGCCAGGCGGCCGAAGGACTGGTGTGGGCTCTGCCCTTTGTTGTGCAGCCGATCTCGGCCATTTTCTATCCGGTGTCGATTCTGCCGGCTTGGCTTCAGCCGCTTTCGCACGCCATTCCGGTCTCGCATATCTTCGAGGGGATGCGGGATGTGCTGGCGGGAAATTCAGACATCGCGCATCGTCTTGTTTGGGCTTATCTGCTCAACCTCATCTGGCTGTTGGCTGCCGGAGCAATCATGGCGTCCGTCCTCAAAACCGCGAGAGAACGAGGACTCCTCGTCAAGGTCGCCACCCAGTAGGTAGCGTCACAACATCAGCATACAATCTCCGTAGCTGTAGAAGCGATACTTCTCCTCGACCGCTTTCGCATACGCTTCCAATACCAATTCCCGACCCGCGAACGCGCTGATCAACATGAGCAAGGTCGACTTCGGCAAATGGAAGTTGGTCAACAGGGCGTCGACGACCTGAAACTGATACGGCGGGTGGATGAAAATCTGCGTTTCGCCCGACTGAGGCTTGAGCGGAAGGCCTGCTTTGGCGCAGTGCTCCAGAACGCGAACCACCGTCGTTCCAATCGAGATCACGCGGGTTGCTTCTCCGATTTGCGCCGCTGCTTCCGCCGTGAGGTCGAACCACTCCGAGTGCATCTCGTGATTCGTCAAATCCTCCTCTTTCACCGGCAGAAAGGTGCCCGCCCCAACATGGAGCGTCACAAACGTGTGGTTGAGCTGGCTTACCATTTCGGGTGAGAAATGCAGTCCCGCCGTGGGGGCGGCGATGGCGCCTTCCCGCCTGGCGTAGACGGTCTGGTAGCGTTCGCGATCTTCCGCCGCATCCTCGCGTCTCATGTAGGGAGGGAGCGCGAGATGCCCGTGCGTTTCCGCGTCGGGAACCTGATCGAACGCAATCACGCGATGGCCGTTCTCCAAAATGCTCTCCACGGTTCCGGTTGCCTCGCCGATCTCGACGGTCCGGCCCAGCTTCATTCGCCTGCCCGGTTTCACCATGCATTCCCAGCGGGTTGGACTCTCCTTCGCGATCTGCAGCAACTCCACCTTGCCATCGTTCGAGAAGAAGCGCGCCGGAATCACGCGGGTGTCGTTGAGAACCGCCAGGTCGTCCGGTTCAAGGAAGTCCAGGAAGTCGCGGAATTGCCGGTGCTCGATCGAACCGGATTTCCGATCGATCACCATCATGCGCGAATCCTCCCGCCGTTCCGGCGGTTGGGAGGCGATCAGTTCAGAAGGTAGCTCGTAATCAAAATCGGCAGTTCGCATGACTCACTCAGTTGTCTCAAATCCAAGTTCCGTTGCCGCCGCGATGATCTTGTCGCGAAACTCGCGTTGCTCCTCACTGATTTGGTAAGCCCAAAGCGCGATGATGAGCGCGGGGATGGCGACCGTCCACGTTGGGAAAATGGCGAAGGCGAGGATCAGCAGCGCGAGCCAAAGCGCGTGGACGAACCATGTTTGCCAGCTCATCGCCCAGTCAATGTCGCAGCGCACCAAGGTGGCGCCACCGTCGTGGTATTCCGTCGCGGTCCGCAGCTTGCCGGCAACCAGCGGCGACACAGCCGCCAGCAAATCCCACCGGCTCCACTCGCCGGGAGGCCAAACCACATCTCCGTTTTCGCTGAGCTTCAAGCGCAGCGCATCGAGCAGGTCATTGCGATCCAATCCCTTGGAACTGAGAAACGCCAGCGCGTCGTGCCCGCTCGGGAAACCGTCAATCTGGCGAAAGCGCGGAAACCGCCAACTCGTCACGATCCGTTTGAACCCCCGGCGAAACTTCGCCCAACCCGCCGTTGCATGCATCGCCAGCGCGGTCCCGGTGGAGCGGAAACGGGGATCAATCTGGCCGAATGTCGGTTTCCCGGGCTCGGCGTAAACCACCTGAAAGGAGGCATCGCCGCGTTGCCCGTGAAACACCCGGGTGCCGGAAGCCGGTTCGTGCTCGTAGACCCAGCCTTCCCAACGAATTGGACCGAACCCGGCGCAACGATCCGGATGCGCGGAGATCAGCAGCCCCTCGGCCTCACCGTAACCAACCTGCTGCCGAATGTAAGCCGCGAAACTGAAACGTCGCTGGTGCCAGACAAACGCCGGAGGGCAAAACCCGATCCGAAGTCCCGCGTTACGCAATCGCCAACAAAAATCCACATCATCGCCCGCCTTGCGAAACCGTTCGTCAAAGCCGCCAACCGCCTCCCAGGCCGATTTCCGCACCGCCAGGTTGCAACCCGCGACGTGCTCGGCCTCCTCGTCATCCAGCATCACATGACAGGGACCGCCGGGCGCGGCGATGATGCACGCCTGCTCCCAGTTGGTTGGCGCCGGGGGGATGTTCGGCCCTCCCGCGGCGGCAAACTCCGCGTCCTCAAAAAACGTCGCCAGCCAGAACAGCCACTCGCCATCCACCTCGCAGTCATCATCGGTAAATGCGATGATTTCGCCCTTCGCCTTTGCGGCTCCCAGATTTCGCGCTGCGCTCAACCCTCTGTGTTTCAGCGGCAAATGCCGCACCCTGGCAAAGTCGGAAACCACGCGCTCCACCTCCTCATCCTTGCCATCGTTCACCACCATCACTTCCAACTCCGGATAATCCAACTTCTCCAGCGCCTCCAGGCAACCGCGCAACAGCCGGTGGCGACGATGCGTGCAAACCACCACTGAAATCAGCGGCGCTTCCGCCAGGTTCGGACGCAACCCGGGACTCGATTCGGGCAACGCCTCCTCCAGGGCGGCCGGATCACCTGCAATCTCCACACCCGCGACCCCCGCCTTCGCGCACTCCTCCAGAAACCAGCGCTGCTCTCCCGCATTTTGCGGCGAGGCATTCACCACCAGCGGCAAATCGCCCGCCTGAATCTGCAAGCGCTTCAAATACGCGCGAACCTCTTCTCGATCACTCAGCTCCACGCAAAAACTCACCAGATCCTGGCCCGGCGGGCGCAGATAATCCGTCGGCGCAAAATTGCGATACCCAAACTGACACAACGGCGCCGCCTTTTCCCCCAGCTCGATCAATTCGCCCAATGCCCGCTTGATTCGGCGCGGTCCCATCCAGCGCACCAGGGTCGAGGGAATTCGATCCGCCACCAGGATCCCCATCAGCACCGGATCCTCGCCAAACTCCTCCGTCAGCGCCAGAATTTGCTCCTTTGCCTTCTTCAGTTCGCTCGACTTCGCCTGCAAAAAATCCACTTCGTGGTTCCAATCCAGCGAGATGAGCAACCGAAAGTCGCGATCCCGCGCCAACTCCAACAGTTCGGGGGAGGGACGCCCCAGAATCCGCAACGTGTTGTAGCCCAGATCCCGCAACAGTCCGCCAAAGTTCCCCAATTCGGCCCCTTCCGGCAACCCGCTCGTGCAATTGGCAATTTTCGCAAACCAGCGCGCTCCTCCCGCGCCAAAGAACTTGCCATCGTTTTCGATTCGACTCAGGGATGCGGCAGTGGGCGGGATGGGTTCGGACAAAATCGGCGTTTGATTGTCATTGGTTACCGTCGAACCTCCAGAGTTTCAAATTACGATGAAGAAAACGCACCAACTCCTGCTTCTTTCTCTCGCCGCAGCAGTTCTTACCGGCTGCATCAAGGACCGCGACAACGTCCTCTACGTCAGCGTTCCCCAGCAGCGGCTCGAACTCCGCCACCTGGGGCTTCCCGTCGCCAGCTACGGTGTCTCCACCTCCAAATACGGGCTTGGCGACACCCCGCGCAGCAACAAAACCCCGCTCGGCACCATGGAAGTCGCCCGTAAAATCGGCTCCGGCAAGCCGCTCGGCACCGTCTTCAAAAGCCGCAAGCCCACCGGCGAAATTCTGCAACCCGACGCCCCTGGCCGCGACCCCATCGTCACCCGCATTCTCTGGCTTCGTGGTCTCGAACCGCAGAATCAGAACGCCTACGGTCGTTACATCTACATCCACGGCACCCCGGAAGAACGCAACATTGGCAGCCCCGTCAGCTATGGCTGCATCCGCATGAAATCGCGCGACATCATCGATCTCTACGACCGCATTGGCACCGGAGCCCGCGTCCTCGTCATCAACGGCCCCTTCCCGCCAGTGGAAGTCGGTCCCTGATCGAGGGCGAAGACCGGTTTCGTTGAAATATCCGCTGGTCGAGGTTGGACGTTTGGCGAAAGGTTGGCCTTTTTTTCAAACCCAACGATGATGAAATCCCTCTTTTGCCTCTGCGCCCTTCTGCTTGGTTCCGCATCCCTCTCGAATGCGGCGGAAACGGACACGATTCCTGTCGATTCCCCTGCGTTCGTCTTTTCTCCGGCGAATTGGACCGGTGACTCGGGACGGGGAGGGAGTGAGTTCCGCCAAACCTGGTATTCCGGAGCCTATTTCCGGGTGACCTGGGAAACCTCCTCCGAAGAACCCACGGCGACGCTGCTGTTTGATACCTCGGGCTATCCGAAAGGGTTCAGTCGGCCCCGGTTTGCCTACAACATTGATGGTGCCTGGAAGTCGCAGGTGGCGTGCACGGATGAGGTGGTGATTGAGAACCTTCGCGGCGCAGGGAGGCACGAACTGACGGTTTACCTGCATCAAACGCGGCAGGAAAAACGTTGGGGCAGCGAGGGGCAGAGCGGCGTGAATGTGTTGCGTCTGCTGGGGCTGCGTGTAGACGCGGGGAGTGAGCCCGTTGTCGGGAAACCCGCAGGAAAATGGGCGATGATTGTTGGCGACAGCATTACCGAGGGAATTGGCGCGACGGCCTTGGCCGGATACTCGCACCTGGTGGGCCAGGCGCTGCAAACGCAGGGCTATGAGGTGGCGGTGAGCGCGTGTGGCTGGAGCGGATGGATCAACAAAGGGGATAACCCGCCGGGGGACGTGCCCGGCTATTATGTGGTGACCCAGTCCCAAGATGGAAAAGGCGGCGAGTATGATGATGCGGCGAGCCGGTGGAACAAGATCGATGGCAATGGGCATTCCCTGCTCGACGCGAACGGCCGGCTCAGTGCCTACGGGGAGACCGGTCAGGAGCCCGCCCTGATCATGATCAACTACGGGACCAACGATGCCCTGCACAAATCGAATCCGAGCGACACGCTGGCCAGCATGACCCAATGCCTCGGCGCGTTGCGCAAGAGCGCTCCCGAAGCGCAAATCGTGCTGCTGATCCCGTTTGGCCAGTATTTCGCAGCGGAGTTGAAGCAGGCGGTGGAGATGCACCGGGAAGCTCATCCCACAGATGACCAAGTCGCAATCATCGACCTGGGGCCCGGCGTAAAAAGGACGCTCGCGGTGAAGGACGGAATCATGGGCGGTCTGCATCCGAACGATCGCGGCCATGCGAACTTTGCGGCCAGGATCATTCCGCAACTGATGCGGATTCTGGACGGTGATTCCCAGTAGTCCCGCCACCCGGAGGGAGGAGAGAATTCGCGGAAATCAAATTGGGAGGTTGCCGGTTTTTACTCGGCTGCTGCTCCCAGGAAGATTTGGCTGACCTTGCCGTCGGTATAGGTGAACAGCAATCCGCCATAGATCGAACCGGCGACGAAGAGTTCTCCGGACCGGCTGTCTTCCTTGCTCTTCTCATCGGCGTAAGCCCCTTCAACTTCGGCCTCGGTGGAGCCGATCCCAATGCCTTTGGCGGTTTGGAAGGTGGAAGGGGAGGTGACGGTGATGGAGTAGACTTCCTTGGCGCCGCCGGGTTCGTAGGTTCCGAGGTCGAGCTGGACCCCCATGCCCGCGAAATCCCATTCCTGGAGGTAGCTGCCCGTGGCTTCTTCGAGCACTTCCGCGGAGATGTTGGGGCGAACCGGCAGTTTGCTTTTGACGCCGGCTTCCGAGAGGCCGAGGCGAAGCGGACCGACCGACTCGCGTTCCATCAGGGAGAGGAAGAGGTAGCTGATCTCGCTGAGGGTGGTATGGATCTTGGCGAAGTCCGGGTGGGAGGAGGAGAAGACGGCATCGCCGAGGACCTGGATGGAGTCGTCCGGATTCCAGTAGTTGGGGTCGTAGCTCATGGTGCCGAGGAAGAGCCGGCCCAGCGTGTGATGTTTTTCCAATTCGCCATCGCCCCAGGAAGAGATGCGCCCGCCGTAGTCCCACTCGAAACCGTAGAGCTCGAACGGACCGCCATTGGCTTCGTGGAGATCCTTCAAGGTTGAGCCGATGGTGAGACCGCCGGGCGAGACCCAGGGCGTGCCGGGCCGGGAAATGCGAACCATGGAGGGATCGGAAAGTCCCTCAAGATCGAACCAGAAGACGATCATCTCCTTGCGGGAGCCGGGAAAGAGAACCGTGGCGGTCTCGGTCTGGCCCTCGCCGATGTAGACCTCCTCAGTGACGACATTTTTCGCCCCCAGCGCAGCGGCAAGGCTTGCGGCGGTGGACTTGACGGTGACGGGACCGACGCGTTCACCCAACACCACTTCGTCATGGGCGTGAAGGGCCGTTACAATGACGAGGCTGAGGAGAGAGCAGATCGGTAGAGTTCGCATCAGTGGCAGGAGTCGGAGAAAAACCACCAAACGTCAAATCCGAAGCGAATCCCGGATCCAACCAATTGGTTGATTGAATGTGGCCTACAGGGCGTTCAACTCATTCAGCATCTCCAACAGGTTTTCATCCAGGCAAAGTTTTGGAGAATGGGTTGAACGAAGAGTTTCGCTCGTGTCCGTCCTGGACTTTTGGCAGTCGCAACATGGTGGAGGCTTTGACTGACAATTCAGTTGATTCAGTTCTGCGAATCGGGCTAGTAGAATCCGATGAGAATCAAGTTGCGTAATTGGTGGGAGGCTCGCAGGACCTCGGTGTCCAGATCCAAAGTGGTTCGCTGGGGATTTGTGGCATTGGCAATCAGCCCTTTGCTCGCAGCAACGGGCTATTCACAAATCGCAGGGCAGCAGGGGCTGAATTACAAAATCCCGGCGAATGGATGCGAGTTCAAGTTAACGTCGGTTGGACTCGATGGAGAATTTATTGCCGAATGGGGAGACGGAGAAAACGGGCGCTGTATTTATCGTGATGCGAATCCGAGAGGCTCGGTTCTCAAGGAGTATGATTCTCGCACTTTTCGGCTCAATCCCAACGGAATTTCCGGAGTGGATCAGACCCAAGCCTTTATCCAGCAGCGCAACGGGAAGGTTTTGCTGGCAAAGCGCTACTCGGATGGATTTTGGTGTGGACCTTTCGATCGAACGAGTGAGGGGCCGCATTACCTTTTCTTCTATGGTCAGAATCGTGAACGAAATGGGAGTGGGGTGGTGTCAATGCATTGCGATGGAAGGCAAGTTTGGTCAAAAACGTTGAAATGGAAGCAGACCGAAAAGTATGGAAGGCGTGTCGTCGGCATGTTTAAGATTGAGGACGGGATGCTCCAAATCTTGTCGCTTCCGGAAGCGCAGCAGCTGGGATTTATATCGGATCCTTCGATGGTGGATATCCATTTGGCGAGGGATGCGGCTGGAGTTCCCGCTGATGTGTTTGCAGATTTGTCGAAAGGGAAAAAGCTGTCGTTGGCTCTCATGGCCAGTCTTCCACCGGAATTTCTCAAAGGGAGAGTTGTGCGCTCAAGTGGCCTGCTTGCCCTCTTGATAGCGAGTCAGGGACCGCAGGATTTCACGGTCAATTCGGTGGATCTCGCAAGTGACGGACAACTTTCGATCAAAACTCAGGTTGGCCCTTATCCGGGATCAATTTTGGTTTTTCCGTCGAGTGGATCGGAGGATTTTGCGACCTCAACCGGAAAAGGGACCGTCTTTCTTTCGGACTCACCACGAATCGAACTTGCCGATGAAGATAATTATTTTGCAACGCTGGCGACCATCAAGACTGCCGGTGAAACCAAGACCATTGTGATGACCATTCCGATGAAGACGAGTGGGAGCGGGATTTTTGCCGGGGGAGCTCAGTCCAAAATGGGAGCTGGGCTTGTTGGCAGCTTGCCCGCAGCGGTGGACTCCATGATACGAACGTTTCTCGACAAGAACTAAGCGGTTGGCAGGGGAGTCATGGATCGGCTTCGCGTGCTAGGAGGTTGGGACGGCCGGTCCAACGTTCAGAAATTTAGCAATCCAGTCATGCGTCCCTCTTGAACGCAAAACAGCGGCGCCCAAGGGACACCGGGCAAAGAGATGTCGGCCAAGGGGGCGGCGCTCTTTGATCGTGGGTAAGACCGGGCAAGACGACGATTTCAATGGGGGAGCGAGCGCTTGAAGAACTCAAGCAAGCGTTGTCGCCCGCGATTTCGGCATTCGCAGTTTGCCTTCATGGCGGCAATTGGTTAAAAATCAGTGAAGAATGATATTTTATGCAAGAATAGCCCGTCCCTTATTTTTTCCTCCTTATTTTTTCCTAACTTTAACGGAGGCTCAAGCGCTCGCATTTTAAATGGATACAGCAATATTTCAATTCTGCGGGTGTGAACAAATTGACGTATTTGGAGCCTTGGAGGTATTCGAGAAAGAGAGTGAGCGAGCTTTGAATTTGATTATAAACGAGTCCGCTAAAAAGCCAGTTCCTCGGACTTTTGACTCCTCGCATATTACCAGTCGGCAGAAGGCGATAATAAACGAAGGAAAAAATGTATCGTTTGTCGACTCTGTAGCGGAAAGGGATATTCTATTTAATTGGGGCGCATTTTTTCATTTTGACTTTGAAAGAACAGTTGTCAGTGGAGGGTTTGTTGTTCAGTCTGACCGGAGCCTTTCAAGGGTTGATGAAATTGCTCGTGTGGTTTCTTTTGAGTATGGCTACGCTACCATAATGGATACCAACTACCTAAACCCATGGTTATACTTGGGAGGGATCGCAGGGGGGGGGAGTTTGGTGACCTCAGGTCCAGAATACGAAAAGAGAATCATGATGGGCCGCTGGGGAACTCATCAATATGGCTCTCACGAACGAGGGCTAATTCGCGCAATATACGAAAAAAACTATTTTGGGACGAAAATGTTAAAGAGCGTGATTAAAGACAAGCCCTTAGAAAAGGAAATTGAAGATATTTCAGGATGTGGATTGGATCAGCTCTCCCCCACTCTGTTGGTCCTTTCAGTGCCGAGGGAGCAGTGCAATCGAGTGATGGAGGAACTAAGGCATAGGGTTATTGCGCGATAGTTTATGCAAGAATAGCCCGTCCCTTATTTTTCTCCTATTTTTCTCGCGGGCCTTGGCTTCGTCACACATTTCGCATGTAAAAAAAGCCCGTTCCCAATTTTAGGAGGTTTGAAACGCGGCTCTCCTATTCGTCGCTGCCTTCTTTTTTCGACCCCTTCGGATAAATGATAGTTGCCTTCTTTTTGAATCGGATTTCACCATCATCTATGTCACGATCTTTAATCTGAGTTGATGGTTCTGGAGCTTCCGCAGACTCATGATTATGAATAATGTCAGAGTAGATCCCCCTGTATTGATTGTCAAAGGTCGCAACCTCGCGCCCCGGGAAATTGGACATGGCTGCGACAAATTCATCACGCTCAAAACCATCTTCACTCGGAGAATCTCCAAAAACTCTGAGGTATAAAGCTTCCAAATCCAGAGCCAATTGCGAGTGGCCCATTTTTTTCAACTCATTTCCAGCCATCCTCACCTCTTGCGGAGAGGTAAAGATCATATACTCCAGGATTCCTGAATTCTGAGCAAGTGCGCACAACTGTAGCGCCGCTTCGTAAGAAGGCTTGTTTTGCTGACCTTTGTTGACATTGGCATCATTATTATCTTTCATGGTCTTTGTGTTTAGGTGTTTAGGTGGCGGGGGTGACGATTACATTAAGGTGTTTTCACGCGTAAATGTCTGTAAAGCAATTGATTGGTCTGCTTAGGTGCGTACGTTATAGAGGTATTCTGCGTAAAAAAAAGCCAGCCCAACTATATTAAGTAGAGCTGATCCCAGTAATTCTATGTAAATCAACATTACGATGTTTATACCTCCAACGGTATATATCCATCTTTTGACGCGTGCCATCTGCCTTTGCTTTACCTTCAATGCTAAGAAGAATCGAATACTCAACAAACGAACTCCAAGAAACGAATTTTGGAACTTTCGACTGTTTTCCTTGCTGTTTGAGAAACGGATGAACAAAGCCCAGTGAATAAGTGAGATCGGTTACGATGACGACAAATGCCAATATCACAATTACGACATACATTGTAAAAAATAGGTGACATCTGCTAGAAAATCAAATCGCCACCTGACCTGTTTCCTGAAAAATGGACACTTGAAAACTGAAGTTCTGCTTTAACCTAACAGAAGCAGAACAAATGAAAAGAAGTCGATTCAGTGAAGA
>TARA_R110002096_G_scaffold394733_2_pt1 | contig 23100 bp, 18 predicted proteins | sample TARA_R110002096 | Tara Oceans TARA_R110002096 (sample SAMEA4397295) | marine metagenome | biome: Polar Biome; feature: [DCM] deep chlorophyll maximum layer (ENVO:01000326); material: water (ENVO:00002006), including particulate matter (ENVO:01000060) such as... | depth 35 m
TTGAGAGAAATAGAGCTGTTGCTGTACTGAATAATCTTTTCATTGTTTTAAAATTTTTAAGTTAATAATTAATGAAGCAAATATATGTATATACATTTAATGTTAGAACATTTAAAATTATTATTTTGTAAAAAAGATGTTAATTTCACTTTATTATTGAATATGAACAAATCAAATCTAAAAAAGATCATTCATGTAGATATGGATGCTTTTTTTGCATCCGTAGAACAACTTGATTTTCCAGAATTGCGCAACAAGCCCATTGTGGTTGGTGGCTCAGGAAGAGGTGGAGTGGTGGCTGCTGCAAGTTATGAAGCAAGGGTATTTGGAGTTCATTCAGCAATGTCGGGCTCACTTGCAGCGAAGAAATGCCCAGGATTAATTTTTATGCCTTCTCGCTTTGAGCGTTATAGAGAAATATCTCAGCAGATCAGAGTAATATTTAATTCTTATACTGACTTGGTAGAGCCACTTTCCTTAGATGAAGCCTATTTAGATGTAACTTATAACAAGCAGAAAATAAGTTCAGCAATAAAAATTGCACAATTGATACGAAAGGAAATTAATGCTAGAACGGGATTAACTGCTTCGGCAGGAGTTAGTTTTAATAAGTTTTTAGCGAAAGTAGCCTCTGATTTAGAGAAGCCAAACGGTCTAAGCGTTATATTGCCAGAGCAGGCGAAAGAATTTTTAAAGCAGTTGGCGATTGAAAAATTTCATGGAATTGGGAGTAAAACCGCAGAAGAAATGCATGCAATGGGCATTTCTAAAGGCAGTGATTTGCTGAATCTAAGTAAAGTTGAACTCACAAATGCCTTTGGGAAATCAGGAAATTACTTTTATAAGATGGTGCGAGCCGAAGATGAGCGAGAGGTGAATCCTCATCGAATTAGAAAGTCAATTGGTGCAGAAAATACTTTTTCAAGCAACTTGATCAATGAAATTGAAGTTGAGGAGCAATTGCTAAGAATTCATTCAACCTTGAATCGTCGTATTCAAAAGCATCAAAAAAAGGGAAGAACAATTACCTTAAAAGTTAAATACAATGATTTTCAAATTAAAACTCACTCTAAGTCATTATTAAATTCAACAATGGATGCAGCAATAATTTGGCAAACTGTTATGGAAATTGTTCAAGAACGGGTAATTACTATCAAGCCAATCCGCTTGTTAGGCATTACACTTTCAAACCTTGATCAAAGTAAAAAGCCAGTTTCAGGTCAGTTGACATTGACTTTTAATTGATTGATTAAGTATGTATAGTTTGTTGAGGTTTTAGCTAAAGTATAAAACGGATTGTATTCAAAAAATAAACGCGTATACTTTCAGCCTCTTGATAAAAATAGATACTTTTATTTTTTTAATAACCTACAACTTATGAAGAATACACTATTATTAGGCTTATTGATTGTCATTCCATTTCATAAAATAGCTGCTCAGGACTACGTGGAAAGTGAAACTAAAACAGAAGTTAATGAGTTAGAACTGGCTCCGTTAAAAAAAGAAGATCATCTTATTGATGTTTATTACGGTTATGGTTCTTTAATAGGAACTTTTTTAGATCTTTTGGTTGATGGAGATGTAGATGATGTTTCCTCCTTGAGTACTTCAGCTTTGGGTCTAGGGACGAGATATGAATTCATGGTTTCAGAAAATTTAAGTGTTGGGGTTGAGGCGAGTTATGTTTCTGATGTCTTGAAGTGGAAAGATGGGGGATATAACTACAGAGCTTCAAGAGAAGTAATTAGGATTATGCCTCGTGTGACAGGCTATTTATACAATGAGAATAACCTAGCCATTTTCATTAATGGAAGCATGGGGTGGAGATCAGTAGTATGGGGGTATAATACAAACGATCCTGCTTATGATTCTGATCGAGGTATAGGAACATTTCCTATAGCTATGAGATTTGGTGGTGGTTTAAGGTACTTTCTCAATGATAACTTCGGTCTCCATTTGGAAGGGGGCATCAGTGGAGGAAGATTTTTGAATGGAGGGGTATTTATAAAGCTATAGATTAAGAATTTATTTCAATATCCAATCGATTAACTCTTCTGTTTCAACGATTGCCCAACTGTGCGGGTGTCTTTCTCCGTTTGCTCTATAACCTCTTTTTTTTGTAGTTATGTATTCTACATTCGTGAAATCATTTTGTTTTAGTTTCTCAGAAAGATTTTTAATGTGATATGCGTTCGTATGTTCATATTCAGTCATTCTGTTTTCTTTCCACCACGTTGTATCAGGTTCTGAATACATTCTAATCTTTATGTTCTTTAGGTTCTGTATATTGCTGATGTTTTTTGTTTTTGAAGTAAAAACAGAATACTTTTCATATTCTGACAGCATTTCATTAGGGTCTCCAAATCTTTTTCCTAGACTCGAAATTAGCCAATTGCTTTCTTGGATAGATACATCGGAGAAATTTTGCGCAATATTATTTAGAGAACTAAGATAGAGTTCTGCTAAATCTATCGGCGAATCCACAATAAAAATGCCTTTTGGATTTATTTCAATTTTTGAGTTTTCAATTAAATAGTCACCAATCAACATGGCAATATTTCCTCCACTCGAGAAACCTCCAAAGTAAATTTTTTCATTAGGTAATTTGTTGCTGTCAACTATTTGTTGCAATTGAGTTGCTAGTTGTTTTGCATCTTTTTTCTCTAACCATAGTTTTTGGTTGTAGTTGGAAAATACAATTGCAATTTTGTGTTTTTTGGCTTTATCAAGAATTTTAAACTCTCTTTTTATATCTATAGCTTCTTCAGGAAAACCACCAAAAAGAATTAAAACAGCTTCCGCATGTTGATTAGGTTGATGGAGTTCATAATCATCAGTGATAATTAATTTGTATTCATCTAGATTTGTAGCTGTATTTTTTGGCTTACCTTCAGTACAAGAAAAAACCAAAAGCAAAACTGAAATTATTGTAAGTTGTTGGATCAATTTAGTCATGCGAATGCATAGTTAGTTATGGAATTTGTTATAATGCTAAATCTATTTTTAGCTTATCTTTGACTTCTAAAAAAGTTTTATAATCTGATGGTCCAATTACGCTGTCAAGTTTTTTATCAATAATATAAAACTCAAATTTCTCTGTATTATTTAACTTTCTCTTAGCGATAATATGTTTGCTATCTGAATTTATTTTTACAACATCTCCATTTATTTTTATGTCTTTGAAAACCCACCTATCGTAAGATTTGTAAACAATAGCCTCACTGTTTGGATAACCAACATCAATTGCTTCGTATTTTGGTAACCAATAGTAATCGTCACCTAGTTCTGCTTCTGACCAGACACAACCTGAAAACAAAAAACTGATAATTAGTATTAATATTCGAGTCATAGTTTAATTAAAATAAAAATTGCTGAAGGAACATATCAGTAAATGTATTTTTTTACAATTAATAAGTATTACTCTACAGGCTGCAATTCATGCTTGAAACTTTGTTTTTTGGAAAACAACTTTTTCACTTGCAATGCAATCCAAATTCCGAAAAACTCAATGCCGCAAACAGTTGCCATTGCACCGGCAATAGATCCATTTAGCCAAGCAGCTAAATAATAACCACCAATGGCAGCTAAGATGGCTAAAACACTTGTTAAAAGAAGCATTTTCTTTAATTCATGGGTCAATAAATAAGCGGCAGAGGGTGGTACAATTAAGAAAGCAACCACCAAAATTGCCCCGATCGACTCAAATGAAACCACCGTTGTAAGAGAAACAGAACCCATTAATGCAAAGTGCCAAAAGGCAACATTTATTCCCAAAGCTTTTGCAAAATCTTCATTAAAAGTGGTGATGAATAAAGCCTTGTAGCTTATTTTGATGAAAATTAAAAGGATGATTAACAAAGTTCCACTAATCCATAAGCTTCGTGGCCCCAAGTTTAAACCACCTTCTGAAACCCATAAATCTAAAGGCACATAAGCAATTTCTCCATAAAGCACACAGTCTTGATCTAAGTCAATTTGACCTGCAAACACGGAGATTAAGATAATTCCAATGGCAAACAACCACGTAAAGGTGATTCCTATGGATGCATCAATTTGAAGCTTGGCTTTCTTATAAAAAAGTTCAATCAATATAGTGGTGAGCACTCCAATTACTGCCGCACCAATCAACATTGGTATGGCTTCTCTGGAACCTGAAAACAAGTAGGCTAAAACAATTCCTGGTAAAACGGCATGTGAAATTGCATCGCCCACCATGGCCATTTTTCTTAAAACAAGGTAACAGCCAAGCAAGCCACAAGAAATGGCAATTAAAGAACCAGTTAAAATTATCCAAAATGCTTCCATTAGCTTTCGTTGTAAGGGATTTTACTTTGGTGAGGATCAATGGTAGGAAAGGCGAGTTCTTTTTCTAACAAGCGCTCAATTTCCGGAGTAATAATGTGTTCTATGGCTTCAGCGTCATTGTGAACATGATCGGGTTCTAGTTTTAATCGCTGGTTGAGGTACATCTCCCAAAGTCGGTGAAGCTTAATTATTCGACGCGCCTCAAACAACCCTGTTTTGGTAATCATCCAAGTGTCTAGCGATTTTCGAACCATATTCTTCTTCTTTAATTGACTCAAACCCTTGTTGAGTTCAGAAGGAGTGAGGTTTCTCGTTTTTTTAAGGTCCTCAAAAGTTCGTGGTACTTTAAAATCCTCTTCTTTTTCCCCTAAGTGATAGAATACCTTCAAGATATTTTCAAGCAGCATTTTCTTTTTATTTTGGCTTCGAGTTTTAAATTTTGCCAACATTCCTGTTTTTGGTGCAAACCAGATAGAGGCAATCGTTAAAATTGATAAAAACATCACAATCCAAGGTCCTGTTGGCATTGATGGGGCAATGTAGCTCACATAAGAGCCAAAAAATGCGGAAGTGGCACCTAGAATTACCGCAATTATGATCATGCTCGATAATTTGTTGGTCCAAAATCGGGCACCAGCAGCTGGCGTGATTAACAAAGCGGCCATTAATACAACTCCAACCGCTTGTATGCCGACTGCAACTGACAAGACTGTGATAGTTGCTAAAATGAATTCCAATAATTTTACAGGAAGTCCGACAGACTTGGCATAATCAGGATTGAATGAAATCAATTTGAATTCTTTGTATAAAAGCACAACAACTAAAATTAAAAACAAGCCTATTCCGCTGAAAATCATCAAATCAATTTTGGTTAAAGAGGCTGCTTTTCCAAATAAAAAATGATCTAATCCTGCTTGTGCTGCATTACCAGATTGCTGAATGGAGGTGAGTAATAAAATTCCAACTCCAAAAAATACACTCAATACAATTCCGATAGCGGCATCGTTTTTAAGTTTACTCGTTCGGCTGATCGCATCAATCAGAAACAATGATAGCCAACCTGTAAGCATGGCGCCAATTATGAGTCCCAAAGGATTTTTTTCGCCACTTACCATGAATGAAAGGCAAACACCTGGGAGAATAGCATGTGCAATTGCATCGCCAATTAAAGCACGCTTTCGCAAAAAGGAAAAAGTTCCAACCATGGCAGCTGTTGCACCTAAAATCATGGTGCCAATTACAACAAAGCGCACATTTGGATCAGAAAAACTTAGAAATTCAATGGTCTCCTTCAACTAAGTGTAGATTATTTAATTTGTAAATTTAAGAATAGAAATACGCAACTAATTAAATTGTAACTAATCAGTATATTTTACACCACATAGTAACATAGCTTGTAAAAAATAATAAACATAGAAGCTTCGCTTTACATAGAGATAACTATGTTTAAAAAGTTCTTTTCTATGTGGTATTAGTTTTAAATATCAGATATAGAGCGAAATAGCAAATTGATTATATAAATTGATTTCTACAGGAGTTTATTTTGAAAGTCAATGATAGCTTGAATGCAGGTTTCACTGATTTCATGACGTCCTTCAAAAGCATGATAATTGAAATTAAGCTTCAATCTTTCTAATTGAAGCAGTTGTTTTTTTGCATTTTCAGGTTTTAATAGTCGGTCATCATTTCCATAATAATAGTTGACGGTTAAATCCCTTTGATTTTCAAAATCGGATGCTTTCAACTCCGGTGGAATTGAACCTGAACAAGCAAGTGCTAAGAAAATTTTATCTTCAGAAGCTGCCAAATAGCGAAATGCAGTAGAAACTCCTTGAGAAAATCCAAGAAGGAGGATAGGTTTTTCTCCATACTCACTTTTAATTACACGATTTAATTTCTGTAGGTAATTGATGTAATCTTTTATTTCGTCTTCTCGCTCGTGTTGGGTCATCCAACTTGCTACAGGTAGCCTTTCTTTTCCATAAAACTTCGAAAGCCCTTCTGGCGCCACAACCAATATACCATGCTTTTCTAAAGCTTCAAATTCTTTTATAAATTCTGCTGCAAGCTGGGCATACCCATGAATAACATACAAAATAGATTTTATTTCATTTTGTGGAATTTGAAGGTGATAATGAGCTGTTCGGCAGACTGAAAGCGTTCTTTTTGAGTGCATTTATAGGAATTTGTTGAGCTTACAAAGGTGACTAAATAATCTATTTCAATTGCTCTTTAATTATTTCATTTTTTATTTAAGAATTATTGAATCATTAAGGTTTCATCCAATTTCTCTTGGTTAATTTCGCAAACTATGGTTGGAATCAATAATGCATCGCTTTATTTTGCTGATCGGGCAATATTTAATGAGATTTCTTTTATCATTAATAAGCAAGATCGAATCGGTTTGGTGGGTAAAAATGGTGCCGGTAAAACTACTTTGCTTAAAACCTTGGCAGGATTGCAAAAGTTGGATGCTGGAAATGTATCCTATCCGAGTGGCTTAACTTTAGGTTATTTGCCTCAGGACATGGATTTTGTTTCCGGAAGAACGGTTTGGAAAGAAACTGAAACAAGTTTTAGTAAAAGCCTTTCCCTGCAAACTAAAATTGAAGAAATCAATCATCAATTGGCTATTCGTGAAGATTATGAATCTGACAGCTATTTAAAATTGCTCGATGATTTATCTGATTTAAATGAAAAGTTGATTTTGTTGGGAGCTGACACCATGGAAGCCGAGATCGAGAAGATTTTATTGGGACTTGGCTTTAAGCGAGCAGATTTTGACAGGCAAACAGACGAGTTTAGCGGAGGCTGGAGAATGCGCATTGAGTTGGCTAAAATTCTATTGAAGCAATCGGATTTATTGTTGCTAGATGAGCCAACTAATCACTTAGACATCGAGTCGATTCAATGGTTGGAAGAATTTTTAAAGACTTATCCTGGAGCAGTTGTTTTAATCTCTCACGACCGTGCTTTTTTAGATAATTTGACCAATAGAACGGTTGAAATTGCAATGGGAAAAATTTATGATTACAATGCACCTTATACCAAGTACAAGGTTTTGCGCAAGGAACGTCGTGAGCAAGAAATGGCTGCATACGTTAACCAGCAAAAGCAAATAAAAGACACAGAAGATTTCATCGATCGGTTTCGTGCCAAAGCGACCAAAGCAGTTCAGGTTCAATCTAGAATCAAGCAATTGAACCGCATGGAGAAAATTGAAATCGAGGAAGAAGATAATGCTTCCATGCGTTTTTCTTTTCCACCTGCACCACATTGTGGAAAGGTGAGTGTTAAGATTGAAGATGTTGCCAAGGAATACGATGGAAAGTTGATTTTTTCGGGACTCAATTTTATCATTGAAAGAGGAGAAAAGGTTTCATTTGTTGGAAAAAATGGAGAAGGAAAATCTACTCTTTCGAGAATAATAAACGGTGAGAAACCAACAAAAGGCAGAATAGAATTAGGTTACCAAGTGAAGGTGGGTTATTTTGCTCAAAACCAAGCTGAGGTATTAAATCCTGAAAAAACAGTTTTTGAAACCATCGACGATGCCGCAAGAGGCGAGATTCGAACAAAAATTAGGGCTTTGTTGGGAGCTTTTTTGTTTGGCGGTGAAGAGGTAGATAAAAAAGTGAAAGTGCTTTCTGGTGGAGAACGTGCTCGTTTGGCAATGTGTAAACTTCTACTCGAGCCTGCTAATTTGCTGATTTTGGATGAGCCAACTAATCACTTGGACATTCAATCTAAAGAAATTTTGAAAGATGCATTGATTCGCTACGATGGTACTTTGATTCTAATCTCTCATGACAGGGATTTTTTAGCAGGATTAACCACCAAGTCGTATGAATTTTCTAATGCAAAAGTAAAAGAACACATTGGTGGAATTGAAGAGTTTTTGCGTTCTAAAAAAGTTGAGGATTTTAGGACTTGGGAGTCAGAAAAATCCATTGAGCTTAAAGTAAACAAAGAAAATAAATCGAACCAAAAGTCGAGTGCGAACGATTACCAACAGAAAAAGCAGTTGAAGCACGAAGTTCGCGAGCAGAAAGCGCTAGTGAATAAAATTGAAAAAAAAGTTAGCAAGCACGAAGCAGAATTGGAAGAGTTGAACAACCAACTAAAAGCTCCTGATGCTTTTAAAAATTCTGAACAAAGTGACTTAGTTAAAAATTGGGAAGCAACCAATAAAATTCTTCAGGCTAGCATGCAGGAATGGGAAAAAGAACAAGCCAAATTAGATGAGCTGAGTTCAGGATTGGATTGATTTGGAGGTTATCAGTTTAATCTGTACAGTGTACTGAGTTTTATCGAAATATCTTTTGTTCAATCATAATGGAACGCTGATGACGCTGATTTTTTATGATTACCGCTAGCTTGGACTTGTAGTCCGTGCACTCATTTTTAGGACTTTCAGTCCAAATAAAACTAAAGATGCACTTACAATAATTAAAGAATCAACTATATAAAGTCTTGGAAAACATGTCCAAATAGTTATAGCATGGACTAGAAGTCCGCACTAGCGTATCGACGTGTGGCAATGTTATAAAAGAAATATCAGTATTTTTAAAACTTGAGTCGGAATTAGAAATTTTATATGAAAAGAGTAATAGTTATTTTAAGTTTATTTTCATACATAAGCTTATATTCTCAAGAGAAAGATTCAATTTCAGTTTATCTAGTTGGTGAATTTTCAAAACCAAGTAAATATATATTGAACTATGGAGATTCGCATAAAAAATTAACTATTCCTAAAGGCTATTATGGCAAGTGTTTTAAATTTAAGCTTTTAGATTTAGATAAAGAAGAAGGTGAACTTTCCTTAAATTTAGGTAGAATAGGTTGGTTTGGTAAATATAAAAGTGAATCAATGGCAATTCAGCTTTTTGAAAGAAGAATACTAATATTATATAATGACAAGATTTTAGACAATACAAGGTATTTTAATTATTATTGGTACAATGAACTGGATCCAAAGATATTGATACCTGAGTTGTATGGAATTCTCAAAGAACTAAAAACAGAATGTAAATAATATTGGAACCCGCTAGCACGGACTTCTAGTCCATGCTGTAACTTAATTGATCTTGAGATTAATTCCCCATAATCGACAAGAACTTAATGCGCATCATTCTCAATTCTTCTTCTGAGTAAACGCCGTCAAACTCTTCAACAGCATCTTCAATAGAATCAACTTCTGTTTCTCTGAAGTAGTCAAAAATTTCATCTTGATACTCTTCATCCAATAATTCATTGAGGCAATAGTCGAGGTTTATTTTTGTTCCACTGGCAACAATGTGCTCAATTTCTTCTAAAATTTCATCAACTTTCTTTCCCTTTGCTTCGGCTATGTCTTCCAATGGCATTTTTCGGTCGATACACTGAATGATGTATACTTTTAAACCCGATTTATTGACGACAGACTTTACAATAAAATCATCTGGTCGCTCGATTTCATTTTCTTCAACGTAGTCCTTAATTGTTTCTAAAAATGGAGCTCCAAATTTTTGCGCTTTACCTTGACCAACACCTGTGATGTTTGTCAACTCTTCCATGGTAATTGGATATTGAGTTGCCATGTCTTGCAAGGAAACTTCTGAGAAAACAACATAAGGAGGTAAATCTTCTTCAATTGCCACTTCTTTTCTCAACTCTTTGAGAATTTCAAACAGTTCTTCATCAGCTGCTGCTCCGCCTTTATTTGTTGCAAAATCATCTGATAAAACAGCTTTGCCATCGAAATTTTTAGGTTCGACCATGTTAATTTCACTCGGCTTGTCTATAAATTTCTTTCCACTTGCACTAACCTTAAGCACTCCGTAATTCTCAATTTCTTTGATAATTAGGTTCTTAATAATGCATTGTCGAATAATTGAGTTCCATTTAATTTCGCTTGTATCAGATCCCGAAGCAAACAAAGCATGCTCATCGTTTCTGAAGGTTTTAATTTCTGAAGTTACATTTCCAGCTAAGAAGTTGGAAAGGTAATTTGCCTTATAATTTTCTTTAAGAGTTAAAATGGTAGTTAAGAGTTTTACAACATGATCTTTTGCATCAAAATGTTCTCTTGGACTTAAGCAATTATCACAATTGCCGCAATTTTCTTGCTCATAATCTTCACCGAAGTAATGCAGTAATTGCTTTCTTCTACACACTGCAGTTTCTGCATAAGAAACAGTTTCAAAAATTAACTGTCTGCCAATTTCTTGCTCAGCCACTGGTTTTCCTTGAAGGAATTTCTCTAATTTTTCGATGTCTTTGTAACTGTAAAAAGCAATGCATTTTCCTTCACCACCATCTCTTCCTGCCCTTCCGGTTTCTTGGTAGTAACCCTCTAAACTTTTAGGAATATCGTGGTGAATCACAAAGCGGACATCTGGTTTGTCAATTCCCATTCCAAAGGCAATCGTTGCAACAATTACATCTGCTTCTTCCATTAAAAACATGTCTTGATGCCTTGCGCGTGAGTTGGCATCTAATCCAGCATGGTAGGGGAGCGCTTTAATTCCATTTACCTGAAGTGTTTCAGCAACTTCTTCCACTTTTTTCCGACTCAAGCAATAGACAATTCCCGATTTGCCTTTGTGTTGATTGATAAATTTTACAATTTGAGAATTGGCTTCCTTTTTAGGATTTACTTCATAGTAAAGATTCGCACGGTTAAATGAAGCTTTAAAAACATTTGCCTCTGTCATTCCCAAATTTTTCTGAATGTCTTGCTGCACTTTAGGAGTAGCTGTTGCGGTAAGAGCAATAATCGGCACTCGGTCGATGGCAAAAATGATTTCTCTTAATCTGCGGTATTCAGGTCTGAAATCATGGCCCCATTCCGAAATACAATGCGCTTCATCAATGGCGAAAAATGAGATTTTAATGGTTTTGAAAAAATCGATGTTTTCTTGTTTGGTTAAAGTCTCAGGTGCAACATACAATAATTTGGTTTTGCCAAACTCTAAATCTTCCTTCACCTTAGACAACTCTGTTTTGTTGAGCGAAGAGTTCATGAAGTGAGCAATGTGATTTCCAGTTGAGAATCCGCGAATGGCATCAACCTGATTTTTCATCAAAGCAATTAATGGAGAAACAACAATTGCTGTTCCTTCTAAGATTAATGCGGGAAGTTGGTAGCACATCGATTTGCCACCACCGGTTGGCATAATCACAAATGTGTCGTTTTTGTCGAGTATGCTCTGAATAATTTCTTCTTGTTCGCCCTTGAATTTACTGAATCCAAAATACTTTTTTAGTTCTTGATTTAGGGATATTGTTGCAGTATGCATTAATTTAATTGTTTTATTTCGTTTACTTTTGCTTTGTTTTTAATACGCTCTAAAGCGACTACAAGTTAGGAAAATTTCCTAATTCTTAAAATTATTTTTTACTTTTTGAAAACTTCAGCAGAAATTATAGCATTAGCTAAGCAAACCCTTGAAATTGAGAGGGATTCTATCAACAACTTAATCGGTACTATCGACCAAGATTTTGCAAATGTGGTTACTGAAATCACCAACAGCAAGGGGCGAGTCATCATAACTGGCATCGGAAAAAGCGCAATAATTGCACAAAAAATTGTCGCGACTTTGAATTCTACTGGAACACCTGCCATTTTTTTACATGCAGCAGATGCCATCCATGGAGACTTAGGAATGGTTCAGAAAGATGACATAGTAATCTGTATTTCTAAAAGTGGAAACACGCCAGAGATAAAAGTCTTGGTTCCTTTATTGAAAAAGAATGCAAGTAAAATTGTGGCATTAACAGGAGATTTTAACTCCTATCTCGCTGAACAAGCAGATTACAAATTGAGTTGCCACATTGATCGAGAGGCTTGTCCGAATAACTTAGCACCTACCAATAGCACCACTGCGCAATTGGTAATCGGCGATGCTTTGGCAGTTTGCTTAATTGAAAACAAAGGGTTTGGTAGCGAAGATTTTGCCAAGTATCATCCAGGTGGTGCTTTAGGTAAAAAGTTGTACTTAAGAGTTTCCGACCTTTTTATATTGAATGAAAAACCAATGGTTGCTCCTGAAGCGAATTTGAACGACGTAATTTTTGAAATTTCTGCCAAAAGACTAGGAATGACAGTGGTTGCTCATAACGATGAAGTACTTGGAGTAATTACCGATGGAGATTTAAGGAGAATGTTGAGCAAACAAAAGACCATCGATTCCATTAAAGCAGCCGAAATAATGAGTCAAAATCCTAAAACGATTGAAGGAGACGCCTTGGCTGTAGAGGCTGCTGAACTAATGAAAGAAATGAAAATTTCTCAATTAGTGGTTGTAGAAAACAAGCGCTACTTGGGCATCATTCATTTTCAAGATTTACTTAAAGAAGGGATTTTATAGTGAGTTTAGATCAACAATTTGAAGAACAGCAGGAGGAGGGAATGTCATTTTTGGATCACCTTGAAGTATTAAGGTGGCACTTAGTCCGAATTGCAATTGCGCTAATTCTTTTTTCCATACTTGCATTTTTATTCAAGTCTTTTGTATTTGATACCATCGTTTTAGCTCCTGTTTTTGATAGTTTTTTAACCTATCAATTATTCTGTAAGCTTTCTTATTTTCTTGGCTTAGGCGATAAAATCTGTTTTGAAAGCATCTCTTTTCAATTGATTAACATCACCATGGCAGGGCAGTTTACAATGCACTTTATTGTATCTTTGGTGAGTGGCGTTATTTTGGCTTTTCCATACATCTTATTTGAAGTTTGGCGCTTTATAAAACCTGCTTTGGCAAAAAACGAGAAAAATTATGCACGAGGAATTGTCTTTTGGGGCTCGGTTCTATTTATTACAGGAGTTGCTTTTGGCTATTATTTAATTACTCCTCTTTCAGTTCAATTTCTTGGTGGCTATAGAGTCAGTGAATTGGTCAATAATCAAATTAGCTTGCGATCTTATATCAGCACGGTTACAACCATAACTTTGGCTTGTGGCTTGGTATTTCAATTGCCAATTATTGTATATTTCCTTTCTAAGTTGGGATTGATAACACCTAAATTAATGAAGACTTATAGAAGGCATGCGATTGTTGCCGTTTTATTACTTTCAGCAATCATAACACCACCTGATATTTCAAGTCAAATACTCGTTGCAATTCCACTCTTATTTCTCTACGAAATAAGTATTTGGATTTCAAGAATGGTACAAAAAAAAGAAGAAAAAGCAGAATAGAATAATCCTAAACTTTTCCTTTTCGTTTAAAATTTGATATGTATTTTTAGCCTTTGAAATACCTTTTTTTAATGCGTTTTAAACGGAAATTGATTTTTAGTTTTTTCGGGATTTTTTTTCTCCTTCCTTCTCTCCAAGCGCAAAAGACAATTGTAAAGGGCAAAGTCATAGATAAAACTTCAGGTGAAAGCTTGCCTTTTGTGAATTTGTTATTCAAAGATTCTAAAATTGGCACTTCTACAGACATCGACGGGAATTACTATTTGGAAACTTATTACCCTACAGATTCGCTTCAAGCGAGTTTTGTTGGGTACAAAGCCCAAGCTCAAAAAGTTAAAAAAGACATCACTCAAACCATTAACTTTCAACTTTCTTCAGGAGATATTCAGTTAAATGTAGTTGAGGTAAAATACGCTGGCAATCCAGCTCATGAAATATTAGATCGAGTGAAGAACAATAAAAAAGTCAACAATCGAGAGAAGTACGATTACTTTAGTTATGAGGTGTATAATAAGGTTCAGTTTGACATCAACAACATCACTGAAGACTTTAAGAATAAGAAGATATTTAATAAATTTCAATTCATTTTCGATTATGTAGACACTACGGAAGAAAAGGATTTTTTACCCATGTTTATGACTGAATCCTTATCGGATTATTATTACCGAAGAAGTCCAAAATCTGAAAAAGAATACATTAAAGCATCACAAGTTTCTGGAACTTCTAATGAGAGCATCACTCAGTTTTTGGGCGACATGTATCAAAAAGTCAATATCTATGAAAACTACATAAGCGTTTTTGACAAATCTTTTGTGAGTCCAATTGCTGACTTTGGTAAAACATTTTACCGCTATTACTTAATTGATAGTGTGTATATTGATGGAAATTATTGCTATCAAATTGATTTTATTCCACGACAGCAACAAGAGCCTGTTTTTGAAGGAACCATGTGGATCAACGATACCACTTATGCTGTGAAAAAAATAAATGCGACCATTAACGATAATGCCAATATTAACTTTATCAATGGTTTTGAAGTACATCAAACGTATAAAAAAGTAGATAACCAGTTTTGGATGCTTGAAAAAGATGAACTGTTTGTCGATTTTGAGATTGGTCAAAACATAATGGGGCTTTATGGTCGTAAATCAACTTCTTACAAGAATTTTAAAATAAACGTAGCTCAAGACGCCAAATTTTATGAGGGAATTGACAATGTTACTGTCTTGAAAGATGCCAATAAAAAAGAGAAAACCTTTTGGGAAACCGCTCGACATGACACCTTAACTTCGAATCAGAAAGACATTTATTTAATGGTTGACTCTGTTAAAAATGTTCCAGCTTTCCGTACCTTTTTAGATATAATTCAATTAATCGTCACGGGCTACAAAGTTCAAGGGAATTTTGAGTTTGGACCTTATTTTAAAACCTATAGTTTTAACCCGGTAGAGGGACATCGGTTGCGTTTTGGTGGAAGAACTAGCAATGAGTTTAGTACACGATTAATGTTGAACGGTTATGTGGCTTATGGATTGAGAGATCAGCGTTTAAAATACAATGCAGGATTTGTTTATAAATTGAAAGACAATACCCGACAATGGTTGGAATACCAATATAAAAATGACTTGGAGCAGTTGGGTCAAAGTCAAAATGCTTTTTCTGAAGATAATATTCTCTCATCATTTTTTAGACGGAATCCCAATGATAAGCTTACTGCTGTAGAATCACACTTTGTTTCGTATAAAAGAGAATGGATTACTGGTTTTTCTTCTAAGCTGATGCTTAATAGAAGGTTGATGCAGCCTGAGGGTAGTCTTGAGTACAGAAGATTTGATCCCGAAGTTGGAATTTTCGACGATAAATCACTCATCACAACAGAGCTGAGTTTGTACACCCGTTTTGCCTACAAAGAAAAATATGTGGAAGGTGAATTTGAGCGAGTCAGTTTGGGGAGTGATTACCCAATTTTGGAAGTGCAGCTTGGTTTTGGATTGAACGATGTGTTTGATAGCGATTACAGTTATCAAAAGTTTGAAATTGCAGTTTCAGATAATGTGAAACTGGGAATTTTTGGCTACTCTAGTTTTAGAGTCACTGCCGGAAAGTATTTTGGGAAACTGCCATACACCATTTTGGAAATTCACAATGGAAACGAAACTTTCTTTCTTGACAATCGAGCATTCAATTTGATGAACTTTTTTGAATTTGTAAGTGATGAATATGCAACTTTAATGATCACCCATCACTTCGATGGTTTTTTCTTAAACAAAATTCCTTTTATGCGCAAGCTGAAATGGAGAGAAGTTGTTTCATACAGGGCTGTTGCTGGAAATTTAAGTGATCGTCATCGAACAGAATTAATTATTCCCGACATCACCCATAGTTTGAATGTTCCATACATGGAAATGGGACTTGGAGTTGAAAATATTTTTAAATTGGTTCGGATTGATGCTCTTTGGCGGCTTAATTATTTGAATCATCAGAACATTAGCAAGTTTGGCATATTGGGTACTTTTGAATTTAGTTTCTAATTATGAAACTGTAATCTAGTTGAATTATAAATGAAGTTAAGAGCAGAGAACATTGTTAAGAAATACAAGAGTAGAACAGTTGTTCAAGGTGTTTCTATTGAAGTAAATCAAGGAGAAATTGTTGGTTTATTGGGACCAAATGGAGCTGGAAAAACAACCACTTTTTACATGGTTGTGGGTTTAGTTACTCCAAATAGCGGCAGAATTTTTCTCGATGATGAAGACATTACTTCTATGCCAATGTACAAAAGAGCTCAGAAAGGAATTGGTTATTTGGCACAAGAGGCATCTATTTTTAGAAAATTGACTGTTGAAGACAACCTTCGTGCGATTTTAGAGATGACAAAACTTTCTAAAAAAGAGCAAGCTGACAAATTAGAGAGTTTGTTAGATGAGTTTGGATTGCAGCATGTTCGAAAAAATCGGGGAGATCTTTTATCAGGTGGTGAGCGCCGAAGAACTGAAATTGCCAGATGCTTGACAACCAATCCTAGTTTTATACTTTTAGATGAACCATTTGCAGGAGTTGATCCAATTGCAGTGGAAGACATTCAAGACATTGTAGCTTCACTCAAGCGAAAAAATATCGGTATTTTAATCACCGACCACAATGTAGATGAAACCTTGGCAATCACCGACCGCACCTACTTGCTTTTTGAAGGTAAAATACTAAAAGCAGGCTCAGCCGAAGAATTGGCAAAAGATGAAATGGTTCGAAAAGTGTATTTGGGAAAAAATTTCGAATTGAAAAAGCAAAGAACTTAGTTCAGCTCAATCACTTCGTATTCATAGCTTTCCATTAAATGGTTCGCCAATAGTTTTTTACACGCTTCTTCAACTTTCTCTTTCGCAATTTCAATGTTATTTGCCTCAATTTCCAGCGAAATATGCTTTCCGATTCTAACATTATCGATTTCCGAAAGCTGTAAGTTTTTCAAACTTGAAGTTACCGCTTTTCCTTGTGGATCTAAGAGTGCCTTGAGGGGCATGATGTCTATTTCTGCTTTAAATTTCATGCGTTGAAGATGTGTTTTCTATAAAACTAAAAATGAAATACAAAAGTAAGATAAAAGGAATTGCTGCGAAATAGAATAATAGGATAAGTGCGAAACTTATTAGCAGCAATAAGTAGCGATTTTTGTTTTTATTCCAACTCAAAGATTTAAATTTTAAAGAAATCAGTGGAATTTCAGCTACTAATAAATATGAGAAAACTACAACAAGAACTAAAAGCACCCAAGGGTTGAAAAAAACCTCGTGAAATTGATTCAAAGAAATAAGTCCGATATCGTTGGTGTATTGCCAATCGATCAGCGGAAGTGAAATCCAAAAAAGGGCATTTGCCGGGGTTGGTAGGCCTATAAATGATTCTGTTTGTCGATCGTCTACATTGAATTTTGCCAAGCGCAAAGCAGAAAAAATGGCGATGATGAAAGCTGCATAAGCCAAATAAGGCGGTACATCCATTTCATTTAAAAGTGAAAAAACCAAGTAAGCTGGCACTATGCCAAAAGTGACCACATCAGCAAGGGAATCGAGTTCTGCACCGATTGGTGAACTCACTTTTAAAATTCTAGCTGCCATGCCATCAAAAAAATCAAAAAAGGCTCCTAACAGCACTAAAATGGCAGCCAAAATAAAATTTCCTCCAGCAATTTGTGTTATTGCCAAGCAGCCACAGAGCAGGTTTAAGGAAGTAATGGCATTTGGAATGTGACGCATTTTTTCAGGTAAAAGTAATGAATTTGGTTTTTTGAAAAATTGAACTTGTTAATTTAATGGTTATGAATGTAATCATTTCGATTGTTTATTTTTGACTAATACTATAAGTTGAAATAATTTTGATCGCGCGATGTAATCGGGCAGTAAAGGTTGGTAAAGAATAACCTCTTAAAATAGATGCAACAATAGAAATTCAAGTAGGCTATGAATATTTTTAATAATATTTATTTAATAATTGCGATTAATGTTTTACTATTCTCTTGTAGTGATAATAAGGAGTTAATCAAGTTAAAAAGTGAAGCTGAGAATTTATATGAAAATAAAAAAATCGAATTAGCTATTCAAAAATATAATGAAGTTTTAGGTATAGATTCAACTGAATATGATGCTTTGGCTCAAAGGGGTTTATTAAAATTTGAAACAGGAGATATTAAAGGAGCATTAGAGGACATTAATTCTGCAATAGAATTAAAAAATGCAGGAATTTACTTTTATCATAAAGCAAGGTTTATAGAAGAAAATGGTCTAAAAGATTCTGCAATTTTTTATTATTCCAAAGCAATATCAATAGATTCTAATTTGTATGAGGCATATAATAATAGAGGGTTGTTGTTTAAAGCTGATAATCAAAGTGAGTTAGCATTAAGAGACTTTAATCAAGCTATTTCTTTAGATCCTGAGAACCCCATTTTGTATAATAATAGAGGGACATTATTTCAAGAAATAGATAATCAAGAAGAAGCATTAAATGATTTTTCAATTGCTATTAATTATGGTAAATATAATAATGTGGAGTTGTCATATTTTTATCGAAGTAGAGCGGCTTCTTATGCTTTTTTATCTAAATATGAAAAGGCATTTAAAGATTTAAATAAAGCTTTAGAGCTTAATTCCTCAAACTCTTTGGCTTTACTTGATAGAGGTATTTTGAATAAGTTAAATGGAGATAAAAAAGAAGCTTGTTCAGATTGGAAGAAAGCAGAGGAACTAGGTAATTCAGAAGCGAGATATTATATTAATAAATTTTGTTTATAAACCGCTAGCGCGGACTTTCAGTCCGTGAAGTATATTTTTAGGACTTTTAGTCCATATACCTCACTTGCATTATGCTCTTGACAATCTTTTAAAGTATCTATGTTGTTTACTTTATGTTTTTTCCCTTTGATCTTTCTTGAACAACATGTCCAAATATTAATAGCACGGACTGCAAGTCAGCGCTAACTGAGTGAGAATAGAATAGGTCATGAATCAATTTATCCATATTAAATGGTCAGCTAATTCTTCCAAATTTAAGTTAGTTTGGCACCTCTTATTTTTTACTTTACAATTTCTTAAAAAGTTTAGTATTTTTTTTTAATATTTATGCGTATTATCAATATTTTTGTTTTATTGTAACCTTTTGTAATATAAAGTCATATAATGTAAATTTCATTTTAATAGTTTTATATGAATAGCTTATTACAACCTTCTAAACTTTTTGTTTTAATTGTATTTTCAACACTTAGTTTCTACTTAAAATCTCAATATCAACTTTTCATTTCTGCTGATACGCTTACTTCTAAATTTTGTATAAATGAAGTTGAAGATCTTGTTTGGGAAAATGAAGTTAATACTACAGTTTCAGGGAATGATATCCAAAAAACTATTGTAGGGAATTCTTGGAATGTTGATGCCACTTCCTTGAATATGGTTTATAATAATGGTTTTGTCCAGTCTATTGCTGATGAAACAACTACCAATCGAATGATTGGATTAAATGGGAATTCAAATTTTACTGAATTAGAATCTAATTTCCATTATACTTAATAAGGGAAAGCTAAGTATTAAAAAAGAGGAATAATTTTAGAATATGTATAACAACTTAAGCAGTATTTTTAGACTTTTGCAGCTCAAAAGACTAATTTTTAAGAAATTAACCAAAATTACCAAAATGCAAAATATTGAACTCAGAATTATTTTATTTACAGCATTTATATTTGTATCCTACACATCAATCTTCGGTCAAACTTTATCTCCGGCAGGGGTAGGACAAAACAATATCATTTGGCTAGAAGCAAACGATCTTTCTGGGCCACTATCTGATGGCTTTGTATGGCCTGATAAAACAAGCAATGGCTTTAATGCAACTGAAATTGCAGATGGGATAAATACTTCTTCACTCACCACTATTGGTGGGCAGCAGTATCTCAGATTTTCAGGACTTTCTGGAGAGCAATTGATTATACCCGACGATAATGCAACAACCAACCTGTTGGATGGCGCTTCTGAATTTTCTATAATTACTGTTTTTAATACTGGCGCAACAGACACAAGAGCGATCATTTCAAAGAGACTTAATTCAGGAGCTGGCAATCGTTCTTGGGCTATGTTTTATAATAGCGGGTTTAATATGTTTGCTTATGCTGGTGCAACTACGGTAGGAGGTCCGGGCTCAGTTGCTGCAGCAGGAAACCCTTATATAGCCACTATGACGGTAAATGCTTCTCTTTCAACTGGCTCAGTTAGAATGTTTGTTAATACAGAAGCTGAAGGAAGTACTGGCTCAAATGTATCCATTCCAGATCGAACAGAAGATGTAATTATCGGAACTTTTGATAGTGGAGATAGTCGTTATTTTAATGGTGATATAGCAGAAATTATTGTTTATAGAGATGCCCTCAATGGAGGAGAAAGATTGGTGCTTGAAAATTACCTAGCTCAAAAATATGGAGTTGCTATTACTTTTGATTATTTCGGAAATGGCCCTAATTTTGATTCCAACTATGAGGACAATATCAGCGGAATTGGAACTCAAAATGGAACAGAAAAGCATGCAAGTTCAGGGTATTCCAGCGGCTTACAAATCTCAGAGTTGAACAACTCTTTAGATGCTTCTAATGAATTTGTATTATTTGCGCACAATGGGGCAATTTCTCATGCTGATAACATTACTACTTCTTTAGGAGAAGCTGAAATAACCAACCGTTGGCAAAAAGACTATTATCTTGAATTTACCCAAAATGGAATAGTAGATGCTGCTTCAGTAGATGCAGAGTTAAGGTTTGATTTTAGTGAAGCAGGACTAGCATTTTCAGGTTCAGCCTCAAGTTATGTTCTTCTTTACAGAGAAACTACTAGTGATAATTTTACTCGAGTTTTTGCCAATAATTACCTCCTTCAAAATGGGGATCAAATCGTTGTTAATGTGCCTGCAAGTAGATTGCAATCAGGTTACTACACATTAGGGCGAGGAACTCAACTCCTTTCTCGCACTTGGTATAGTTATACTACGGGCAACTGGAATAATCCTAGTAGTTGGACGCTAGATGGCTCTTCCACTCCTTTATTAATTAATCCAAGTAGCGAGATTCCAGGCCCCGATGATGAAGTAATCATTACCAACGGAAGAACTATTACTATGGACATTGATAATGTTACAATTCAGTCGATAGAAGTAATCGGACGCTTAGCATTATCTACCACTACAGGGCATGATTTTAATACTATAGATGGAGGAGGTACAATACGAATGATAGGAGATGGTTCTTCCAATGATAATTTTCCGGCTGGAAATACTATAGGAGCTAATGGTTTTTCCAATTCGGATAATGGAGGTACACTAGAAATTCTTGGAAGCGGGATTAACTTAAATCAAGCGAGAGAATTTAACAATGTGGTCGTTAATATGACCAACACAACTAGCAACGTAATTGTATTAGCAGATTATATTATCAATGGAGACCTTACCATAACGAGAGGAACATTTCAAATCAACAATAATATTGCTACAGCTAATTTGACGATTGATTTGTTTGGAGATATGTCAATTACCTCAAATGGAAATCTTCGCACTGGAACGGCTAATGCAAGGCATGAGTTTAATTTCTATGGAGACTTTAGTAATCTTGGCGACGCTCGTTTCTCTCAAAGAACTACCCAGAATGTGGGAACCGAAGCCAACAACGGGATTGTAGATGCAAATTTTGTTTCGAGTGATCAAGATCAGCAGGTAAGTGCAAACGGCCCGACATATTTTTATCGCATTGAGATCAATAAGGGTGTAGATGATACTTATATTCTATTTCTAGAAACAAATTCTATTTCAAACTTCGTTTTAACAGGCCCGGCAGATTATAATAATGCAGGTGATATTACAACTACTAATGATAATGCTTTCGGACTTATTGCAGGTACAGCTAGTGTTGGAAATAATGTTGTTATTAACCCACTGAATAGTGTGGGAAATTACTCTATTGGTAGTAAAGCAAGATTGCTAGTGGCAGGCGGACAAGTAGCAAAAAGAGGAGGTGCTGCAGTTACTCCATATGGCACTATAGAGGTAACTGCAGGAATATTTGAAGTTCCTTCAGGTAGTGGTATTACCACCCGAGGAGCAGGTCAGATTATTGTTTCTGGTGGAGAAGTTTGGGTGAGCCAGATTAGAACTTCTATATTGGGTTCTACGGCTGTTGGGGGTTTTCAGCAAACAGGTGGTACGGTAAATGTATGGGATTACTCTGCCGCAGAAAGTCCTATTACTGGCCTGGCAGCAGGCACTGCAGGTAATACTTATGCTCGATTCTGTCTCACTTATGAAGGAAACACTTTTATAATGACAGGAGGGACTTTGAATGTAAAAAATGCAACAAATACGGGATTGATTTTCATCAATTCTGATCCAGGCAATATCAACGTTACAGGAGGAACTGTTAACGTTTTTTCTAACGTTACTAATGAATCCGAAATTGCATCTTTGGCTCCATTCTGGGATTTAAATATTATTAATGAAAGTACTAGTACTTCTGCAAGGGTAACTTCACAAACACTTACTTGTGGACCAGGTGGTCCTGATAATCGGACCATTACTAACCCTAACTTAAGAGTGCTTAATAATCTGACTATTGAGACGAGCACAACTCGTTCGCAAACTTTTGTCGGTGATCCTCAGGCTAGTGTTTATGGCGGCTATTTAGATCTTTGTCCCGGTAATAATTGTGTTAACCTAATAGTTGGGGGAGACTTAACCATTGAAGATAGCGGAGTTTTAGATGTTTGGGCTTGGGATGGAACCGATAATGATGGAAGTGCTACGCTTACTTTTAATAGCTCAACCGACGGAATTTTTTACATAGGCGACATTACTACCTATACCAATAGTTTAGTCCAGTTTCGCGATCCTGCCAACAGTGGAAGAACTAACTCATTTGGTGGACAAGACGGCACCATGATCTATTGGGAGCTTCCGCTATACAATGTAGATATTGATAAACCAGCTTCAACTTTATTCTTAAGTTCTAAACTTCCTGGTAAAGGTCAAAGTCCAAATAATGATCAATCTCGTTACAAAAATTCTTCTAATGGAGGTAAAAATGTTACTCAGTA
>TARA_R110002096_G_scaffold215310_8_pt1 | contig 23097 bp, 18 predicted proteins | sample TARA_R110002096 | Tara Oceans TARA_R110002096 (sample SAMEA4397295) | marine metagenome | biome: Polar Biome; feature: [DCM] deep chlorophyll maximum layer (ENVO:01000326); material: water (ENVO:00002006), including particulate matter (ENVO:01000060) such as... | depth 35 m
CTTCACGTCGGAGGAACGTTTGATGAGGTGGCGGACGCAGAAAGAGAATGCTGGCAAGGTCACCACTCCCGCCGCCCATTCCTGATTCTGGCGCAACCCACCGTTGTCGATCCCAGTCGCGCGCCCGAAGGGAAACACACCGCGTGGGCCTACTGCCACGTACCAAATGGTTCCACCGTCGACATGCAGGCACGGATTGAGGAGCAAGTGGAACGTTTTGCGCCAGGCTTCCGCGATTGCATCCTGGAATCCCACACCATGATGACGACCGATGTTGAGGCCTATAACCCCAATTACATTGGTGGCGATGTCATCGGCGGCGTCCAGGATTTGGGTCAGCTTTATACCCGCCCTGTGGCCCGGTTGAATCCCTACACGACGCCGGCGAAAAACATTTTTCTGTGTTCGGCATCCACACCTCCGGGAGCAGGCGTCCACGGGATGTGCGGCTATCACGCAGCCAAAACAGCGCTGAAGCGCATCCAATAGTCTTTCGCAAATCTATCCGAGGGACAAGGGACCACCCGCGCAGTGTTTTTCCGTCCCAAACGTGGAAATGTTGTGCCCCATGGACTGAGCGACCGACAGCCAAAGCCGGTTGTGCTCAGCTTTGTCGAATCGTAAATGGCGCCCCATTTTGAATCCGTGAGCCTTTCCGCCAAGCAACACGAACGGAATATTTTCCAGGGTATGCGAGTTCCCTTTACCCAACTCGTTGAGCCAAACGATCAACGTATGATCCAACATGGAGCCATCGGCACCGGGTTCCGGAGTTTTCGCGAGGCGCTCGGTCAGGTAGGCAAGCTCATTGCTGAACCATCGATTAATTTTCACGAGCTTCTCCTGGGCCTCCTCTTTCCCGTCCGGCTCGTGAGAGAGACCGTGGTGGCCTTCGGTAATTCCGAGCCATTGCATGCGGGCCTGACCGACTGAACGCATGTACTGCAGGGTGCCAATCCGAGTCATGTCGTTGGCCATGGCATTGACCAAAAGATCAATCTGCATCCGGCTGATCTGCGGGGTGTTGTCGTTCACTAGTTCAATATCCGGATCAATATCGGGCATGGGGTGCGCCAACTCGGTGTCGCCATCGACCTGCTGAAGTTCCGACTCCATCTCACGAACCAGCGTCAAATGCTGGTCGAGCAGAGCCCGATCTTCACTTCCCAACCGTCCCGCTACTCGCTTGAGATCTTCCCTCACGCCATCCAGAACGCTGACCAGGCTTTCCTTGTCCTGCATCTTCCCATAAAGCCTTCCCATCATTTGTTCCGGGTCGTTGATTGGTGCGACAGGCTTATTGGCCCCTTGATAGCTCATTCGCGTCCATGGATCCGCACGATTCGGGACGGCAACTCCAAACTCCAATGATCCAAACCGCGTCCTCGTCTCGTCACGACTTTGCAGAAACTTGCGGAGTTCCTGATCGATGGAAATTCCGCTCGCCCATCCCGCCGGCGTGTCGGAACCACCCTGAATATTTCCCGGGAGCAACTCGGTTCCGGTCAACAAACAACTCATCCCGCGCATGTGACGATCGCCGTCCCCGCCAACCTTGTTGGAGATGCCATTGAGGATCAACATCTGATCCTTGAACCGGGCAAGCGGCTCCAAAATGCGTCTCGGCTGAAAATCAGGACCTTCACCATCAGGCCAGAACTCCGACGGGATGGTTCCGTTCGGGGAGAACATGATGATCAGGCGTTGCTTCGGCTTTGCGCTCGCGGCATTCAGCCCCGGCAAACCGGTCAAGAACGGCAAGGTTCCGGCAGAGACGCCGAGATTACGCAGGAATTGGCGGCGATTGGTGGTCGTCATTTCTAAGTGGGAGGTTGGGCAGATTCGATTTGGTGGCAGGCAGCAAAGGCTGCAATCTTTACGAGCAGGAGCCGCATATCGTAACCGCTCCACTGAAACTCTTGTTCCAAAATCTGGGGCAAATCCGGTCGATACGCAGCGACGGGTTGCTTCACGCTGTGGTGGAAAAGCTGGCGAATAAACGCACGATGGCCAGCTGGGCTGGTTGCCGCGTATTCGGCGACATCGCGCGCCCCTTTCAGCCGGATGGTCTCTCCGGAATCCGTCACGAAGTCGCTGGCTGGGTTAATCGGCTTGTTGAGCTTTTCGTCCCGGGTACGCCACTGGCCGATGGCGTCGTAGTTTTCCAGGCTGAAACCCAGAGGATTAATCGACGAATGGCAGGCCATACAGGCTTTGCTGCGGGTTAACTCGGTCACTTTTTCGCGCATCGTCAAATGCGGGTCAAACTCGGCGTCCTCAAACGCAATGGCTTCCGGTGGTGGCTTCAGGGTTCTTCCCACGATGTTCCGCGTCAAAAACACGCCCCGATGAATCGGCGATGTGTCATTGTGATAGGCAAACGCAGTGAGGAGGTAGGGATGGGTCACGATTCCAGAACGCTGCCGGGGATCCATCTTCACCTTCGTAAATCCGCGCCCCTGGTGGTCGTTCCCATAAACCGGAGCGAGCCGCTCGTTGATGAAGAGGTAATCCGCCAACAGGAGCTGACGAAAGTCCGCTTTCTCGCCCCAAAAAACGTCCTCGATGAAGAGATTGAGAGACGTCCGCAAATCCGCCATGATCTCCGGGGCAAACTCGGGAAACAACTTGCTGTCACGAGTGACGTCTCTCGCTCGTTCCAACTCCAACCAATGATGGAAAAACTCCTGAAGTTTGGCCTTCGATCTCACGCTATAGAGCATCCTCCAGGCTTCGTCTTCAATCTGTTTCCAGGTTTTCAGCTTGCCCTGGCTCGCCTTTTTCATGAGTTCGCGATCAGGAACGGAATCCCAAATCGCCAACGCCAATCGACTGGCCACATCCCAATCGTTGGGTTCTCCAGCTTCCGCCAAGGTCGGATAGAGAAATTGCGGTGAGGTGAGCGACATCATCATGCTCCGTTTCGCGGCCTGCTCAAGACTCTCCGCACTCTCAAACCAGCGATCCACATAAGTTTTGCGCTGGGTTTCCGTCAGCGGCTTCCGAAGGGCAGCCTGAGCCAAGTTTTCGCAATACTTCCGCACTTTCTCCGGACGATCCGGAGCTCCCGCCTTCGTCCCAGCGAGGCGGTCGAGTCGCCGCAACACATGATCAGCCGCCTGCATTGCACCGGCATTGACCGCTTCCATCCATGTTCGCGACACTGAAATTCCCCGCTCATAACCATAGCTCCGGTCATCTGCGGGAAACGGAACATCCACGATCATCATTTCCTGGTTCCAACCCGGTGAAAGCACACGATTCGGAATCGTCTCCTTGACGCCGTGCGGCGGCTTCCAGAGGAGTTCAATGGACGCGGATTTCTCCTTGTAGCTGAAGAACTCAACCTTGATGAAATAAGGCCGATCTCCCAACAAATAGAGACTCCCTTGCTCCTCCCTGACCTCTTCGCCGGAACTGACCCAGGCGTCGATGACGTGGCGTTCGTAATCGTTGCCGTTCACCCAGAGCCGGGCCCCGTTTTTCGTTCGCAGCATGAACTCGTAAACCCCGGTTTCCTCCGCGAGAAGAACGCCTTCCCAACGAACCGAAAACTCTTCTGAACCCATCTTCTCTGGATCGGGACTCTGCTCTCCAAAATCAAATTTCAGCACTGGATCGAGCCGCTTGAAGGTGTCCGTTCCGAGCTTCTCCTTCTCACCGCGAAACTTTCGCGTCCCAAAATAGCGCCCGGTCAATCCCCGCTCTTTGGGATACCCGCTCATGTGATCATTGAACGGCAAGCCAATCAGATCCGCGACTGAACGTCGATATTGCGGAACCGTGAGTCGGCTGAGTTCCATTTTCGGGGGATGATTCCGAACCTGCGCCTCCGGGGAATAGAACGCGTGAAAAATATAGTCCGCCACCGTCTTGGCGTTATCACCGACACAGGCGTCCTCATCGTCTTCCGGCATGGTCCGCTCGATCCGGCGGGTCAGAGACGCCAAGTCACGGTTTCCGTAAAGTGGATCGTCAGCCAACCCATCGACGCCTTCCCCCATTTCACCATGGCATTCCACGCACTGTTTTTCATAGATCACAGCACCCGGATGCTCTGCCCGGACGAATCCGATCAGGGCGAAAATGAAGAACGTGGCGGTGGCAGGGAGGCGTCTGGGCATGACTCAGCTTGGGACTACCAGAGCCCGTCAGCTGCTCAAAATCAGTCGAAAAATCAAACCACGACTACGGAGAGGGACACTCTGAATTGTAATCAAAGGTCCGTCACGGCACCCAGGCTTGCTGAGGTCACCAACTTTGCGTACTTGGCAAGAACGCCACGTTTGTATTTCGGATCCGGGGCCTGAAACTTCGCCTTGCGACTCTCCATTTCCGCTTCGTCGACGTGAAGTGTCATCTCGTGATTGACCGCATCAATCGTAATTTCGTCCCCATTTTGAATCAGTCCAATCGGACCGCCTTCAAAGGCTTCAGGCGTCACATGGCCCACCACAAATCCGTGACTACCGCCGGAAAACCTTCCATCGGTAATGAGCGCGACTTCCTTGCCGAGTCCCCGGCCCATAATGGCACCGGTTGGCCCCAACATTTCCCGCATCCCTGGGCCACCTTTGGGGCCTTCATAACGGATAACGATCACGTCCCCACTCACCACCGTTCCATCCAGAATCGCCTTCATGGCCGATTCCTCAGAGTCGAAGCACCGGGCTTTGCCGGTGAACTTTTCGCCCTCTTTGCCACTGATTTTCGCCACCGCGCCGGTTGGAGCGAGGTTCCCATAGAGAATCACCAAATGGCCCTCCTTCTTAATGGGATTGTCGAACCCCCGAACCACGGTCTGGCCTTCCGGGTAATCTGGAGAAACTTTTTCGAGATTCTCACCCATGGTCTTGCCGGTAACCGTCAGGCAATCCCCATGGATCAACCCTTCGTCGAGCAGTCTCCGCATCAGCGGAAGTGTTCCGCCAATTTCGACCAGCTTCATCATGACGTGTTGCCCGCTTGGTTTTAGATCGGCCAACACCGGGGTCTTGGCGCCGATCCGAGTAAAATCGTCAATCGTCAGTTCCACGCCTGCGGCGGAGGCCATCGCCAGCAAATGGAGGACCGCATTGGTTGAGCCACCGAGTGCTGTGATCAACGTGATCGCATTCTCAAACGCTTCGCGAGTCATGATGTCGCGCGGCCGAATGCTCTTCTCAATCATGTTCATCACGGCAACTCCGGAATCAAAACAATCCATCATCTTCTCGTCCCCAACGGCGGATTGCGCGGAACTGTTCGGCAAACTCATGCCCAAAGCCTCAATCGCACTCGCCATCGTATTGGCGGTGTACATACCACCGCACGAACCGGGTCCGGGGATCGCCGTCTCCGTCACTCCCTGCAGCGCTTCGTCGGAGATCAGGCCTCCGGAATGCTTGCCAATCGCCTCGAAGACCGAAACGATATCAACATCATTGTCTTCAAAACATCCGGGTTTGATGGTCCCTCCATAGACAAAAATTCCCGGCCGGTTCAGCCGCGCCAGCGCCATGAGACAACCCGGCATATTCTTGTCACATCCTCCAATCGCCACCACGCCATCCATTCCCTCACATCCAGCTACCGTTTCGATCGAATCCGCGATCACTTCCCGTGAAACCAGCGAATACTTCATCCCTTCGGTCCCCATCGAGATCCCGTCGGAAATGGTGATCGTGTTGAAAACCACCGACTTCCCGCCACTCGCGTCCACTCCTTTTCCAGCCTCTTCCGCCAGGCGATTGATGTGCATGTTGCAGGGGGTGACCATGCTCCAGGTGCTGGCGACCCCAATCTGGGACTTCTCAAAGTCTTCCGTCTTGAAACCAACGGGATAAAGCATCGCCCGACTCGCAGCGCGGTCGGGTCCATCGAGCATCGGGCCAGAAAACTGGCGATGGGCAGATTGATCACTCATAAGGGCGTGAATGTGGGTCAGGACGAGGCGGTTTCCAATTGGAAATTAGCTTGCGACGTAAATCGATGAGATTCCTCCGGTTAACGGAATCGACGCCGCCGAAACAAAGCCGGCCTCCTTCAACAAGTCTTCCATCTCGGCACCGGAAGGAAAGCGCTCAATCGATTCGGAGAGATACTCGTAGGCACCACGGTTGCCCGCGATCGCCCCAGCCAGTTTTGGCAACACGTGATGAAGATAGGCACGATAGGGCCCTCTCATCAGCCCCTCCGGGAGCGAAAAATCGAGAATCACGAGACTGCCCCCAGGCCGAATCACGCGCCTCATTTCTTTGGCGGCCCCGACCCAGGATTCCATGTTACGGAGACCAAAGGCAACGGTGACTGCGTCAAACTCACCTTCGCCGAAGGGCAGGTTCATCGCGTCTGCTACCATCGTGTTAGGCACTCCTGCCTTCGTTGCGACTTCCAACATCTCCGGACAGAAATCGGTCGCTGTAATTTCGGTATTCGGGCAGAATTTCCCGATTTCCAAGGCAAGATCACCGGTCCCCGTCGCCACATCGAGCAAGCTCCCGGGATTCAGTCCCCGAACGATTTTGGCGACGCGCTTGCGCCACAACACATCAATACCCAGGCTCAAGACATGATTCGCCAACACATAACGTGGAGCGATGGAAGCAAACGCAGCTTGAACGAACTTTGGATCTTGAGACATGGGTCGGTAGCTTGCAGACGGTTACGAATCAGCAGCCCACTCCGAAACCGACGATCCGCTTTACCTAAGCTCCACGAAGTCTGGAAACTTCGGGCAGGCTCAGCATTTTTTCGACGATCTCGCTTCGTTCACCATTTTTCAATTCGGAAGCGGTCACCGCTTTATCGAGATTGAAACGGCCGGATTTGGTCCGGCGAAGACGGCTGAGGTGTGCGCCACATCCCAGTTTTTGCCCAATGTCGTGAGCGTAGGTCCGGACGTAGAATCCCTTGGTGCAAACCACGCGGAAATCGATCTCAGGGAGCTCAATTCGCGTGATCTCATAGCTGTAAATGTGAACCAATCGCGGATCACGCTTCACCTCCTGTCCCTTGCGGGCCAACTTGTACAAGGGCACTCCGTCCTTCTTGATCGCGCTGACCATGGGAGGAATTTGGTAAAAATCGCCCTTAAACTCCTCGAACACGTCGATGATTTCCTGTTCGGTGAGTTCGGGCACCTCCGCTTCCTCCGTCACTTCGCCTTCCTTGTCCTGGGTCGAGGTTGAGACTCCGAGCGTGATCGTACCCACGTATTCCTTGTCTTCGGACATGAGCAGTTCACTGATCTTGGTGCCACGTCCCAATACGAGCAGCAAAAGTCCGGTTGCCATGGGGTCGAGTGTTCCACAATGACCGATTTTCTTCATTCCCAACGTTTTGCGCGCAATCGCTACCACGTCGTGAGAAGTCATATTTGGCTCTTTGTCTACAATGAGAACTCCGTCAACTGGTTCCATCTTAATCTAAATGTGTTTGGGCTACTTTGATAAATTGTTCGGCGACATTGTCGATCTGCCCGGAAATTCGAGCACCGGCCGCCAGCTTATGCCCGCCCCCACCAAATTCCTGACAAATCTCGGATACATTCGCAGCGTCCGACTTCGATCGCGCGCTGACTCGAATGGTGCCGTCCCCGACCTCCTCGAAGGCGATCGCGACAACAACGCCATTGATCGCTCTCAGATGTTCGATCAGACCTTCCGTGTCTCCGCCTTCAATCTTCAGTTCCTCCAATTTGTCGCGGCGAAGTTTCCAGGAGGCGATTCTACCGTCAGCGCTCCTCGTCAACGAATCAATCAGCGCACCGAGAAGCTCGAGTCGCCGATAGGGATAGTTCTGGTAAATTTGGGATGAAAGCCACCCGATATCAGCACCAGCGCCAAGGAGTTTTGCCGAGATCTCGAGCGTCCGAGCAGTTGTATTCGGATACTGAAAGGAGCCGGTATCGGTTACGATGGCCGTCCACAAGCTATCCCGTCCCTGCGGTGAAAGCGTCCAACCTTCCTGATCGATCAACTCAAAGACGGTTTGGCCCGTCGCCGGGCTCTGGTCATCAACGTAGTTGAGGTCTCCATACCGCTCGTTGCTGATGTGGTGATCCATCACTATCACCTGACCTGGATTTCCGATGATGTTCCATACCCTCTCACCCACGCGCTTTGCATCGGCGGTATCCAACGCCACAAAAACGTCTGGATTCAGCGGTTCCGTGATTTCCTCTGGTTTGCGGATCTCCGAAACTCCCTCGAGAAACTCATAGTTTGCCGGGATATCGTCCTGATTCAGCATCACCACCTCTTTTCCCGCACCTTTCAACGCTTCCCCCAACCCAATCAGGGAGCCAATCGCATCGCCATCAGGTCGGGCGTGACTCGCAAGGGCAATGCGTTTTGCAGAACGCAGCCTTTCACCAATGGTTTTAAGAAGCTCTGGAAGACTCTCGCTCACAGTTCGATATCGTCCTCTCCAAGCGGTTCCAGCTGATCTGGAATCTCGATACCATCGATCAGGTCAACGACGTCAACACCACGCTTTACGGAGTCATCATGCTGAAAATGAAGTTGTGGCGTGTTCTTCAGCACCACACGCTTCGTCAACTTCTGCTGAATCAATCCACGGCTTTCATTCAGCTTATCGATGATCTTATCCTCGCGCCCGCTGGCGCCCAAGGTGCTGACAAAGACGTGCCCCTTGCGCAAATCCGGCGTGAGATCGACATCATTGATGGTTACGAGGGCACCGCCAAATTCGAAATCACGACTGATCACGGTACTGATTTCACGGCGAAGCAATTCACGAACACGAAGAAGACGCTGAGACATAACAATCGCTATTGTAGATTTCGAAGTCGTTCCGCCTGGAGCCAAGCCTTTGGATCCAGACCAACGGTGGATGAGAGAGACTTACTTTAAAGCGTCTGCTCTACTTTCTCCAACTCATAGCACTCAATAACGTCACCCTCCTCATAATCATTGAAATTCCCCAAGCGAATTCCGCATTCCAGACCGTTCTTCACCTCGTTCACGTCATCTTTGAAGCGTTTCAACGTCTGAACACCCCCATCGTAGACTTGCTGACGGTCCCGGAGAACGCGAGCACGTCCGGACCGCAGAATCTTACCTTTGGTCACTTGGCAGCCAGCGACTCGTCCGCCGGTCAACTTGAAGACCTGAAGCACCTTCGCGTAGCCAAGATTCGATTCACGGGTCTCCGGATCCAGCATTCCAACCATCGCCTCTTTGACCTGATCGATCAGTTCATAGATGATGGAGAACAGCTTCACTTGAACACCTTCACGCTTGGCGACCTTGACGGCATTCCCTTCGAGCTTGGTGTTGAAACCGATAATCACCGCATCGGAAGCACTGCCAAGTAAAACGTCGCCTTCGGTAATCGGCCCCGCGGCTGAATGGATGATATCGAGATTAATTTTGTCGCTCTCGATCAGCTTCAGCGCGCCAATGATCGCTTCACCAGACCCGGCGACATCCGTCTTCAAGACCAGCTTCAGAATCTTCTTCTGACCTTCCGCCATTTCGCCAAAGAAGGACTCCAACGTGGAGTGAACCGGCTTTTCCAACTTATTGAGGCGCTGTGCGTCCAGCCTCTCTTCACTGAGCTTCTTCGCATTCCGCTCGTTGTCCATTTGAACCAACTCATCGCCAACGGCGGGAACGCCACTGAAGCCAAGAACCTCAACCGGGGTCGAAGGACCAGCTTTCTTGACCGGTTTCCCCTTGTCGTCGAGCATCGACTTCACCTTGCCACTGTAGTTTCCACAGATGAACGGCGTTCCGACCTTAAGGGTGCCGCTTTGCACGATGACACTGGTCATGACTCCACGACCTTGCTCCATTCGTGCCTCGATCACCGCAGCGCGAGCATTGCCCTTGGGATCAGCCTTCAATTCCAGCACTTCTGATTGAAGCGAAATCATCTCCAGAAGATCATCCAGACCAATCCGCTCCGTTGCAGAAACATCAACGCAGATGGTCTTTCCACCCCATTCCTCCGGCTGAAGATCGTATTCGGACAATTGCTGCTTCACCCGGTTGGGGTCGGCAGTCGGCAAATCGACCTTGTTCACCGCAACAATGATTTCAACTCCTGCCGCTTTGGCGTGATTGATTGCCTCCACCGTTGTTGGCATGATGCCGTCGTTCGCGGCGACAACCAGAACGACGATATCGGTCACATTCGCACCACGAGCACGCATTTCGGTGAACGCAGCGTGACCGGGAGTATCGATAAACGTGATCGGCTTTCCGTTGTGCTCCACTGAATAGGCTGCGATGTGCTGGGTAATCCCCCCAGCCTCACCATCAACGACTTTCGCGCTACGAATTGCATCCAAAAGCGAGGTCTTGCCATGGTCCACGTGTCCCATGACCGTCACGATCGGAGGACGAAATTCGAGCTTTTCCTCTTCAGGTTCCGGTTCGGGTTCCGGTTCCGCGATCACCTCCTCTTCCTTGTGGACACCGGCGCCTTTCTCGCGTTTTTCGCGTTCAAATAGGAATCCGTGCTTTTCGCAAATCTGGGCAACCACATCAGGCTCGACCGACTGGTTCTGATTGGCAAAGACATCCAGTTCCATCAGATCCTGGATGATCTTAAACGGCTTCAAGCCCAAGGAATCCGCCAAGTCCTTAACGATGATCGGCGGTTTCAGCTGGACGACTTTCTGACCTTCGTCATTCGTCTCGACCGCAACCGGTTCCTCTTCCTTCGGCTCAACAACTTTCTTCTTCTTTACCCCTCCGCCTTTGCCGATCTTTTGGAACACCGACGCATCCTCTTTGGCGGCGATAGCCTTTTTTACGACCGGCTTTTCTTCATCATCAATCCCCAAATCCAAGGCCTCTTTTTTGGCCTCAGAGACGACCTTGCCCCCCATTTTCGACTTCTCGACCGCTGCATTCGTCTCCCCTCCGGACTGCGTCTTTGTCGCTTTTTGCGCAGTCTTCTTTGAACTCGCCTTAGTGGCGGGTTTGTCGGATATCAGATCGAGAGCTACTTTCTTTTTCGCCATGCGGAATTTTTCGTGGATAAAGGGGTGTTTGGGAAGGGATGGGGGAATCGTTCATCGTAAGCGCGGATTGTCCGGTTACGAATCGCTGGGAGACAGTTGATCGAGAGCGTAGATTTGCTCGGCCTTTTTCACAATATCCCCCGCAACAGTTTCTTCGACTTCAAGAATGCCGGAAACGTCTTCAGCATCCATTTGGGACAGCAGTTCCAGGGTGGTTACCCCACCTCGAACCAGGCCCATGGCCATCTCTTCCTCCATCCCAAGTTGATTCACAAAGATGCTTGCGGCATCAGCAACCCGAGCTTCAAACTGCTCGTGTTCGCTTTCGTCCTTCTCGACCTTGACGTCCCAACCGATCAATCGCGACGTCAGTCGCGCATTTTGACCGTGCCGACCGATGGCGCGTGAAAGCTCTTCTTCGTCGACTGTGACTCGAACGGTCCTGTTTTCCTCATCCAACTCAATCGTTCTGAGCTTGGCGGGTTTCAGGGCATCTTTGACAAATTCACGAACGTTGTCGCTCCAACGAATGATATCGACTTTTTCGTTATTCAGCTCGCGAACGATGTTCTTCACCCGAGCGCCACGAAGACCAACGCAGGCACCGACAGGATCGACTTTTTCATCATCACTGTGAACGGCAACTTTGGTTCGGTAGCCGGCTTCGCGGGCAATGCCCTTCACTTCAACCGTCCGGTCCGCGATCTCGCTGACCTCAGATTCAAAGAGGCGTCGCACAAAATTGGGATGACTCCGCGACAGGATGATTTCCGGTCCCCGGGCACCATTATCAACCGCCAAAACATAGGCGCGAATTCGATCGCCGATGTTGTAATCCTCGGTCTTCACCCGCTCGCGCGACGGCATCGTCCCTTCAAAACGGCCCAAATCAACCATCACATCGGAACGTTCGAACCGACGAACGGTTCCGCCAACGATGTCTCCGGCGCGATCCTTGAACTCGTCATAGATCATCGCCTTCTCGGCCTGGCGAAGACGCTGCATCATCGCCTGCTTCGCCGCCTGCGCAGCAATCCGTCCAAAATCTTTCGGCGTGATCTCTACGTCGATCTCGTCTCCCAACTCGGCACCGGGTTGGATTTTTTTCGCCGTACTGATTGAAATCTCGTCGTAAGGAGCCACAACTTCCTCAACCGCAATGAGCTTTGCAATCGCGCTGATTTTCCCCTTGTTCGGGTCAACCTCGATGCGTAATTCACGAGCCGGTCCAATGCTCTTGCGTGACGCTGATAACAACGCCTGCTGGATGGCGTCGACCATGGTTTCCCGGTCGATCCCTTTTTCCTTTTCGTAATACTCAAAAAGCGTTAGAAGCTCGCTAGTCATTTTTATAAGTTTTTCTTTCCGACAAAAAAGGGCGGGAACCTACAGTCCACGCCCAACTTGATCCCAAAAAGAAATTTGGTTGCGTCAGTGCTTAGTCTTCGCAGATTGGCACCATAACGGTATTGCAAAGGGTCGCAACCAGTTTTGAACTTAGAATTCTCCAACTTCTCCACGATCCTTTTTGATGCCGCGGGAACCCTCTTTGAGCTCCGCGAATCCGTTGGGCAAGGCTACGCGAAAGTTGCAACCGAGTTTGATTTGGAACTCTGTCCTGATTTGACCGAACTCGCCTTTCGCAAGCATTTCCGGGCGATGCCATCTCCCTACCCTAGCGAATCAACCGATCCAGAACAGGATTGGTGGTCTGAGCTGGTCGACCGAGTCTTGATGGAACAACAGATTGAGACTCCTGGCGGCTTTTTTACCGCACTTTGGGAGCACTATGCCGCAGCCTCGACCTGGAAACTGTTTCCCGAAGTTCCCGAGGTGCTTTCAACACTTCAAGAAAAGAACATTCAGATGATTCTCGTGACCAATTTTGACGAGCGTATTTTCCCGATTCTTTCCGGGCTCGAGGTCATCGACTATTTTGGCGATGATGTGGTGACCTCAGCCAGCGCCCGATGCCGCAAACCTGAATCGGCAATTTTCCAACAAGCCGTGGCAAAGTCGTCGAATGGTCCCATTCTGCATGTTGGAGACGAACGAAAAGCTGATTGGGAAGGGGCAAGAGCAGCCGGCATCGAGGCATTTGAACTGGAACGACCGAAGAATTGCCTTCGAGATCTGATTCGCACTCAGCAGACCGAAGGCTGAACAGTAGAAATACGCCGCATCCAGTCGGATTGCCTGGGAATTGTCAGCCGATCAACACAAAGCAAGGAATCCACGCATTGATCGCTTGCGTTTTAAGGATTGTCAGACATTCTGTTTTGGCTTTTTCCCATGAAACTTGCGCTCCATCATGGTTACTCTCGCAGCACCGGCACTAAGATGACGACCTCCCGTGCGTTTGTCATCGCAGGTCCATTTTTCCATCGAGCCAGGTAGAAGCCCCCACGAAATCCAATTTCTCGAATTTTCCGCCCCGCTCGTTTCCTCACGAGCGGGGCTTTTTTTTGCCGAATCACCCCTTTGACCACCCCTGACACAACCTTCCTCGAAGAGCTCAAAAGCCTCTCTCGCCCGGTGCGAATCTTGGCGATGGGCACGTTTGTGGACCGCTTTGGAGCCTACATTTACCCATTTCTTGTGCTCTTCTTAACCGACCAGGGTTTGAGCAAGGAATCAGCCGGATTCGGAATGGCTTGCGTTGGCATCGGAGGCCTTGGCGCCGGCTGGCTGGGTGGTTACCTTTCAGATTTAATTGGAAGAAGGAAAACCATCGCCATTTCGATGATTGGCGGGGGCTTTTTCGCCATATCCCTGTATCTCGCAACCATCTACGCCACTCAACTAGGCGGATATTGGGCCACCTTTGTGGCGGCAGGTCTCTACGGATTGGTCCGTGGAATGTATCACCCGGCAAGCAGTTCACTGGTCGCTGACATTGTCCCGCCAAAAAACCGGGTGGCTGCCTTTGCGCTCCTTCGTTTTGCAATCAACCTCGGTTTCGCCCTCGGAATGATGCTCGGAGGTCATCTGGCGGAAATTTCGTTCCTGATCCTGTTCCTCCTCGATACAACGACCTCGGTCATCTTTGGCATTGCCGCCGTGTTTTTCCTGCCTCAAGGCATTCGATCCGAACGATCGCAGGCCAGCTGGATTCCTGCCCTTAAGGTGATGAAAGGTTCCAGAGCATTCCTTCTCGTTTTCATCAATGCGGGGATTCTTGCAATTGTGTTCGTTCAGATGGGATCTTCGTTTGCAGTCCATCTTCGGGACGGGAATTACGGGTTGAAACTCTATGGGTGGCTCATGGCATTCAATGGGCTTTTAATCGTGTTTCTCGAAATGCCAATCAGCGCCTGGACTCGGAGATTTTCCGCTCCACACATGATTGCCCTGGGATCGCTGCTCGCCGGGCTCGGTTTCGCGACCAATGCCTTTGCGGTGACCTGGATCGGCTTCTCGTTGGCGATGTTTACGTTCACTGTCGGGGAGATGATCTCGATGCCTGTGCAGGGCGCCTACGTCTCCCAACTCGCGCCAGAATCGATGAGGGGACGCTTCAACGGGGCGATCGGTTTCGCCTGGTCCGGGGCCAATGTTGTCGGCCCGATCCTTGGCTTGTGGCTACTCGGCTTAGGATTCGAAGTCCTTTGTCTCACGATTTTCTGCCTGAACACGGCGAGCGCATTGATGCTAGTCCTCCGGCCAACCACCGCCCCCGCCCCCCAACCGAGCCAAGTCGAGGGTTAGGCAGGTTTTCGGGAAAAGTGTGGCATTTCCTTCGAATTTGTTAGACAACTCTTTGTGACTTTTTCGGCCATTTCAAGGGTCCAACAGGGCGGTGACGTGTTTTTACTTTGGAATGATTGACAAAGTCACCATCGGCCAGCTAGCTTTCGGGTCCCTTTCCGCGGAGCTCCAGTTGTTGCAAGGCCTGCGGAAGGGGAAATCACGATAACGACCATCCCCACACAGCCTTGTATTCCAACCAAGAATTCCTCCTTACCCTGCTGCAAGAGAATGGGTCCGTAGATCAGTCGCTACTTGATCTCGCATCACAGCATCGACGGAATGTTGAGACTCCAGTTCAGACTCTCTTGAGGATTGGGCAGCTTACCGAAGAAACGGTCGCTCAAACTCTGGCGTTCGCCTCAAACATGGAGACCGTCGATCTCAATCAGTATCCGATTGATGAGAATGTCGTTAAAATTGTCACGGCAGCCGACTGCATCCGCTACCGGATGCTTCCATTGGCGTTTGATGGCACGAATTTGATCGTGGCGGTTGGCGATCCCATGAATATGGAGACCCTTGACAGTCTCCAACACGTCCTTCCCTACCCTCCCGAGTTTGTCTGTGCCCAGATTGGCCAGATCAACAAATGCATCGCGGACTACTTTGCCGGCGAGATTGACGGAGAACTCGCCAAGCAGATCGACACGAATGCAGTTTCGGTAAAGGGAAACATGGATGAGGGCGCTCCCGTGTCTGGTGAAGATGCGCCCATCATCAACTTGGTAAACCAACTCTTGGCGGATGCCTTCCAAAACCGGGCCAGTGACATTCACGTCGAGCCACTGGAGAAAGAGGTTCGAATTCGTTATCGGATTGACGGTGCGCTTCATCACATGGCCAGCCACCCGTCGAAGCTCCTCCCGTCCATCGTCGCCCGGATCAAGATCATGACCGGGTCGATGTCGATCGCGGAAAAACGAATCCCCCAGGATGGACGAATCCAAGCCAACATGGGGAATCGGGAACTGGATTTGCGGGTAAGCACGATCCCGACCAGTTGCGGAGAATCCATCGTCATGCGGATTCTCGATAAGAACTCCCTGTTGCTGGGCCTTCCCCAACTTGGATTTTTCACGGACGACCAGGAAAACTTCGATCGCCTCATTCGCCTTCCTGACGGGATTATCCTCGTAACCGGACCGACCGGTTCCGGTAAAACGACGACGCTTTACGCCTGTCTGAACGAGATCAACAAGCCTGACCGCAAGATTATCACGGTTGAGGATCCGGTCGAATACCAGCTCTCCGGAATCAACCAGGTGATGGTTAAGGAGGACATCGGCATGACGTTCCATGCCGCGCTTCGCTCCATTCTGCGGCAAGCACCCAACATCATCATGATTGGTGAGATTCGCGACCTGGAAACCGCAACGATTGCCATCAACGCCTCGCTCACCGGTCACCTGGTCTTCTCGACACTCCACACGAACGATGCGCCTGGAGCTGTCGCTCGATTGGAAGACATCGGCGTAAAACGGTTCCTGATTTCTTCGGCGGTGCGTTCGATCATGGCGCAACGCCTGGTCCGCCTCCTTTGTGACGAATGCAAAAAGCCGGGAGGATTGACCGATTCCGAGATGAGGCGACTCAATTTGGATGCGCAGCAGGTTGGTCACGCAGACGTCCGAGTCCCCGGCGGTTGCCGGGAATGTCGAAATACCGGTTACCGGAGCCGGAAAGGGATTTTTGAAATTCTCAACATCACTGATGACATCGCCAGAATGATCAATGATGACCTAACCACGACACAGCTTCGAAAACGGGCACGGGAACAGGGAATGCGAACCCTTCGCGAGGACGGAATTCGAAAAGTCCTCGCTGGAATCACCTCAGCGTCAGAAATCGTGCGTGTAACCATGGCAGACAGCGATTGATCATCCCCACCACTCCCCACTTTCGAAGAGCAATTTTTTCATGAACGCACCTACCATTATCGACCTCCTGATCAGCCGCGATCTCATCGACGCCGCTCAGGGTGAAGACATTCTCAGCCAGTCCATGGGCTCGGAGAAGAGTGTCGTCGAAATCGTTGAAGACTATGGAATCCTCAACGCGGATGCCCTCTACAACATGATTGCGGAGGATATCGGCGGGGTCTATTTCGACCTCAGTGAGTTTGAGCCGTCCGCCCAGATTCTCGGGATTATTCCTCCCGGCACCGCCCGTCTTCACGAGGCATTCCCGATCCAGTTCGACGAGACCGCGCTTTACGTGGCCTTGGCGAACCCTCTCGACCCCAACGTGGTCGACGATCTCCGCTTCACCTTGAATCAGGAAATCCGGGTGGTGGTGGCGAATCCCGCCCGAATTCGGGAGCTGATCAACACCTTCTATGCTGACGCCGGCCCCTCGGACATCAACGACGTACTTTCCGAGCTGGGCAGCCCTGGCGGGGATCTTTCCGCCGATGACCTCGAAGCTGAAGCCAACTCCGCCCCGATCATTCGCTACGTTGACCTTGTGCTCCTGCAGGCAATTAAGGAGCGAGCCAGCGACATCCACTTCGAGCCCTTCGAAGATGACTTCAAAATTCGATACCGGGTTGATGGTGCGCTCTACGAAATGGCGCCTCCGCCACAACACCTTCAACTGACCATTTCTTCTCGGATCAAAGTCATGGCCAACCTCAATATTGCGGAACGCCGAGTTCCCCAGGATGGCCGGATTATGATGACGATCGCGGGGCAGGCGGTCGATTTGCGGGTTTCGACTCTTCCGACCCAGTTTGGAGAATCGATCGTGCTTCGTGTTCTTGACCGGAGTTCCGTAAACCTGGATTTGGAGAATCTGAATCTACCGGGTTATGTTTCGGAATACATCGAGGAAACGATTTTGAAGCCGAATGGCATCTTCATCTGCACCGGACCCACCGGTGCCGGAAAGACCACCACGCTCTACGCCTGCCTCCGGAAGATTAACACGCTCGATACCAAGATCCTGACGGCCGAAGACCCGGTTGAGTACGACATTGATGGAATTATCCAGGTTCCAGTCCAGGAAGCCATTGACCTCACCTTTGCACGCGTCTTGCGGGCCTTCCTTCGCCAGGACCCGGACCGGATTCTCGTCGGGGAGATGCGCGACCTGGAAACCGCCCAAATTGCGATTCAGGCATCCCTGACCGGTCACCTGGTATTCTCAACCCTTCATACCAATGATGCCCCCGGAGCGGTGACCCGACTCGTCGATATGGGTTGTGAGCCCTTCCTGGTGGCAGCAACGATGGAGGGAGTGCTTGCCCAGCGCCTGCTGAGAACCGTGTGTCCCGACTGTCGTGTTCCGTATCAACCGACCGAAGCCCTTCTCGGAAAACTCGGCCTCAAACCGCACGAGATCGGCAACAACCAATTCTACACCGGCGCAGGTTGTAATACCTGTAACGAAACCGGCTACAAAGGGCGCCAGGGCCTTTTTGAGTTGCTGGATATGAGTGATCCCTTGCGGGACTTGGTGACGCAGCGAGTCGGCACGTTGGTTCTCAAACAAAAAGCCGTGGAAATGGGAATGAAAACGCTTCGGGAAGATGGCCTGCGCTGTATTTTTGAGGGCATCACCACGATCGAAGAGGTCCTCAAATACACTTAAGAGACATTTTCCGCCGCGAACCGAGATCTGATTTCCGCTGAAATTGCACCATTTAACCCGTTGCAATCTTTCAGGTCATTCTGAATTTATCCCGGAATATCATTTACTTCCTGCTAGGACATTTTGTATTTTTCACTGTAAATACCTCTAAATCCCGGAACTAGACACCCATGCCCAATTTCGAATACATCGCCCTCGACGCGAAAGGTCAGGAAACGACTGGCACCATTTCAGCGGCAAACGAGGCGGATGCCTATACCCAACTTCGCCGGAATGGATTGTATCCCACCAAAGTTGGTGAGCAGTCGAAAGGGGGTGTCGGTGGTCAGGCAAAACGGAAGGCAAAATCAGCTCAGAAAAAGCGTGCCGCCGGTCGAAAAAAATCCAGTGGAAGCGTTACCCAAAAGACGCTGATGCTTTTTACCCGGCAACTTGCGACTCTGGTCGATGCCGGCCTGCCCCTCCTCAAAGGATTGACGGTCCTCGGTGATCAGGAGAAAAACCCCAACATGCGAAGCGCCATCAACACCCTGGCGGACAGCGTCCAAACGGGTTCGACGTTTTCGGAAAGTCTTGGGCAGCACCCAAAAATCTTCAACAAGCTCTACGTCAACATGGTGAAGGCTGGTGAGCTTGGTGGTGTCTTGGAAGTGGTCCTTAATCGACTCGCGGAATATCAGGAAAAGGCCCAAAAACTGAAGAACAAGATCGTCGCCGCGATGGTGTATCCGGTCATCGTGATGATTATCGCGGTCGGTATCATTATTTTCCTGCTTACTTTCATCGTTCCCAAGTTTCAGAAGATTTTTGACGAAATGCTTGGCGGCAAAGCGCTTCCACCTGTGACGCAATTTGTCATCAACGCGTCCGATCTCGTACAGAACAATATCATTGTGCTGATTGGGGGTGTTCTCGTCCTTTTTGCCCTCTGGAAATTGGTGCAGGCGACCAAAGGCGGTCGGCGCGTGATTGATCAGCTCAAACTCAAGATTCCCGTATTTGGGCCGGTTCAACAGAAAACGGCCATTGCGCGGTTTTCGCGCACGCTCGGAACCCTCGTCAGCAGTGGTGTGCCCATTCTTCAGGCCTTGAACATTACTCGCGACACGGCCGGAAACGTGGTGGTGTCCAACGCGATTGACAAGGTTCACGAAGCAGTTCGCGAGGGTGAGTCGATCGTTCATCCACTGGAGGCAAGCCGAGTTTTCCCTCCGATGGTGATCAGTATGGTTCAGGTGGGTGAAGAAACCGGACAGTTGCCGGATATGTTGATGAAAATTGCCGATGTCTATGACGACGAAGTTGATACGGCGGTAGCCGGCCTTACCTCGATGTTGGAGCCAATCATGATCGTTATTCTTGCACTGGTAGTTGGAACGGTTGTGATGGCATTGTTTCTTCCACTGGTCAGCATTATCACCAACCTGCAAAACCAGGCGGGATAAAACCCAACCCCTCAGACCTCCCCTCTTATGAAAATCGTAAGCAATAGCCAACAATGCCACCGAGGATGGACGCTCACGGAACTTCTCTTCGTGATGCTCATCATGATCGGACTGGCAGGATTGGTCGCCGGTTCGATTGGCCCCGTAAAAAACAGGGTGACCCGCTATCAAGCAAGTGCCCAACTCGGGATGTTGGCGACTGGATTGGCGGACTATAACTCCGAATATGGCGGTTTTCCGATCTGCGAAGACTTGGCGGATAGTGGAAACATCCTTTACAAAACCTTGTTTGGTGATTTTGACGAGTCGGGCAAACCGGACTGGCTGGCGACCGACAAAAACGATGGTGCCGTCAAAACGTTTGTCACCAAACTCCAGCCCCACCCCAATGTTCTAGACTCAGATCCCGAGACGCTCCCTCAAGGAACGACCTATGTTCTGGATTTGGATAATGGGCTTACGGTCGTGGATCCGTGGAATATGCCTCTGGGCTACATCAACTTCCGGAAAGGCCAGAATTCGCAGGTTCCGAACGGTGGGGGTGCCAAGAATCCCACCTACGACCTCTGGAGTTTCGGCAACGACCAGTCTTTCAAGAACGAGGCGACGTGGATCACCAATTGGTAACGCGCAGATCGGGTAAGGCGTAACGAATTTCGAGCTTTTCGAATGTCGGCCAAGCGGTTTCCGCTCCCTACGAATAGCTTTTTCGCATGTGGCTGGGAAGAATGTCCAATTCTTCCCGGTATTTGGCGACGGTTCTGCGGGCAATCTTGATTCCCTTTTCCTCGAGCGCCTTTACGATCGCCTGATCGCTGAGAGGTTTGTGAGGATCTTCTTCCGCTACAATTTCCGCGATCGTATCTTTCACGCTCGTGTTCGCGACACTCTCGCCACTGTCGGTCTGGTAACCAGTGGTAAAGAAGAACTTCATATCGAGAACACCCTGAGGGGTCGAAATAAACTTCCCGGCAATGGCACGACTGACCGTCGTCTCGTGAACGCCAACGGCTTCCGCCACTTGCGCCATGTTCATGGGATGAAGATGCGCACGACCTTTGTCAAAGAAATCGACTTGTCGAATGACAATTTCTCCGGCGATCCGGCGGATGGTGTCCTGCCGTTGCTGGATGCTTTGAATTAAACTGCGACCGCTCCGAATCTTATCCTTGATGTAGCTTCGAACCTCCCGTTGGTCCCCTTTTTCCGCCATCATGTCCTTATAGGTGTTGCTGATTCGCAACCTGGGAACCTGTTCGTTGTTCAACCGGATCTGATAGTTCCCGTCCTCATCGACTTCGACGAAAACATCCGGAGTGATAAAGCGATTATCTCCACTCTCGAAGAGTCGCCCCGGCTTGGGATCCAGCCGGCCGATGGTTTCCGCCGCCTGACTCACCTGCTCAGCAGTTACGCCCAGTTTTTTGGCAATCTGCGGGAAACGGCGCTTCGCAAGATCTGGGAGATGATCGTTGATAATTCGGTATTCGAGCCCAAACGGCTTTCCGCTGCGTTCAAGCTGGGCAATCAGGCATTCCCCCAGAGATTCCGCCCCTACCCCGGCAGGCTCAAAGGACTGGATAATGCTCTTGGCATTTACCAGGTCTTCCAGCGGGATTCCATTGCTTAAACTTAGTTCCTCAACCCCAATTTGGAGAAAACCGTTCTCGTCAAGATTGCCGATCAACATCTCCGCCATGCTTCTTGCCGGCTCCTCAATCCCCTCGGTGCTCAATTGCTCCAGCAAGCTCTCCTGAAGGGTTACCGGTCGGACCAGCGAGTCGAACATAAATTGGCGTTTTTCCTCATCGGCGGCGCTGCGTTGACTGACCTTGCGCGATTGGGCCATGTACTCCCGCCACTCATCGTCCATTTGCGAAAGCTTGGAAAACTCCTCCTCAAACCCCTCATCGTCTTCGTTGAGATTCTGATCCTCAATCGAAATATCGGAAGTTTCATCCTCCAGGACCGGATTCGCGTTCAACTCCTGTTGGACCAAAGTACGCAGCTCCAAAGTGGCAGCCTGCAAGATCTGCAGACTCTGCTGCATTTGCGGGGCGAGCTTCTGGGATTGTTTGAGCTCAGGCCGTTGAGAGAAGCCGGTTGATGACATTAAGGAAAGGTTGTTCGCAGATTCAACATATCTCAAGCATTTTTCGGGCCAACCTTACCAAAAAACATCCCTTGCGGACTAAACGGGATGATAGAGTATTCAATAATGTTTAATTCGTTCGATCCGGAAGACCCCCTTTCAGTAACCAAAACGGATGATCACTTTATGGGGGAGGCTCTCCGGCAAGCTCAGCTTGCGTACAAGGCCACAGAAGTGCCGGTTGGAGCCGTAATTATCCATGAAGGCCGGGTCATCGCACGGGGCTACAATCAGGTTGAACTCCTCAAGGATGCCACGGCTCATGCTGAGATGCTCGCCCTGACTTCCGCTCAATCCGCAATCGGTGACTGGCGGTTGACCGACTGTGACCTCTTCGTGACCAAAGAACCATGTCCCATGTGCGCCGGGGCCATTGTCCATTGCCGGATCAGACGAGTCATCTTCGGTTGTTCTGACGCCAAGGGAGGCGCTGCAGGTGGGCTCCTCAACTTGCTACAGGAGCCTTCTCTAAACCATCAGAGCGAAATTACCCCCGGTGTCCGAGAAGAAGAGTCTGTCGCCATGTTGAAGTCGTTTTTCGCAGAGGCACGCCAGCGAAGCAAGGCCGACAAGGGCCAACCTCCTTTTACGTCGGCAAACTAAACCGGAGCCGGCGGCAACGACGCCAACGGAGTTGCTTTTTCCCGCAGTTCCTTCACAAAGCGGTTCTTTTTGTCCACCAAGATCGCCTTTGGCTCGATTGGTTTTTCAGAAAAACAAAAACCGATAATGATGATTTCCTCTCCTGCGTTGATCAAGTGAGCGGCGGCACCATTCATCCCAATTCGCCCACTCTCCCTTTCACCTTCGATCACGTAAGTCTCTAATCGCGCACCGGAAGTGTTGCTGACGACCAATACTTTTTGACCTGGCCAGAACCCTGCGCGTTCCATCAGGTCCACGTCAATGGTGATGCTACCCACGTAGTTGACATCCGCCTCAGTGACGGTGGCTTGGTGAATTTTGCCTTGGAGTACTTCGCGAAACATCAAAAGATGCAGTTTGAGATGAAAAACAAGCATTACGGTCCAATCAGATGCTGGTGAAATCAACTCTTAAGGGCAATGCTGACACAGGTGAGACATCAAGCACTGCTTTTCGGCCCCATCAAAGTAGTTCTTCGATTTTGGACCCAACGGCTTCTGCGGCAACTTCCAGGGAATCCGAACCACGCAGCGAAACCACCC
>TARA_R110002096_G_scaffold3696_4_pt1 | contig 23096 bp, 20 predicted proteins | sample TARA_R110002096 | Tara Oceans TARA_R110002096 (sample SAMEA4397295) | marine metagenome | biome: Polar Biome; feature: [DCM] deep chlorophyll maximum layer (ENVO:01000326); material: water (ENVO:00002006), including particulate matter (ENVO:01000060) such as... | depth 35 m
CTCTACGCGGATTCGGCGCACATCGGCGTCACGCGCTGGAACGGCGTGACGCGCGCCCAGGTCGCTCCGGCGGGCCGCGGTCCGTTGCAGGGCCAGAGCGCCGTGATCGACCTGGACGGCCTGACGTGGGAGGAGCTTCTGACCGTCGACCGCGACATGCTGCACCTGTCCTTCCCGAGTCGCCGCAACCGTCGCGCGACCGATGCCGAAGTCGTGCGGACGCTGGGCGACTACGTGCATCAACGTGGTCACAATCACGCGATCGACGGAGGACACCAGGCCTGCTTCTGCATGGAGTCGGGCTCCATGCCGCGCGTGCAGCCGGTGATGATCCAGGACGACAAGGACGGCGACGAAGATTGGGACAAGAGCGAGGCGATCCGTGACCTGCGCAAGCTGTTCGACGAATCGCGCGAGTACCACCGCCTGGTGCGCCATGCCGAGGACACCAACTCGACGGGCCCCGCGTTCGACCCGCGCATGGCCGCGCTCGCGCCGTACGCCTTGGGTGAGCGGCGCATTGCGATGCACGCCGGCAACGCCCAGCAGATCCTCGACGTGCTGCGCTTCAGCGAGGAAGAGAACCTGGACATCGTGCTCTACGCTGAGCGCGAAGCCTGGAAGGTCGTCGATCAGATCAAGGCCTCCGGCGTGTCCGTCGTGCTCGGCCCGATCTGGGCCCTGCCCGCGAACCACTACGAGCCCTACGACGCGCCGTTCGCGACGCCCGCCATCCTCGCCCGTGCAGGCGTCCCGTTCGCGATCGCCAGCATGGACCACGAGAACGAGCGCAACCTGCCGTTCCAGGCGGCCAAGGCCGTCGCGTTCGGTTTGCCCAAGGACGAGGGCGTGCGCGCCGTCACCTTGTACGCCGCGCGCGTCCTCGGACTCGAGCATCGTCTCGGCAGCCTGACCGCCGGCAAGCACGCGGACATCGTCGTCACCTCGGGACACCTGCTCGAGATCGACGCGCCGATCGAGATGATGTGGATCGATGGCCAGCCCGTCGATCACGAGGACAACCGCCACGTCGACCTCTTCCAGAAGTTCGAGAAGCGCCTGAAGCGACTGCAGGGCGAAGGCCGCTGATCCCCGGATGGGCAGCGCCCCCGAGTTCGACGACGGTCTGATCGGGCCACCGCCCACGCGCCCGCTCGGCGCGTGGGCGTTCGTCGGGGTGTGGTTCCTGCTCTTGACAGGAGGGCTCGGTGCGTGGGATGCGCTCGACCCTCCGCACCTTCCCGACCCCATCGGGCAGGAGGGCGTCCACTTCTTCGATCGACGCCAGAGTGCGCGGATCGACGACGGCACGCGGATGCGCATCGTCGACGAGGACCTCGAGCGTCGTTCGAACCTGAAGTCCAGCCTGACGCCGTGGTACGCCGGCGCGTTGCTGCGCACGTTCGACGAAGCGGGCGACGAGGTCGTGGTGGGCCAGGACGGCTGGTTGTTCCTCGTGTCGCGCGTACACCCTCCGCTGGGCGAGTTCGACCAGATCTCCACCGTTTGGGCGAACGCTTTCGAGGCGCTCGAACGTCAACTGGCGCGCCGCGACAGTCACTTGGTCGTCATGCCGATCCCCACGCGCTCGGTCGTGTGCCGCGAGCGACTTCCGGACGGCTTCGATCCGGGGCCTGGACTCTGGGCGCCGTTCTGCGAGGCGCTCGTCGCGAGGGGCGTCGACACGATCGACCTGCGGCCTGCGTTCGCCGAGCATGCGCCGGACACGCTCTTCTATCGCGAAGACTCGCACTGGACGCGTCACGCGCAGTTCGTGGCGGCCCGGGCTGCACGCGAACACATGGGGACGCTCGTGAACGACGACCGTTGGGCCGCGCGATTGACGCGGGACGAACGGGCTCCCGACAAGCAGGGGCTGTTGGCCTTCGCGGGGCTCCCGATCGGAACCCCGGCGCGCGACGTTTGGTTCCCTGCGGACGAATCGCTGGCGCGCGCTCCGCTCCAGCGCCGCGTCGGCAAGGCCGTCGGTCCGCCGCACGCACCGCTCGCTCTGATCGGGACCAGCTACTCGGTGGGGGAGCACTTCCTCGCCTACTTGCGCGTGTTGGGCACGACCGCCGTGCGCAACGGTGCGCGCAAGGGCTTTCCCGTCCACGACTCGCTGCGGATCGACCTGCGTCAGCCGCAGCGACCGTCTCCGGTCGTGCTGGTCGAGATGATGACCTACGCGATGGGGCCGAACCTCGAGCACGAGGGTGCCTTGAGCTTCATGGGCAACCAGTTCGGATTCCTGTCGGCGCTCGAAGGTCGCCGCGGACCGTCGATCCTGCCCGAGGGTTCCATCACCGATCGGCCTTCGGGCGCTGACGTTCGTCGTTTGTCGCTCGATGCCGGCAAGCTGCTGACGACCGCCGACGGGATCGTGTCCTTGCGGTTGCAACGCCCCGAGCCGTCGCTTCCAGACGCGCCGGCGAGCGCCTGGAACGTCGTGGTCCGTGGCGGCGATCTGGCGTGGGGCGTTCGTTGGCCGGCCGACGCGCCCACGTTCCACATCCCGTTGATCGGGTCGCGCTCGGGAGCGCACGGCTACACGGTCGATCTGCTCGGTCCTGGCGCTCATGCGCTCGACCCGAACGACGTGCGCGTGGTCCTCGAGCACGACTTGCAAGCGGCCGCAGCACTCACGGGGGATCCGCTCGAGGTGACTCCGAGCGGAGATCGCATCCAGTGGTTCCCCATGGCCGCGACGGGTCCGCTGGGGGACGACCTGGCCCTGGACTATCGCCAGGGCAACTGGGCGGGGGACGTGCGCTTCGAATGGGTCGAAGCCGAGGGGGCCGCGCCGGTCCAGATCGCCAGCGCGTATCTGGAGGCACGAGGTCGCGCGGTCCTGGACCTCGCGCCGTTCCGCTCGCGAACTTGGAGTGGCCTGCGGGTCACGACGACGAACGTCGAACCCGGCCCCGGAAGGGTTTTCGAGGCCCACGCCTCCCTCGTTCCGCTGCTCGCCGAGTAGACCTCGGACTCAGATCGCCAGGATCACGACGGCAGCCAGGACCAGCCACAGCACGCCGCCGAGGACCTTCTCCAGGGCTCGCGGGTCCCGCGCGATCGAAACGATCCGTTGCGGTAGATCGGCGTGCGCCTCCGCGGGGAGGGCGACCGCCTGGGGTCGCGGGAACGTGCTGACCCCATTCAGGGACGCGGCAGCGCGTTCGATGCGGGGGTCGATCTCGGTCTTCATCATCGGTTGGCTCACTCTTGGACTCTCCAGTGCGGTACTAACCCGCTCGGCCTCGGAGGTTTCGCGGATGGCGCTCGCGGCCTCCTCCGGGGGGTGGCGGGGCTCACGGGCCGGGTTCTCGGTGTCGTGTGCGATCGGTGGAAGCATCGATTCGCGCGGGATCTCCACGCTGGGGGGCGCTGAATGAGACGAAGGCGGTACGGTCTTGTTCCCCGAACGGCCCACGGGTGACCCAGCAAGGACCGCGCCATGCCTGCGAAACAGATCGAAGTTGACTGCCCGTGCTGCGATGCACGCCTCCTGATCGACGTGTTGACCTCGAAGGTCCTGCGCCATTCGTTGCCCGAACAACGGGACGAGTTGGGCAAGCCGATGTTGGACGAAGGGCGCTGGGAGAAGGCCCAGGAGCGGATTCGGGCCCGCAAGGGCAGTGCGGGTGCGGACAAGTTCGATGCCGCGATCGGCCGTGAGAAGAACCGTTCGGCGGACCTGGACGACCTCTTCAAGAAGGCCCAGGACAAGCTCGATCAGCGCGAGAAGGACCTGGATTCCTGAGCGTAGAATTCCCGGCTCCGCTCGGAGACCGATCGATGCCGCACCCCCCCGGCTGCCATCGTCCCCGTCCAGGCCTCCTCCGGGACGAGGTCTCTTGCCCATCCAGTGCACTGCGCTCCGTCGTGGAGCGAAATCACTCCCAAGACTCACCATGAATCGCTCGTCCCACACAGCCCGCTCGAAGTTCGGCCTCCTCGTCGCTGCTTCGCTCCTGCCGACTCTCGCGCACGCGCAAGCGGACACGGAATGGGCGTCCTGGGCGCTCGAGCCCATGCCCAGCGAGACCCTGGTGGAGCCGGAAGGCGGGCCCGAGTTCTTCGGCTTCCTGCGCATCTACGACGAGACGAGTCATGGACCCGGCTTCGTCGCCGGCGCCGATCCTGAGCTGCAAGCGCTCCGGATTCTGCAGATCCGCATGGGCCTTCGCGGTCAGGTCGCGGGAACGAACTACTTCATCACCACGGAAGGCGCGACCGGCGCGATCACCCTGGTCGACGCGTTCGCCCGGGCCGAGATCACCGACGACCTGGGCGTGACCATCGGCCGCTTTCGTGCGCCGTTCTCGTTCAACGGATTGCTGCCCGCCAGCGTGCTGTTGATGACGCGCCGCTCCCGCCAGAGCTTGGTGTGGGCCGGGCGTGACACTGGCGTGATGCTCGATCACTCCGTGGGGGATCGAACCCACGTGTTCGTCGCCGCGCAGAACGGTGGGGACGGGACGTCGGACGAACACATGCTGACCGCGCGTGTCGAACATCAGGTCGCGGGGCAGCACCGCCCCCAGGTCGGAGCGCTCAGCCTGGACGCCGAGACCGATGTCCTCCTCGGTGTCGCGATCGCCGACGAGAGTTCCGTGTCGGGCGGGCACGCCTTCGCCGCCGATGTCACCGCGACCTGGCAGCGCTGGTACGCGCAGGCCGAGGTCGTCGGCTACGGCGATGGTTACTCGCCGGGCGGCGTCGCATCCGGCATCGGAGCGCGCGCGAACGGACAGGGCGGCACGACGCCCTGGGCGCTCGCGTCGGCGTTCGCGATCGACGAAGAACTCGAGGCCGTCGCGCGCTACGAGGACCAGGACCTGCTCGATACGTGGGTCGGGACCGTCGGTGTGAACTGGCGCCCGCAGCCCGGCGTGCGCTGGGGCCTGCACATCGGTCACCAGGAAGGCGCCGGAGCCAGTCTCGAGGGCGATCGCCTGGATCTGGGCGTGACCCTGTCGTTCTGAGCGGCGGTTCGGGCTGGACCACGTGAACGGATCCAGTTCCTGGGTCCATGGCGCCGACGGGACCAGAATGGAGGTCGCGAAGGCCACCGGCGTGGGGTCGGAGCGCTCCTCGAACGGCACGCGCCGGAATGCTCAACGACCGGGGCGCTGCATGCCCAGGTCGCTCGCGCCGCGGACCGTTTCCGTCAGTCCTGGATCCAACCGAGATCCATCTCGGCCGGCAAGCGCACCATCTCGTAGATCGCCGCGATCAACTGCTTGCGATCCCCGGCGCGCGCGGGGTTCTCGAACGCCCAGACGATCTCGCCGGCGGGCGTGACCTCGAACACGCGGCCCTTCGTGCTCTCGGTGATCAACGTGTTGCCGTTCGGCAAGCGCGCCGCGGTTCCGCAATAGAAGCTGCTGAAGCGTTCCTTGGGCTCGCCGGCGTAGCTCCAGATCGGTTCCGTGCCGCCCGGCGCGAGCGGATCGAACTCGAGGACCTGGCTGTGCTCGCGGTTGCCGCGATTGTCGAACACCAGCATCGTGCCCGCAGCGGTCATCACCGGCTCGTGCGGCGCGCGCCCGACGAACGGCCGCATCCACTGGACGACGCCGCGCTCGGGATCGATCGTGGCGGCGGTGTCCAGGTTGCGCAGGCACACCAGAAGGTTGCCCTTGGTGAAGCCCGGGTGCCTGCGACCCAGCACGCCGTCCAGGACCGACACGCTGTTGGTGTGCATGAAGTCGCCCTGCTTGATCGTCGCGCTCAGGAACGGCTCGCGCACGGACGACGCGAGGAAGGCGTCGATGATCGAGATGCGCCGGATCTCGCGTCCGTTCGCGGTCAAGTTCACCAGCACGTCGTCGACCACGTCCGCGCGCGGATTCACGGTGATGACGCGGCGCTCCTCGCGGATCAGCGTCCATATCGTGCCGTTCGGCGCGACGGCCAGGTCGTGGTGGACCAGTCCCGGATACGTCCAGAGCACGCGCGAGTCCTTGTCGAGCTTGACGAGCCCGCGACCGATCCAGATCGCCAGCAACTCGCCGTTCGGCAACAGGTGGACGCGCCGGAAGACGTTGTGACCGGGCCCGAAGCTGGGGTCGGGGGGCAGGTCAGGCACCTGCCACGTGTGCAGGACCTGGCCCTGCTGGTCGATCAGCCGGGCGATCGGGCCGTCGCCGGAGGCATACAGGTTGGCACCTGCTTGCGTGCGTTCGGGGTCCATGGCCAGCACGCCGCCCGAGCCTGTCGCCTCCTCGAATCCGTCCGCGTATCCGATGCCTTGGAGCCAGCTTCCGGCGTCGTCGTGCGGACGCGACCAGGCTCCGGGGACCGATTCGACCCAGACCTCGTGGTCGGCGGGAGCCGCGTCGTCCTCGCCGTTGCAGCCGACGAGCGCGAGCGCCAGCGTGGCCAGGACGCCGAACGTCGCGGGGAGAGTGGAGGTGCGCGTCACGCCGACATCTTGCGGGTTGGACGTCGATTGCAGAAGGGGTGGATTCGCGTGCGTCGCCCCTGGTAACCGAGCTCCCCGATTGGGATCCTTGGCGCTCCCACCTCTCCTTCGAAGCCGACCCCATATGTCTCTCAGCCGCTATCGCGCCGCCAAGGCGTACAAGAACGACGAATTCCTCGGATCTCCGGACGCGCGCATCCTGCGCATCATGTCCGAGTATCTGGAGCCCAAGACGCGCTTCGAGGAGTTCGACATCAAGGACACGATCGTCATCTTCGGATCCGCACGCTTCAAGTCGGCGGACGACGCGGCGAAGGCGTTGGAAGAGGCGAAAGCGAACGGCGGAGACGTCGCCAAGGCCGAGAACGACGTGAAGATGTCGCGCTACTACGAGGAGACGCGCGAGCTGTCGCGGCGCCTCACCGAGTGGTCCAAGGCGCTCGAGGGCAAAGCTCGGCGCTTCGTCATCTGCTCCGGTGGTGGTCCCGGAGTGATGGAGGCCGCCAACCGCGGTGCGTCCGAGGCCAAGGGCGAGAACATCGGCCTCAACATCTCGCTGCCGTTCGAGCAGAACGACAACCCGTACATCACCCGCCGCCTGTCGCTCGAGTTCCACTACTTCTTCATGCGGAAGTTCTGGTTCAGCTACCTCGCCAAGGCGATCGTGGTGATGCCCGGCGGCTTCGGCACGTTGGACGAGTTCATGGAGGTCCTGACGCTGGTCCAGACGGGCAAGATCAAGAAGCACATGCCGATCGTGCTGTTCGGCAAGAGCTTCTGGGACGAGTGCATCAACCTCGAGGCGATGGCCAAGTTCGGGACGATCAGCCCCGGCGACCCGGATCTGTTCTTCAAGACGGACTCGGTCGACGAGGCGTTCGAGCACCTGACCACCCAGCTGCTCGAGCACTCGCTCGAGGCGCCGGGCATCGGTCTCTAGGGCGACTTTCGCCCGCGGAACGCAGCTCTGACGGGCCTCTTGCAGTCCGGCCGGGTGCCGTGCCGGTATCCTGCTCGCCACCATGGCTCTCCTCGAACTGCACGATCTGATCAAGCGCTACGTCTCGCCCGACGGCGAGACGAACGTGGTGCTCGACGTTCCCGAGTTCACCCTGGACGCGAAGAGCCAGGTGGCTCTGCGCGGCACCAGCGGCTCGGGCAAGACGACGCTCCTGAACATCATCGCGGGCATCCTCAGCGCGGATGCAGGGCGCGTCGTGTTCGACGGTCAGGACGTGACGCGCATGTCCGAGACCGAGCGCGACCGCTATCGCGCTCGGAACCTCGGCTACGTCTTCCAGACGTTCAACCTGCTCGGCGGGTACAGCGCGCTCGAGAACGTCGTCTTGGGCATGTCGTTCGGGCCCGGCAAGGACGTCGCGTTCGCTTCGGAATTGCTGGAGCGATTGGGGCTGGCGGATCGGTTGAACCATCGCCCGCACCAGATGTCCATCGGCCAGCAACAGCGCGTGGCTCTCGCGCGCGCACTGGCGAACCGACCGCGCCTGGTGCTCGCCGACGAGCCGACCGGCAACCTGGATCCAAGAAGCGCCGATTCCGCGATCGACATGATCCGCGACCTGTGCCGCGACCAGGGCGCTGCGCTGCTCGTCGTCAGCCACGACCAGAACATCCTGGACCGCTTCGATCGGGTCGACGACCTGGCCGACGTGAACCGCGCGTTCGGAGGCGTTCGCTCATGATCTCCTCGATCTGGATGATCGTGCGGCGCTCCCTGCGTCAGCATGCTCTGTCGACGTCGATCACCGTGCTCGCCGCGGCGCTCGCGTGCGGCTTGGTGATGAGCGTCTTCGTGATGGCCAATCAGGCGCGCCTCGCATTCGCCGGCCAGCACATGGACTTCGACGCCGTGCTCGGCGCGCGCGGGAGTCAGACGCAGCTGGTGCTGAACACGATCTTCCACCTGGAGACGTCGCCCGGGAACATCCCGTACACGATGTACAAGACGGTCAAGGAGAACCGTCTGGTGAAGCGTGCGATCCCTTACGCGGTCGGCGACAACTACCGGGGTTTCCGCATCGTCGGAACGACGTCCGAGATCTTCGCCGAGGATTCGGGGTTCGGATTCCGGATCGCGGGCAAGGGCATCCCGTTCAACGACGACAAGACACACGCGGTCATTGGCTCCGAGGTCGCACGCACCGAGGGTTTGAAGCTCGGCGACATGTTCCACCCGTACCATGGGTTGAACTTCAACGAGCAGCTGAAACACAGCGAGCAGTACTTCGTCGTCGGGATCCTCGAACCGACCAACTCACCCAACGATCGCGCGATCTGGATCCCGCTCGAGGGCATCTGGCGCATGGGCGGACACTTCAACAACGCCCAAGGTGCGATGGTCGAGGCGCAGCCCGGTGTGCCGCTCGACGACGCAGACCTCGAGGTCTCCGCCGTGCTCTTGAAATTCCATTCGCCGATCTCGGGCAAGATGCTCGGCGACCAGATCAACCAACAGGGCGACGTTGCGACCCTGGCTTGGCCGATCGCGACCGTCGTCGCCCAGCTGTTCCACAAACTCGGCTGGATGCACCAGGTGCTCAAGATCGTCGCGTACCTCGTCGTGGTCGTCGCGGGCGGCGGACTGCTCGCCAGCGTCTACAACACGATGAACGAGCGCCGCCGCGAATTCGCGATCCTGCGCGCGCTGGGCGCCCGGCGCAGCACGGTCTTCTCGACCATCCTGCTCGAGTCGTCGACGATCGCGGGGCTCGGTGCCATTTTGGGATTCGCCATCTACGCCCTCATCATGGGCGTCGGCGCGTACTACGTGCGTGAAAGCGTGGGAGTTCACCTGACCGTATTCGAGTTCGATCCGATCATGTACTGGGCACCCCTGGGTATGCTGGTCGTCGGCGCCATCGCCGGGATCCTCCCTGCCTGCAACGCTTACGGCACCGACGTGGCCGACACCCTCTCGAGGACATCGTGATGAACAGCAAGCTCTTCCAAATCGGCATGATCTATATGACCTTCGGCCTCGGCGGCTGCGGGCATGACGCGCATGGTCATGATCATGACCACGAACATGAGCATGAGGCGCCCGGAATCGGCGAGGCGCACCAACCGCAGCACGTCGGCGGGTTCCTTGTCGCCGCTTCCGATCATGTTGCCAACGTCGAGATCGTCCCGAACTTCGAGAAGGGAGAGATGCAGGTGTTCCTCTACGACGGCTGCGTCGAGAAGTCGGTGCGCAGCGAACAAGCGGAGATCCCGATCACGCTGCAGCTCGCCGATGGGCCGCGCGAGTTCGTGGCCATGGCCCAGGCCAACGAACTGACGGGTGAGACCGTCGGCGACACCTCCGAGTTCCTCGTCAAGGACGACGCTCTGAAGGGCGCCAAGCACGTGACGGGCACGATCCAAGAGGTCCACTTCCTCGGTGCGCGCTACACGAACCTCGCGTTCAACACCGACCCGGCCACGCACCACGCCGGCTACTTCGGCATCGCGACCGAGCACGAAACCGACAGCAACCAGGCGCAGGCGAAGAAGCGCGACGACGACGGCGTCTGATCGACCGTGAGCCTGTCCAGCGGAAACACTACGAGCGCGATATCGCTCGTACGCAACTCATGGTCGGTCGCGTGTTTCGCGGCGCTGACCTTGATGCTGCCCGCGTGTGATGGAGAGATGAGCGGGGCGTCGGACTCCGGAGCGTCCACCGCCGACCTGTCGAGCCTCGGAACGTCGATCGAGGACCTGGGCGGCGGCGAGTTCGGGCGCAAGCCGGGACCCTCGACTCCTGTTGTCGACGGTGAAACCGGCGAAGGCGGCCGCACCGGCCACCTGGGCGAGACGACCGACGTCACCGCGCCCAAGACGTTCGAGGGCCTGCCGCTCTTGACCTGGGAAGCGATGCGCCTGCCGGACGAGCGCTTGGACGACCTGCTCGACTCGCTGATCTACCCGGACGAGTACACCGAAGAGGAAGCACGCTTCCCCGATCACTTGACCGCGCTCGACGGCGAACGCATCGCGGTGCGCGGCTACATGATCCCGGTCACGTGGGAAGAGGGCGCCGTCACGCAACTGATGCTGGTCGGCGACCTCTTGGCGTGCTGCTTCGGCATCGCGCCCGAACCCGACCAGTGGGTCGACTGCCACATGATGGAGGACGGCGCCGACTACTTCATCCAGGTGCCCGTCGTCATCAAGGGCATCCTGCACATCAAGGGCATCGCGGACGAGGCCGGTTACTCGGCCGGCTGCTACGTGTTCGAGGCCGAGAGCCTCGTGCGCACCGACTGGGATTGACCCCGCTGGGATGGACCGCGGCTGGGACCGAGCCGGATCACGCGCCGAACTGGCGCAGGTGATGGTCGGTGTGCTTGGTGAGCAGCGTGTCCCAGTCATCGGGCGTCATCCTGCCGAAGAACGGATGCACGTCGGCCCGGATCGAGGACGGTCCTCCCGCCGCGATGCGTTCGAGTTGCGCGATCAGCTTGGCGGACTCGACCGCGAAGTCGCGCTCGTCGTTCATGACGAGGTCGGGCGCGGTGGGGGAGTTCTTCTTGAACGGAGCGTCCCCCAGGATCGACTTGCGGAACATCCAACCGATCAGCTTGCCCAGCAACAACCGCTTGGCCGGAAGGTCGCCCAACGCGACGCCGAACGGACGCTCCGAGTGCGCCAGCGCCTGGGCGACGTTCATCTTGCCCCAGAGCGCCGGCGAGTCGGCGTTCAAGCTGCGGATGCGGGCGATCAGCTCGGCGCTGCCCTCTGCGTAGATCGAGGCCATGACGCTCAGTCGTCCAACATCGCCAGGCACCAGAGCGCCATGCCCGTGCCGTAGACGCGCCCGATCTCGTGGCTGTCGATGAACGCGCCGTCGATCTCGGCCAGCGACACGATCTGCGCGCGTTGACGCGCGACCCAACCCGCCTTCTCGTCGCCACCGTTCAAGTGCATCAGCGCCTCGGTGCGCGCCTGCAGGTCGTACCAGAAGAAGAAGCCGCCGTAGGCGAAGACGTTCGTGTGGTCGTCGTACTTCTGGGCATTCGCCAGGTGGTGTTCGTGCTCGAAGGAGAGCGCGATGGCCTTGTCCAGCGCGCCGGCGTCCGCGGACTTCCACAACGCGAGCGCCAGTTCGACGCGCGGGATGCGGCCGACGCCGCCCTCGATGCTGGCCTTGGCCTCGCGGCCCTCGCGCACGTCGCCGTACGTGACCGCGCCGTCCTTGGTGCGACAACGGGCGAGGGCCGAGCAGCCCGACTTGGAGAGCGCGTCCAGGCTGCCGACCTCGGTGCCCATGCGTTGCGCGAACTCCAGGGCGACCAAAGCATCGGCCGTCACGAACGGGTTCGGGTATTCGTGGTACCAGGAGCCGTTCTCGAGCTGCATGTCGACCAGCAGGGCCGCGACGCGATCGAGGACCGGCTTGATGCGCGGCTTGTCGGTGGGGCGCAGTTCAATCCAGCGTGCGAGGGTCTGGACGCGGTAGAGGTGCGCCCAGACGAGTTCGTCGGAGTCGACCGGGTTCGTGTGCGACTCGTCCGAGATGTAGCGCAGACCTCGTTCCAGCGCGCTGTCGATTTCCTCACTGTCGATCCGAGTCGAGGCTTCGAGCAGGCCGCGCACGGCGATCGCGCTGACGGCCGTGTAGACGTTCGGCAGGCCGTCGGTACCGCCGAAGTCGTAGATGCTGTCGGTCCAGCCACCGTCGAAGCGCTGCATGCGGATGAGCCAGTCGACGCCGGTTTGCCAGAGCTGGTTCTCGTCGTAGACGCCGGCCATGACGCGCGTGCCTTGCCCGCTGGCCTTCAGTGCACCGGCGGGGAGCGCCCCCCAGGTCTCGAGGCCGTGGACGATCGGGCCGTGACCTTCGGCTTCGGCAGCGGCTTTCTGGCCCCAGGGTGTGTCGGGGTAATCCTTCGCGATTTCGGCCCAGCGTTTGATGGCGAGCCACTCACCGCCTGACCAATACATCTCCGCTGTCGTGAGGAATTTCGCTTCGAGTCGATCTTCGGGCGCAAAGAAGGAGGACATGTCCGCCAGACTCGAAGATTCCGCGGTCATCTCCAGAACCGGCCGAATGGCCTCAGGTCCCAAGCGGCCTGGGTAGCGATGCTGGAGAGGCTCGACGTTGTAGGCGTAGCCGGCCGTCACCGCATCGAACCAATCCGGGTGATACGTCGTGATCTTGTCCTGTCGCCCGAGCTCCTTCCCCTCACCATCGAGCACCAGAAACCCCGGCTCGACGAACTGGATCCGTTCGATCCCGAAGCGCTTGTTCAGCTTGCGATCGGACGCGAGCTTGACCGGCACGAAGTGCTCGTTCAGCCGCTCGATCATCCGCGGCCACGAGAACGGGCCCGCCATCATGTAGCGGTCGATCTCGATCTTGCGATCCATGAACGAGCCGCGGATCGTGGGCACGTACCAGAAGACGGGTTTGCCGGTCTCCTTCGACTTCGCGATCGCCGCGTCGATGTCCGTCATCCACTGGACGTGCTCGCCGGCACGCGCCGCGGTCGCGCTGGGCTGCGTGCGGATCTTGCGCGTCGAGTTCTTGGGAGCTTCCTCCTGCTCGGCGCCTTCCTTGGCCCCATTGTCTGCGTCGCCCTGGGCGAACGAGGTCGACGGAGTCAGGAGAACGAGCCCGAGGAAGGGCACGGTGAGGAGCAAGCTGAGGGTTCGCATGCCATGAGCTTATCGCCCCGGGCCCAACCTGAATCCCCTGCTGACGAGAGTCCTACTCGAACGTGTCGCCGACCGCGTTCAAAGCGGCGCGCACGCGGGTCTGCAGCTTGTGCATCCGCGGGTCGAGCGACGGCGTGTCCGGCAGCGAGCGGACCAGGTGGCGCACCAACGGGTCCAGGAACGCGGGCCGCAGGTCCTTCACGGGCTCGGGGCCCTTGGCGACGATCAACGTCGCGGGGCGGTCGCCGTCGTCCAGGACGACGTGGACCTGCTCCAGGTCGCAGCCGGGTTCGCCCCAGAAGCTGCCCTCGCGCTCGGTGGCGTACGTCGGTCGCGCCGTGGCCATCAGCGCCGCAGTCATGCCTTCCGGCAACTGGATCGCGAGCGGGTTGCCCTGGCCGACCAACAGACGATCGTCGTCGGTCCAGCGCAGGAAGTACTCGCCTTCCCGGCACGACCGAACCTCGATCCCGAGGCGTTCGCCCGTGATCGGACCGGATGCCGTGGCGACGTCCGCGATCTCCGGTCGTTCGCCCGCGAGGGCCGTGATCTTCTTGTGCAGAACCTTGAGTGCCTCGGCGTTCGTCTCGTGGTCGGGCGTGCGCGAGCCGTTGTAGCCGGCCATGTCGTCGACGTGCTTCTTGAGCAGTCGTGCGGCCGAGATGCGCGCCTGGCGACCGGTCGGTTGATCGAAGAAGTTGTCGGTGCGTTGAAGCTCCTCGAAGATCCACCAGAGGCCCTCGGGGTGACCGTTCTCGATCAGCGCGACGGCGACCTGTTGGCGCACCAGGTGATCGGGGTCCTCGAGCAACGGGCGGATCGCCTTGTCGTCCGCCGCGAGCTTGCCCCACGCGTACACCGAGACGGCGCGCACCGAGGACAGCCGATCGGTCAGGAGTCCCTGGAACTGCTTCACCTCGTTCTCGCGCGGTGTGATAGCGAGTCCGCTGACGGCCGCCGGTCGCCAGGGGAAGTCGACGTCGGCCGACGCTTGCCACAGGCGGGCGCGCAGGACGTCGTTGTTCGAGGCGCCGATACCTTCGACCAGATCACGACCGAGCTTGGCCAGATCCGCGTTCGTCTTGCCGACGACCGCGAGCAGCGCATCGTCCGCAACTTCGCCCAAGCTCATCAGACGGCGCGCGGCTTGCCCGCGAATGACCGGCCGTCCGTTCTGGGCGGAGTTGAGCAGGCGCGCGGCCTCGGCCTTCAACTCCTCGGGCGTGCGATCGTCGTTCTGGAGCGAATCCGCGTCCGGGCCGGGCGCCGACGCCAGGTCCGCACCGGCCAGGGGCCTCGTGCTCGCGTCGTCCGCCGCGTTCGCGGTCGCCGGAGCCACGTCCGACTCCAGCTCCGGGATCGAGAGCAACTTCGCGACGGTTGCGCCGGTCAAGGCCAAGGCCGCGATGGCGGCGAGGGTGGAGACCTTCAACGGTACTGCTCGACCTCGAGGCGATAGAGGCTGACGACGAAGCCGTCCTCCTCCTTCTCGCCGATGTCCAGTTTGCCGGTCAGCTTGATGCGGCCGGGTTCGTACGCGACGACGCCGTTCAGCAGCGTGACTTCGATGAAGTGCTGCACCTTCGAACGGCCGCACTCGCACTCCTCGGGAACGAGTTCGAAGACGGTCGCGCCCTCGATCGTGCCGAGCGCCATGTAGCCTTCGATCTGGACCTCCTTGCCGTTCAGCTCGGTGACTTCGCTGGGCAAGGCGCGGCCTCGCCGGTACTCGATGCCCGTGAGGACCTCGATCTCGACGTCCTCGGCGTCGAACGCTCCGACCGCCACGGCCAGAGGCGTGGCGACGAACAAGATGCCGAGCAGGAAGGTGCCAAGGTGGAAGCGCATGTGAATGTCCGGGAACGGGGCCCGTTCTCTACGATCGGTCTTGGATTGGACGCGCGCACCTGGAATTGGTCAAGAACCGGAGCGTGTCCCGATTCCAGGCCTCACGGCAGCCTTACGGGGGCCGTTTCCGACCCGGCGCTGGCCTACTTCGGAGCCTGGCTGTCCGCGCCCAGCAGCGCTTCGATGCGCCGTTCGAACTCGTCGCACAGCCGTGTGTGGGCCGGACCCGTTGCCGGGCCGCTGAAACCGGTGTGGATCGAGTCGATGCGACCCGCGCCGTCGATGAAGATCGTCGTCGGGTAGGCGCGCACGGCGCTGAGGATCGGGAAGGCCTTGTGAGCCCGCACCTTGTCGGCCGGACCACCGAGCAGGACCGGGTGATCGACGCCCAAACGCGTCTGCCAGTTCTGGATGCGCGCGATCTGTTCGGCGGGCTCGTCGTCGTACTCGAACGCGAGACCCAGGATCGACAGGCCGCGTTCGCCGTACGTCTCCTGAAGCTGGTGCATGTACCTGGCGTGATCGGTGCAATTCGGGCACCACGAGCCGAACAGCGTCAGGATGCGCGCTTTGCCGGCGAAGGCCTCATCGTCCAATCGGCGCGACTTACCCTCCATGTCTGGGAACGACAACTCGCCCCACTTCGCGTCTGGATCGACCGTCGTTAACTGGAACGGGTCGGGCACCATGGCGTTTGCATCGCGGCGTGCCGTCCACTGATCCTCGTAGCTGTCGCGAGAGGCGAACAGCCCCTTCAAGGACCCATCGTCCTGAAGCTCTGCCTGGAAAAGGAACGCATGCGCGCCATCGAAACACGACAGGGACAATTGCTTGCCGTCGAACTCACCCTCCAGGAAGCGATAGTCGCCGAGCGTCGTCAGGAACGTCCCGTGAATCTGCCCGTCGACCGTCTTGAAGATGGCCACCGAAGGGTCCTGGTCGTCGCTGAACTGAACAGACCAGCGACCGTCGAGCTTGGGGTCGTACTCGTTGGACCGACCCACCTTCGGGAATCGGCTCAGCCGGGAAATCTTGGCGTGAAAGGGCATCTGAACTGTGGGGCGATGGCCCCTCGGCCGGATCCACTTGCCATTCATCTTCCTGCCGGACTCGGAAATGGTGCCCTCGATCCACGACTGGTACGGGTCGAGGTCGATGCGGAACTTGCCATGATCGACGGTCATGCGCACCGGGATCTGCTCTTCGCCGTTCACCAGTTCTGCGCGCCAGGCCGTGCCTTCCTGATGCACCTCGAGGCCGAATGGGATGACCCTCTCGTCCTCACCAACAGCGGCCCACCAGGTGCCCGTTCTCGGAGTGTCCACGGTGGAGGGTCGAGCTGGTTCGGAATTCATGTTCGAAGTGCCGGCCGTGACGGCCACGAGGGTCGCGAGACCCAAAAGTGCGAGGGCTTGCATCCGGTCAACCTACACGACGAGGCGAACGAGCGCCGTGATGGCGATGCCGGCCCAAACGGCCTCGAGCCAGAAGCCCTGCCAGGCTCGTTTGCGCAGACAAACGAGGCCGACGCCGCAGGATCCGGTCAGGTTCAGCAGCGAGTGCCACATCCCTCCGGCCGCGAGGACATCGAAGGTGCTGAGCGCATACGCGCCGACGACGGCCGCGATGCCGTACCAACCCCAGACCTCCATCCAGAGCGGAATGGGCTGAGCCTCGGTGGGGTCGGAAGAAGTCGTGGCGGAAGGCATGTCCATGGTTGGAATCGTGTCACCGGTCGGGTTCGATGGGGGGCGCGCGCCCAGCATCTCATGTCTCCCGTCCATCCGACCACCCCGCTCCCGCCCGAGCACGCATTCCTGCTGCGCGTGTCCTCGCTGCTGAACGCCTACGGCACGCCCGCGCACCGCTTGGAGCGCGAGCTGCTGGCGCTGGCGAAGAGCTTGCACGTGACGGCGGCGTTCCACTCGACGCCCACCGGCGTGATCGCCTCGTTCGGCAGCGGCGACGACGAGCGCGTGCACCTGGTGCGTGTCGAGCCGGGCGAGATCGACCTGGGCCGCCTGCTCGACTTCGACGAGGTGATCGAGGCCGTGCGGACCGGACAGATGACGGTGACGCATGGACTGGACCTGATCGAAGCGGTCGAGCAAGGTGCTCCGCGCTATCCGTTCGTCGTGGTGGCGCTGGCCTTCGCCACCGCGTCCGCGGGAGCCGCCGCGTTGTTCGGTGGTCACGCCGGAGAGATCCTGGTGTCCGCGCTCCTCGGCTCCCTCATGTTCGTGCTCGCGCGCGTCCTTCGGAAACACAAGTCCGGCGCGGGCACGCTGGAGCCGCTCGGCGCATTCGTCGCGGCGTTCGTCTCGTTCGCGTGCGCACAACAGGGCTGGCTCGACGATCATCGCCTGGCGACCCTGGCCTCGTTGATCGTCCTGTTCCCCGGATTGACGATGACGCTGGCGTTGGTCGAGTTGTCCACCGGTCACCTGGTCAGCGGCGTCGCGCGACTCGCACGCGCCGGCGCCATCTTCCTGACGATCATCCTGGGCGTGGCCTTGGCTTGGGGAGTCGGGGCCAACCTTTGGCCCCCGGACGAAGGCCAGCCCCTTGCGACCATCGCGAACGCGCACCCGTACTTCGGTTGGTTCGCCATCGCCTGCACGCCGGTCGCCTTCGCGATCATCTTCGCGATCCGTAAACGCGAATGGCCGGCCGTGCTCGTCACCGGTTGGGTCGGGTTCGCGGCTGCCACGCACGGAGCGGCGGCCCTCGACGATCGCATCGGTCCGTTCCTGGGCGCCTTGACCATCGGGATCGCCAGCAACATCTACGCTCGCTTCCGTCACAAGCCGGCGCTGGTCCTGCAGATCCCCGGCATCCTGTTCCTGGTCCCCGGAAGCCTCGGCTACAGCGCGCTGACCGAGTTCCTGGTCAACACGTCCGCGACGGCGGTGGATGGCGCGATCGTGGACGGGTCGGGCGTCGTGCTGCAGGTGAAAGCGATCGAGAAGGTGTTCATGACCGGCATCGTGGCCGCGTCGCTGGTCGGCGGACTCCTGGCGGCCAACCTGGTGCTGCCGCCCCGCCGGGAGCTCTAGCCTGGATCCCTCACGGTGCATGCTCGTGAGGGATCCACGCTAGGCGCGCGCCAGAGGGCCCAGAACCAGCGAATTCGGGCCGCAGGCAGGTGAACCGCAACCGTCTCGGGCGCGTTGACTAGCCCCTCAGGATGCGCTCGCCTTCCCTCACCCGCCCCAGCGCGCGGTGGATCCTTCTCGCCTGCCTCGTCGGATTCTCCGCCGGATGTAGGGACTCCACGGAACTGGAGCCCCTGGCGCCGGCCGTTCCCGTGTCCGCGGAGAGCGGGCTTCCCGAGGGCACCGCCAACCTCGAGTCGGGCCTGGTCCACGCAAGGGCCGAGCGGCATCACGTCGATGCGAACCGCGTGTCGATCACGGACTCGTTCCGATTGATCGTCTCCAACGGTCACGCAGAACCTGATGTTGCGCCCGTCCTGGTCGAGTACGGCCCATGGACCCAGGATCACGACCCGCACCAGGGCGATTGGGCCGTCCCGGGCCTCGAGGTCAGCGGCACGATCCTGGTCAGGGGCGACGGGTTGGCACTTCCGATCGAGGTCGGGTTCCCAGGCCGCGTGCCGCCCCGATCCCGTCGCGCCTGGGCGCGCGTCGTCCACCCCGGGATCCTGCCCGACGTGTGCGTTTCGCCGCTTCGAACGGGCTCCGAGTCCGACGCGGCGATGGAGCTGGAGATCCGTACACGCCCGGGAGGCCTGTTGGGCGGCACCGTCCTGGACTCGATGGGCGGCCCGGTCTCCGGGGCGGAGGTGCATCTGCGGTCGCCGAATGCGCGGTCGTTCCCGGTCGATCTGAGCTCCGCGATCACGGATCGACAGGGACGATTCCTGCTCGTCGCGCGGCGCACCGGGACGTACGACGTGATCGCGCGCGCGGCGGGGTCCGGCAGCGCGATCCTCCCGTCCATGTCGGTGTCGATCGAGAATCCGGACACGGACCTGATCGTCCGCTTGCGCGGTTCGGCGGTCATTCGCGGCATCGTGCGTGATCAGCACGATCGCCCGGTCGTCGGCGCGCCGCTCCTCGCCTTCGAGATCGACGCGGAACAGCAGAAAGACCATGCGGAACGTGGCATGCCCGTCGGCAGCGCGACATCGGATGCGATGGGGCGCTTCACGATCGGAGGACTGCGCACGGGCCTCTACCACGTGATGGCTGATGCGCCCATGACCTTGATCACCCAGGACGGTTTTGGCGCCGAGGTCGTCGACACGCGGCTGCGTCGTGACGTCGTGCTGCGCCTGGACGCGCGTCGGGTCTGGGTCCACTGCGTCGATGCGTCCGGTGTTGCGATTCCATGGCGTCCGGCCAGCACGCTTCCGTCCATGAACGCAGACCTGCAACAGGACCTGCAACAGGACGTGCTGGAGACGCGCACCTCGGGACTCGGCGATGCGTCGGGTGCGGGGCACGACTGGCGCCCGACGCACGACCCGAGCATCTGGGCCTTGTGGATCGGAGCCAACGGCCGACATCGCGTGACGCTCGGCAGCGCTACCCGCGGTTGGCAACAGGCGGATGTGTCGATCGACCTGAGCCTGGATCCGGTGCAGCTCACGTTCGAACTGCCCGATGCGAAGACCCCGGCGCGCTTGAAGGTCCTGGTCGATCCGATGCCGGCCGAGTTCCACAACGGCTACCTGGTGCGGGTCGAACCCCTGGACGGGATCGCGCCGGTGCAACGGTTTCGCATCGACCCCAAGGTGGCCTCGTTCGAGCATGCGTTCGGGCCTGCCGCGTACACCATCTGCGTCATCCCGATGGGGATCGGGGCCACGCCGGCCGAGATCGACCCGCTGGTAGCGGACCACGTCCTGACGGCGGGGGCGACCACCACGATCGATGCGCGCCTGCCGGATGCGCCGGAGAAAGACCAATAGCGCCTCCCTGCGAGACGTTACGGAAGGGTGACTGGCTCGAGGGGGCCGTCTGATGCACTCTGATCGTCCTCGCTCATGCGCCTGTACTTCCTGATCTCCGTCCTGTGGTTCTGCGTCGCTTGTGGTTCCGGTGATGAGCCGGTTCCGCTCGACATGCGACCCGCCCAGGCGCAGATCGAGAACGAGGCGGTGGCGGCCTCGCTGACGTTCGATCCGACCCAGGACTTCGCTGTCGAGGTCGTCGAGGCCAGTGCGCGGATCGATGCGTCCACGCCGAAAGAGCCCGAGGTCGTCATCGAGTACGAACACCGAGACTACTTGGTGAGCGTGCACTTCCCCGACGACGCGACGCTCGACGACGTGCTCGAGTTCGAGTACGGCATCGGGGACTACGAGGAACGGGACGACGGCGGCACGCGCATGGTGCCCAGCGAGGTGCTCGGTACGTTCGTGGTCTCGCGCGAGTCGCGGCAGTCGAACCTGGGTTTCCTCAAGCTCACCGTTCCGTTCCTCCAGGTCGAAGGCGAACGCGAGAACCCTGCGCGCGCCTGGGTGCGTCCGACCACGATCGGTTGGCAACAGCGTCGCTACTGGTCGCCCAGTTCCTACGACAAGGAACTGTCCGACGAGCTCTACCGTGACCTCGGTCGTCATGGCGTCGAGGAGGACGGCATGAACCTGATCCAGGTCCACGCGCGTCGCGGCATCACCGTGGCGGGCGTCGTCCTGAGCCCCGAAGGCGAACCGGTCGATCAGGGGCGCGTCTACCTGAAGCGTCACACCAGCAAGAAGCGCACACGCACCGACAGCCGCGTGAACATCGGATTCGACGGCCGCTTCGAGTTCCATATCTCCCGCGAGGCGACCTACACGTTGCGTGCGTCGGTCGACGAGGTCGGATTGGGTGAGATCAAGGAGCTCGAGATCGACCCAGCAAGCGAACCGTTGGAACTCGTCATCCAACTGGTCGGTCCCGGCACGATCGAGGGCTTCGTCAAGGATCAACACGGTCTGCCGGTGCCCGGATTCCCCGTTTACATGAAGCGCAGGGGCGATCTGCTCGACGTGCCGGTCGTCGCCTCCGAGGACGACGTCGCCGCGGAGGTCGTTGACGCTGCCCAACCGATCGATGGCGAGGCCCCTGTCGAAGAGGTCCCGGTCATCGATCAAACCGTCGGCTTGACCTCGATGACGGTCACCACGGACGTCAACGGCCACTTCACCGCCAAAGGCCTGCGCCCCGGCACGTACGCGATGTACGAGCGCACGATCCGGAACAACGACACCAAGCTGATCCAGGACGGGGTGCAGACGACCTGGGAGGAACCGGTCGAGCTCGTCGTGAAGGCCACACGGATCCTGGTGTCGGCCTACGAGCCCGGCAGCGGCGACCCGGTGCCCTGGTCCCCGAAGGGCCACGAGGTCGAGGGGCGCGAGGCGTTGCTCTCGATGGTCCAGGCCCCCAGCGGGCAACGCCGTGGACATTCACGTTGGCGCAAGACCGACCAGGATCACACGTGGGCGCTGTGGGTCGAGACGAACCACGAGTACCGGATCCTGCTCGGTTCGTCCGAACGCAAGTTCGTCGAGCGCACGGTCCTGGTGAACCCCGGTCAGGACCGCATCGAGGTCGCGATCACGTTGTCGCCGAAGATCGAAGCCGCCATCGTACGCGTCTTCGCCACCGACCCGCCCGACACCCGAGACGTGAGCGGGCACTACGCTTACCTGCACAGCCTCGAGGCGAACACGAATGTCAGCAGCGCCAGTACGAACGAGCTCGGCGGCGTCATGGAGATGACGGTGCCGCCGGGTACCTATCGCATGACGGTCTCGCCGCAGTCGAACCACTGGGGTTGGAGCGGCCGTCACGGCAATGGGATGTCCGCGATGCCCAAACCGCACACCGAGGTCATCGACCTCGCGCCGGGGTCGACCACCAACCTGCACGTGGAGACCTCACCGAGCGGTGGCATCCAACTGACGTTGGCGATGCCACCGATCCCGGACCTGGACCTGAGCCCCAGCCGCAGCACCGACGAACCCGTCATCCGGGTCCGCGGCACCGGTCCGGACGGCGAGACGACCCACCAGGACATCCAGACCTATGCCGTCTGGTACTACCGCGATCGCGGGAAGCCCTATGCGTTGCGCCCCGCCGGAACGCTCGCGAACCTGACGCCTGGCACCTGGCACCTCGAGATCGAAGCACCGGGTTTCGAGCCGCTCGAGACCTGGGTCGATGTCGAGCACGCCGAGTACACGGCGGCCAGCGCCACGTTGGTCCTGAAAGGCGAGGATCCGACCGAACCCGAAGCTCGCTAGGACGTCGCGTCGATTCCACTGCGAGATGGGGTGAATTCGGGTCCGGGTGCGCCGTATCCTCGTCTTCCCGTGAGCCTCCCTCGAGAGGCAGACCCCAACGACGGACGACCCATGGCGCATCAAGTGGACTACAAGATCGACGGCGACGACCTGCAGGCCGTCACCATCACCCTGGATCCTGGCGAAGCCGTGCGCGCCGAACCGGGGGCGTTCATGTGGATGGAGAACGGGATCGAGATGTCCACGTCGACCGGCGGCGGGATGATGGCAGGCATCAAGCGCAAGCTCGCCGGCGAGACGTTCTTCATCACCGCGTTCACGAACGAGGGCCACGACCGACGCCAGGTCGCGTTCGCCGGACCGTTCCCCGGCCGCATCCTGCCCGTCGACCTGAGCCAGGGCGACCTGCTGTGCCAGCGCGACGCGTACCTGTGCTCGGCGATGGGCATCGACGTGACGCTCGCCTTCAACAAGAAGCTCGGCGCGGGCTTCTTCGGCGGCGAGGGCTTCTTCCTGCAACGCTTGTCCGGCGACGGCTTGGCCTTCGTGCACGCGGGCGGTCACATCGTCGAGCGCGAACTCGGCGCCGGCGAATCGATCAAGGTCGACACGGGTTGTCTGGTCGCGTTCGAGGAATCCGTCGCGTACGACATCCAACGCATCAAGGGCGTCAAGTCGATGTTGTTCGGCGGCGAAGGACTCTTCTACGCGTTGATGCGCGGGCCGGGGAAGGTCTGGTTGCAGACGACGCCGTTCTCGCGACTGGCGAACCGCATCGTGTCCGCAGCGGGCGGCTCGCGCGGCCAAGTGCGACGCGGCGGCGGGTTCCTGGGCGACCTGCTCGGCGGGGATTGATCGAACGCCTTCCCCCAACGCGAATCGCGCCCTTCTGATCGGTCA
>TARA_R110002096_G_scaffold101770_21_pt1 | contig 23024 bp, 20 predicted proteins | sample TARA_R110002096 | Tara Oceans TARA_R110002096 (sample SAMEA4397295) | marine metagenome | biome: Polar Biome; feature: [DCM] deep chlorophyll maximum layer (ENVO:01000326); material: water (ENVO:00002006), including particulate matter (ENVO:01000060) such as... | depth 35 m
GCCGTGACCGCAGATGGGAAGCGCGACACGATGCTGATCACCACGCAGTGGCCGACGCCCGCTCTGGAAGATCAGCGCGCCGCTGGCGATATCAACTGGCTGATTGAAACGATCTCCTCGATTCGCTCCGTTCGCACCGAGATGAATGTCCCTGCCGCTGCAAAAGTGGATATTGTGATTGTCGAGGCAAATGCTGAAACCCGGCACAGGAGCGAGGCAAATCTCTCTGCCCTGATGCGCATGGCAAGGCTCAATTCCGTTAAATTCGAGAGCGCGATCCCCCACGGCAGTGCGCAGATTATCGTAGGTGAAGCCATAGTCTGCATGCCTTTGAAAGGCGTCATTGACATTGCTGCAGAAAAGCAGCGCCTGGAAAAAGATATCGGCAAGGTTGAACAGGATATCGCCAAAATCAATGGCAAGCTTGGCAATGAAAATTTTGTCTCGCGCGCGCCCGACGAAGTGGTTTCCCAGGAACGCTCCAGGCTTCAGGAAGCCAACGAAAAACGAGACATGCTGACCAGCGCGATCAAGCGTCTGGAAGCGACCGGATAGATCTTATTCCTTAAATCCGCATCTTTGCCCGGCGGTACTGTCCGGTGGTATTGCGCCCAACTGGCTTGCCGCGCTGTGTCGCGCGGTCGATTCTGTGGCGTTTTGGCAACAGCCAGGAAGCTCCGTCTGGGTTACGATTGATTTGAGACCTTTTGCCCCGATACTGCCACAAAAGCTGTATCAGACAACGTTCTGCACTCGCCTTCCGGGTCAGAATGGGGAGAAAGGCGGCGAGGCCTGTGCCGTAACGCATTCGTGATCTCAGGACACGAAAAGTGACCGGTCAGACACCTCGCTACACATATTTGGGGCAAATCACTGAGTTAGGTTTAGAGTATGGACACGCGCGTAATTGATAAATCCAAATTGCCAAGCCGGCATGTGACTGAAGGGCCATCGCGGGCACCGCACCGGTCATATTATTATGCAATGGGTTTGTCTGATAAAGAGATTCACCAGCCATTTGTTGGCGTCGCGACCTGTTGGAATGAAGCAGCACCCTGCAATATTTCCTTGATGCGCCAGGCGCAAGTCGTGAAAAAGGGCGTTGCTGCCAACCATGGCACGCCCCGCGAATTTACCACAATTACTGTCACTGACGGCATTGCCATGGGGCACCAGGGCATGAAAGCGTCGCTGGTTTCGCGTGATGTGATTGCCGATTCCGTTGAACTGACCATGCGGGGCCATTGCTATGATGCGATTGTCGGGCTTGCCGGCTGCGATAAATCGCTTCCCGGCATGATGATGGCCATGGTGCGGCTGAATGTGCCGTCGATCTTCATCTATGGCGGGTCCATTCTGCCCGGCACCTATCGCGGAAGACAGGTGACGGTTCAGGATGTCTTTGAAGCGGTCGGCCAGCACTCTGTCGGCAATATGTCGGATGCCGATCTGACTGAACTGGAGCAGGTGGCCTGCCCATCAGCTGGTGCCTGTGGCGCGCAGTTTACCGCAAATACAATGGCGACTGTGTCTGAAGCCATTGGCCTGGCACTGCCATATTCAGCCGGCGCGCCGGCCCCTTACGAACTGCGCGACCGGTTCTGCTTTGCTGCTGGCGAAAAGATCATGGAACTGGTGCGGGACAATATCCGTCCGCGCGACATCGTCACCAGGAAAGCCCTGGAAAATGCCGCGACTGTGGTTGCGGCCTCGGGCGGTTCAACCAATGCAGCCCTGCATCTGCCGGCCATCGCCCACGAATGCGGCATCGAGTTTGATCTGTTTGACGTTGCCGAGATTTTCAAGCGGACGCCCTATATCGCGGATTTGAAACCGGGCGGCAAATATGTCGCGAAAGACATGTTTGAAGCCGGTGGCATTCCGCTGCTGATGAAGACGTTGCTGGATCAGGGATTTCTCCACGGCGACTGCCTGACAGTGACCGGCCGCAGCATTGCCGAAAATATGGAAAAAGTGACTTGGAACGATGCCCAGGACGTGGTTCGGCCAGCCAACAATCCAATTACAGCTACGGGTGGTGTGGTCGGTCTTAAAGGCAATCTGGCGCCTGATGGCGCAATCGTCAAAGTGGCAGGCATGGCCAAACAGAAATTTACCGGCCCGGCGCGTTGCTTTGATTCAGAAGAAGCCTGTTTTGAGGCGGTTCAGAACAAAGCCTATCAGGAAGGCGATATTCTGGTCATTCGGTATGAAGGTCCCAAAGGCGGTCCCGGCATGCGGGAAATGCTTTCCACCACATCGTTGTTGTACGGTCAGGGCATGGGCGACAAGGTGGCTCTGATTACCGATGGCCGCTTCTCCGGTGCCACACGCGGATTTTGCATCGGCCATGTCGGTCCCGAGGCTGCCATCGGCGGTCCGATCGCCCTGTTACAGGATGGCGACATCATTGAAATCGACGCTGTGGAAGGCTTGCTGGAAGTGCGGCTGAGCGATCAGGAACTGGCAGACCGCAAGGCGAAATGGCAGCCGCGCGAAACATCGTCAACAAGCGGTGCTATCTGGAAATATGCGCAAACCGTTGGTTCAGCACGATATGGGGCAATTACACATCCGGGCGGGAAAGCTGAGAAGAGTACCTATGCGGATATTTGACGGAATCATCCGGATCAGATTTGTAGCGTTTGTCCTGCTGGGCTGTCTCCCGGCGACGTCTGTTCTCGCCTTTGACGTCACAAAACTGGCTGGTGAGGAAGCCGCAACACCGATGGAGGCATTCCGTCTCGGATTCCAGGCCTATCGCGCTGGAGACAAGGAAACCGCTGTCGATGCGCTGCAATTTGCAGCAAGTCAGGGCAGCGCCATGGCGCAATGGAAGCTGGGTCGTATGTATGCGGCAGGAGATGGCGTCGAAGTCAGCCCGCTCCGCGCATTCGAATATTTCAGCGATATCGCCAACGCCCATGCGGAAGATAGCCCCAACAGCCCGGAAGCCCCCTTCGTCGCCAATGCTTTTGTGGAGTTGGGCGGGTTCTTCATGACCGGGATCAACGGCACACATGTCGGTCAGGACCCATATCAGGCACGGCAGATCTACGCCTATGCCGCCTCATATTTTGGCGATCCGAATGCGCAATATCTGCTCGCGAAAATGTATCTGGAAGGCAAGGGCGGTGAGAAGAATGCACGTCAGGCCGCGCGGTGGTTGAAACTCGCTGCCGAAAAAGGCCATGTCCTCGGTCAGGCTGAACTTGGCCGCATGCTGTTTCACGGCGAAGGCCTTTCAGAGCGTCGTAATCGGGGTTTGAAATGGCTCATAATAGCGCTCGATCGCTCATCACCTGCCGATGCAGAAGCCATTCGGTTGATCCATGAATCAGCGTTTGCGCTGGCGACGGAAAAAGAGCGGCGCAGCGCAGAGCGTCTTGCCGAAAAATGGCTGAAGAAAAATCCACCTCTTGAAGTCAGCGCCACAGCATCAGTTGCTACAGGCAGTGGACCAATGCCATCTCATTCTGTCGCAGGCTCTTCGGCAGTCGTGGTGTCTCCGCTGGAACCGCTGCAACCCATCAGCACGACCATCGCCGCCGGTGCAAATGCCTCTCTGTCTCAGAGCGAAACAGAGCCCGGCAAATAGGCACCGCGCGCCAGGTATTTTCCACTGCTGTTGTTGAAAGCCATGTCAAAAGACGCTGCGGACAATCTTGAATAAGCCCTAGATTGTGATCCAGACGGGAACATGATCGGAAGGTTTTTCCCAGGCGCGGACAAATTTATCGATCTGGCATTCCTGCAGCCGGTCAGCGATTCCCGGAGACAACATCAGATGGTCAATCCGGATGCCATTGTTTTTCTGCCAGGCACCGGCCTGATAATCCCAAAACGTAAAGACCTGGTCGCGATTGGTCTGCCGCACCGCATCGGTCAACCCCAGATTCTGCAATCTGAAAAATGCTGACCGGCTTTCCGGTCGGAACAGCGCGTCGCCTTCCCAGACATCAGGATCATGACAGTCAATCGATTGAGGAATAACATTGTAATCCCCCGCCAGAATGAAATCTTCCTCCAATTCCAGCCTGCCTTCAGTCCAGCGCTGGAGACGATCCATCCAGGCCAGCTTGTAGGGAAACTTCCCAGTATCCACCGGATTGCCGTTGGGCAGGTAAAGTGATGCCACCCGGATCATTGTATCATCAACAGCCACAAGTGCAGTTATGAAGCGCGCATGGTCGTCCGCGTCATCTCCCGGCAGTCCACGCTGCACATCTTCGAGCGGCACTTTCGACAGCAATGCGACGCCATTAAAACCTTTCTGGCCATGGGTGTGAACCTCATAGCCAAGGTCTTCGAAGATGCTGCGCGGAAAATTGTCGTCGACCGATTTGATTTCCTGAAATGCCACCAGATCGGGCTGCGTCTCTTTCAACCATGCCTGCACGGTGTCAAGGCGCGCCTTGATGCCATTTATGTTCCAGGTCGCAATCTTCATGGGGATTCAAATCGAAAAAGAGGTACCGCAACCACATGATGCGGTGGCGTTCGGGTTACGTATCTGGAAAGACTGGCCCATCAGGTCATCGACAAAATCAATCTCCGAGCCTTCCAGAAACGGCAGCGAGATCGGGTCGATCAGAATGGTTGCCCCATCACGGCGCAACACCAGATCATCTTCCAGCGCGGTGTCGACCAGATCATATTTGTAAGAGAACCCTGAGCAGCCGCCGCCATCAACGCTAATGCGCAGGGCTTTACCGGCCGTCTCACCGGCCAGGATCTTTGCAACGCGCGTGGCTGCACGCTCTGTCACCGTTACCTGTATGGCTGGGCTTGCAGGCGGTGTTGATTGTTGAACGGCATTGATCATCTTGATCCACCTTTTTGCGGAACATCTGCTATAGAACCAAGAGGTAGGCGTGCGATCGCTGCAAGTCAAACCTGACCTTCGGTTTTTGTAATAGTTTTGAGGGATTGGCAGAACAGTATCATGGGGACAGATGAATTGGATGTCTCTCGCATTGGCTTTGGATTCACCGACAGAGCTGACTTTGCCGTTGACCCTGCCAAAACCGCCGGACGGGTTTTTCCCGAGCCGGAAAGCCCGACGCGCACCGTGTATCAGCGCGATCGCGACAGGATCATCCATTCCAACGCGTTTCGCCGCCTGAAACACAAAACCCAGGTCTTCATTTCCGACGAAGGCGACCATTATCGCACGCGCCTGACCCATTCCATTGAAGTGGCCCAGATCGCCCGGTCAATTGCCCGCGCGTTTCGCCTGGATGAAGACCTTACGGAAGCATTGGCACTGGCGCATGATTTTGGCCACACACCGTTTGGCCATGCTGGCGAGCGCGCTTTGGATGCGGCGACGGCGGATTTTGGCGGATTTGACCATAATCTTCAAAGCCTGCGCGTGGTCAGTAAAATGGAGCGGCGCTATCCGCGTTTCGATGGGCTGAATCTCAGCTGGGAGACTTTGGAAGGCCTGGCAAAGCACAATGGGCCGGTTGCAGATCCATTGGCTGGCAGAATTCAGCATTTGTTGCCCAGCCTGGACCTAAAGCTCGACGGGTATGCCAGTCTTGAAGCGCAGGCTGCCGCGATTTCGGACGATATTGCTTATGACACCCACGATATTGATGATGGTCTGCGCTCCGGACTGCTGACCCTGCCGCAATTGCGGCAAGTGCCGCTGCTGCGCAGGCTTCTGGACGGCATTGCTGATGAATTTGCTGGCCTGGATGCTGAACGCACGGGGCACGAATTGTCACGGCGGCTGATTACAATCATGGTCGAGGACGTTATCGGTGAAACACAGCACCGGTTGCGGACTTTCCAGCCCGCTTCAGCGGATGCTGTAAGGGCGGCAAGCCGCCCACTCTTGTGTTTTTCTGCGCCATTCAGCCTCGAAGAAAAGGAACTCAAGGAGTTCCTGTTTCACAGCCTCTACCGCCATCCATCCTTGATGCAGAGAATGGGGGCTGCGGAAAAAATTGTGAAAGACCTTTTCGCTGTCTACATGGACACTATTGAGGAAATCCCGCTGCCATGGCGGCACCAGTTCGCTCCCGGTCCGGGTCTCGTCGACGCGCACAAAAAGGCCCGGATGGTCGCCGATTATATTGCTGGAATGACGGATTCATTTGCCAGTCAGGAGCATCGCAGACTTTGTGGACTACACAGCGGGTTTCATATGGACCGCCCGGTTTGACCGGATCAGGAAAAACCGTTACGTGCAGCGCACATATCGCTCCATTGCGGCCATTTCGGCAATGGCAGGCAATCGCAACGCTTCAAAACAGATAGCTATGAACATTTACGCAGACTTTGCCGAAAAGCTAATCCCCTTGATTGAGGGCTCCGACCTGCTGTCTGGCGCCGATGCCGATACACGGGCAAAGCTTCCCATGGACCGGATCGTGGTTGAACCGCCCCGAGATGCCTCTCACGGTGATCTGGCGACCAACGCCGCAATGGTGCTGGCCAAGGGATTGGGCAAAAATCCTCGGCAGATTGCTGAAATCATTACAGGATTGCTGTCAGATCATGCCGCCGATCTGAAAATTCAGTCGGTCAGTATTGCAGGTCCCGGTTTCATAAACATCACCCTGCAGCCCGATGTGTGGCAGTCGGTTGTCGCCGATATTGTGCGCTGCAAATCGGAATTCGGTCGGCCCGATCTGGGGCAAGGCGCAAAAATCAATGTGGAATATGTCTCCGCCAACCCAACCGGACCAATGCATGTGGGCCATTGCCGCGGCGCCGTGTTCGGCGACGCGCTCGCGACCCTGCTGAGCTTTGCGGGCTTTGATGTGACAAAGGAATATTACATCAACGATGCCGGTGCCCAGGTGGATGTCCTGGCCCGCTCCGCCTTTTTACGATACCGCGAGGCGCTGGGTGAGGATATTGGTGCCATTCCTGAGGGATTGTATCCGGGTGATTATCTGATCCCCCTTGGTGAGCAATTGAAGATCACCCACGGCACAAGCCTTCGTGATATGGCGGAAGCAGAATGGTTGCCGATCGTCAGGGCCGCTGCCATTGCCGCGATGATGCAGTTGATCCGCGCTGATCTGGAAAAACTCGGCGTCGCGCATGATGTCTTCTTTTCGGAACAATCGCTGACCAGCGAGGGCGATGACCGGGTTGCCGAGATGATCGCGGATCTTGAGGCACGAGACCTGATCTATCAGGGCACACTGCCGCCGCCGAAAGGCAAACTGCCCGATGATTGGGAAGATCGCGAGCAAACCCTGTTCAGATCCACTCTCTATGGTGACGATGTGGATAGAGCGCTTCTCAAATCAGATGGCAGCTACACCTATTTTGCATCTGACATTGCCTATCATTTCGACAAATATAAGCGCGGCTTCAACCGGATGGTCGATGTTCTGGGTGCAGATCACCAGGGTTATCTGAAGCGCATGACAGCTGCAGTGCGGGCAATATCTGATGAAAATGCGTCGCTGGACATCCGATTCTGTCAGTTGGTGAACCTGTTTCGCGACGGTCAGCCGGTTAAAATGTCGAAGCGCTCGGGAAATCTTGTTTCCCTGGCCGATGTGGTAGAAGAGGTCGGCCGCGACGTCACCCGGTTCATAATGCTGTATCGTAAAAATGACGCGACGTTGGATTTTGACTTCACAAAAGTGCTCGAACAGTCAAAGGACAATCCGGTTTTCTACGTCCAGTATGCTCACGCCAGAACACATTCTACTTTCAACCAAGCTATTGAAACTTTTGATGAAAATATTTCGAAAAATCTGGATACGGTAGATCTTTCGCTGCTGGCCGACCCCAGTGAACTGCTACTGATGCGCAAACTCGCGGAGTACCCGCGCATCATCGAGGCGGCAGTTATATCTTACGAACCGCATCGCATTGCATTCTATCTGAATGACCTGGCGAGCGCCTTCCACGGGCACTGGAACAAAGGCAAAGATTTGCCCCAATTACGATTTATTAAAGATGATAATGAAAAATTGACGAGAGCACGCTTAGCTCTTGTTTTGGCTGTGCAAATTGTCCTGCGCTCCGGCTTGAACCTGCTGGGAGTAGATGCGCGGGAGGAATTGCGTTAGCATAGATGATAGTTTTTCGCCGCTGGACATGATCTTGCGTCGATTAACTTGGTTAACGAAAGAGACGACTTGTTATGTCCGAGTACGAGTACGACAAAAACAAGCCGGGACAAGCTGCCAATTCCGCAGATGATCCTGATTCCGGAACAGATTCCGAAGAGAAAACTGCTGCGCCGCAAAGCCGTGGTTCAGCTCCGGATGAATCGTGGGAGAATGATGACTGGTCAATGCGATCATCATCAGTAGCCGATGACGACGATCCACTGATCAAATTGGCTCGGTTGATGGAGCAGAACGAGCGTAATTTCGAGGCGGCTGCGCAGCGCCCGGGCGCGGAACCCGCAGTGCCATTACAAAAGCCCCAGAGCGATGAGATGCAGCAAGGCGGGCAGGGTGTGGCGCGCCAGGACTCGCGGATGCGATCCCAATCATCAGGACAGCAGCCGGAGCAGTTACAAAGTTCGCCGGAGCAACATCGGGAAAATCAGAGATCGCAAGACCGTGATGGCCAGCCAACACAAACGCCGCCACCTGTTGCCCGCCCGCCGGGACCGGCCACCGCAGCAGCTGCTGTGAGCGCACGTCCACCATCAGCCAGCATGGAATCCCGCAGATCGGAACCGCGCCAGGAGCAGGTTCTCCCGGCCAGTGACCTGTCGGCGCAAAGCACCGAATTGCAGGATAATCCCCCACCAGTTGTCGAACTGGATAGGCCGCCTCTGCCGCGCCGTGATTCCACCGCCGCGCTTTCGACATCTGATGATCAACAATTCGATCCGTTTGCACCAGGCGGCTCATCGCGACCGTTGCCGGAACGCGATTTCGATGTCTCCCGCATTCCGCGCGCCATCCGGCCAACGGGTTCGGATGATCGTTCACAAATGGCCGGCCTTCACGGCCAGGCCAGCCCTGATCAGACGGCAGCGGAACCGCTGGAGCCGCCGAGCCGTCCCGAACTGCCACGCGCACGCGCCCACGAAGCAGCTGCAGCGCAGCCCAACCCGCTCACTGCGGAATTGATGCGCTATGTCGACGCCGACGATCAGGCACGGCAGGTAGAGGCCGATGCAACCGAGCCTGGCAGTTATTCACCTCCAACCCGTCCGGCAATCGCACCCCAGCAGCCGGAGATGGCTGCTCACTCTGCCGAAATTCACCAGGAGCCGGAGTTGAAGTACGAGCCCACACCGCAGCCTGATTTCTCCTATCTCAGGGAAGTTGAGGATTTGCGCGTCCCGGCCCGGGAAATCCCTACCCAACAATACGAAGAAGAGGACGATCTGGACGCCGGAACATATGCGGACGCTGATGATCCGGCAGAAGAAGCTGATATCCTGTATGAAGACTATGATGACCGCGAGGGTGGCCTGTTTGCCAGCCGTGGCATGGTGGTGGCAGCCGGAGTTCTGGCGTTTGTTCTGCTCGGAGGCGGCGCATTGCTCGCTTATCAGGCGATTTTTTCCAGCGATGATGGCGGCCCCCCACCACTGGTTCTGGCTGATAAGAGTCCCGTCAGAATGTTACCCGATGGGCAAGCGGCTGAAACCAATAGCAACGGTGACATTGCATTAACCGACGAAAGCAACGCGGCTGACGGTGTGATGCAGCCTGGCGCTGAAACACCGATTGCACGGATCAATCCGAACATTGATCAGGACCGCCAGGTCAGGCAGGTTGGTGTTGACGACAATGGTTCCAGAAACGACGGCATAGCGCCCCGAAGCGTCCGAACTTTCAAGGTCAATCCGGACGGCAGCATTGTCGCCGAACCTGCACCTGTGACCGACAGCAACTCAAATGCGATTCAGCCGCGCAGCGTTACAACGCAGCCGATTTCAGGAAGCGGCGAACCAGCGACCTCAGGGGACAACGCGAACACCGCAGGCATTCCCGTTCCAAGGCCGCGCCCAGGCGATCGCGCGGACGTAATAAACGAATTTCAGACACAGGTGGCAACTGCTAATGAAGGCAGAGCTGCGCTTCCGTTATCGCCGCGTGTGTCCGTTGGTACACCTGGACCGGCTTTCAACGAAAGTGCACCAACCGTACAGCCTTCTGCGAACACGGTTCCAGCCCGTGTGCCGACATCTGACACTGTGGTGGCATTACAAGAGCCATCCAGCCAGCCTACGACTCCCGCTGCTTCGGGCGATTTTGTTGTGCAGGTGTCCTCACAGCGTTCCGAAGAAGCCGCGCGCTCAGCTTTCACCGGTCTGCAACGCCGTTTCCCGACAGTGCTGGGTGACCAGTCGCCTGATATTGTAAGAGCTGATCTGGGTTCGCGCGGTGTTTTCTACAGGGTCCGAGTCGGGCCGATGGAAACCCGGCTTGCCGCAAATGATTTCTGCCAGAGCCTTAAAAATGCCGGTGGCGATTGCATTGTGGCGCGCCGCTGATCCATCCTTTGTTGCATATTGCGGGCTGTTCGGTGCTATGGCGCAGCGTGGTTGGCTTGACGAAGCGAAAACGTCGCACTAACCACGTTCTATGACAGTTTCAGCATTTATCAGCGGCTGCGAAGGCCTTATACTTACTGCCAGTGAAAGACAGTTCCTCAGCGATGCAAATCCCTGGGGGTTCATCCTATTCGGTCGAAACATCGAATCTCCGGACCAAGTGGCGCGGCTTGTTGCCTCGTTCCGTGACTGTGTCGGGCGGCACGACGCGCCGGTCCTGATTGATCAGGAGGGTGGCCGGGTCCAGCGCTTGAAGCCGCCGCTTTGGTCTGCCTATCCGCCAGGCGCAATGTTTGGCCGTTTGGAACAAGCGGACCCTGAAAAGGGTTGCCGCGCCGCAATGCTCGGTGGATTGTTGATCGGAACTGATTTGCTGCGCCTTGGCATAAATGTGGATTGCCTTCCGGTCCTCGATGTCCCGGTCTCCGACACCACCAAGGCCATTGGCGACAGGGCCTATGCGGACAATCCTGAAGTTGTGTCCCGGCTTGGTGCCGCAGCTGCCCAAGGGCTGATCTCCGCAGGTGTGCTCCCGGTCATCAAGCATCTTCCCGGTCACGGCCGGGCTGTGGTCGACAGCCATCTGGAATTACCGAGAGTCGCCGCTGATCTGGCAGCGTTATCCGGCCATGATTTTGCAGCCTTCCGGCCGCTTGCAGGCTTCCCTCTGGGGATGACGGCACATGTTGTTTATGAAGCGGTTGATCCGGATAATCCGGCGACCCTGTCAGCGGCAGTCATCGAAACTGTAATTCGGCAGCAGATCGGCTTTCAAGGTCTGTTGATGTCGGATGACATTTCGATGGGAGCACTGCAATCGGCGATGCCACAGCGTGTCGCAAGCGCCATCAGCGCCGGCTGCGACGTGGTTCTGCACTGCAACGGGCTGATGGATGAAATGCAGGATGTGGCGGCTAATGTGCCGGCGCTTGACGGATTGGCGCTTGCGCGCGCCAATGCGGCGCTCGCAGCCCGCAAAACACCCGTCACTCTCGACGAGGCAGCTGTGAGAGCCGAACTTGCCAGCCTGCTCGCGACTGTTGGCTGGGAGGCCTGAAATGGCCGATGAAACACGAACCGCCGCTGAAGACCCACTGACCCAGGCGCTGTTGTGGGAAAGCCAGAAGGAACGGGTTGTCGAACGTGCCGAGACGGAGCCTTCATTGGTGATCGATGTCGAGGGATTTGAAGGTCCGCTGGATTTGCTTCTGGCCCTGGCGCGCTCGCAAAAGGTTGATCTGTCCGGAATATCGATTCTCGCGCTTGCCGATCAATATCTGTCCTTTATTCAGGAAGCCCGGCGCATGCGGCTGGAACTGGCGGCAGATTATCTGGTTATGGCTGCTTGGTTGGCCTATCTGAAATCCCGACTGCTGCTTCCCGACATAAGAGATGGCGAGGATGAACAAACCGGGGAGGAATTGGCTGCAGCACTGGCGTTCCGCCTGCGCCGACTGGAGGCCATGCGGGATGCCGCAGCCCGACTGATGGCGCGCCCGCGCCTCGGCCAGGACGTGTTTGCGCGCGGCGATCCGGAACCGGTTGTTACCATCCGGCACAGCACTTATATCGCCAATCTTTATGATCTGCTGACAGCCTATGCCAGCCAGCGTCAGCGCAATTCCGTGACGTCCGTTCAGGTTTGCAAACGCACTGTATGGTCGTTGCAGGAAGCCCGGGGCCTGCTGGTCAGAGTTCTGGGGCAGGTGACAGACTGGACACCGATTGACAATTTTCTGGTTCAGTACTTTTCCTCGCCGGATGAACGCGCCACCGTCATCGCAAGTTCATTTACCGCAAGTCTTGAGATGGTACGCGAGGGCATCGTGGAATTGCGCCAGACCGGGCCGTTTGCGCCACTGTTTATCCGCGGTGTGTCCAAACAGGACCGGACCGGGGAACCATGAGCGAGGCGGCAACCCAAACCCTGCATCTGAGAATGCTTGAGGCGATGCTGTTTGCATCGCAAAGGCCGTTGGCACGGTCCGATCTGGCTGAACGGCTGCCCGCCAGTGCCAATCTGGATCAGTTGCTGGCGAAACTGGCAGAGTTTTATGAAGGGCGCGGCGTGGCGCTGAAAAAGCTTGCGGATGGATGGGCCTTCCGCACAGCTGACGATCTGGCTTTTCTGCTGCAAGCGGAAACCGCCGAGCAGCGGCGCTTGTCGCGGGCGGCCTTGGAGACCTTATCGATTATTGCCTATCATCAACCTGCAACCCGTGCGGAAATCGAGCAGATCAGAGGCGTGTCAACCAGCAGGGGCACTCTGGACGTCCTGCTTGAAACCGGCTGGGTGCGTCTGCGCGGCCGGCGCCGCACCCCGGGACGACCAGTCACTTATGGAACGACTCCAGAATTTCTTGAGCATTTCAATCTTGAGTCGATTACTGATCTGCCGGGACTGGATGAATTGAAAGGCGCCGGGCTGCTGGATTCAGCAATGCCTGCGGGCACGCCAATGCCGATGCCAAATGATGATCCTGATCTCAGCGACGATGAAGACCCTCTTGAAGATGACCTCTTCGCACCTGATGTGGTGCTGGAAGATGAGGATTAGCCACCGGATGACATGCCGATGAACCAGACAACACGACCATCCGGTCTGAAGACAGCGCTATCCTGGGGGCGTCGCGGAACTGCGGGTGCAACCATCGCGCGGGAAATGCGGTTTGAAAACATTTCCCACCTCTATGGTCCGACCCGTGCGCTTGACGACATCAATCTGACCATCGCCTCTGGAGAAATCGTCTGTCTTTTAGGGCAATCCGGTTCAGGCAAAACGACACTTTTGCGTATAGCTGCAGGTATCGAAGCACCGCAATCCGGCCGCTTTTTTGTCGATGGCCAGGAATTTGGTGCGCCGGACCGCCTGGTGCCGCCCGAAAAACGCGGTATCGGCCTGATGTTTCAGGATTTCGCCCTGTTTCCACATCTCACAGTGTTGAAGAATGTCATGTTTGGCCTGACGGCGCTTTCTTCGTCGATTGCCCGCAGCGAAGCGTTGCTTGCACTTGAAAGGGTCGGCCTTGCGCAACATGCAAATTTGTATCCTCACCATTTGTCAGGCGGTGAGCAACAACGGGTTGCGCTGGCGCGTTCAATCGCACCGCGTCCCGGCATTCTGCTGATGGATGAACCATTTTCCGGCCTGGACCAGAGACTGCGCGACAGTGTCAGGGATGAGACGATTGCAATCCTTCGGGAAATGCGAGCGACCTGCCTGATGGTGACCCACGATCCGGAAGAGGCGATGCGCGTTGCAGATCGCATCCTCTTGATGAAACACGGACAGATTGTTCAGGATGGCACCGCCCGGGAATTGTATTATCAACCCGTGGATCTGGCTTCCGCCAGGTTTTTTTCCGAAGTGAACATGTTGGAAGGCGAGATTGTCGATGAGGCCGTCATCACTCCGGTCGGTACATTTGCCGCCGAAGGGAAATCCAACGGCGCGGCCAGCGTTTGTATCCGCTTTCAGGGCGTCAACATCACACCGATCACAAACCAGTCCGCCCCCAACGGAGCCAAACTTGGGCGGGTTCTGAGACGGCGGTTTCTGGGGGAAGTGGATCTGGTGGATACAGCCGTTGAAGGTCTTGATGATCCTCTGCAGGCCCGTATCCGCAATGCCGACAATCTGAAGCCAGGCACGGAAGTTTTCGTCAGCTTCGATCCAAGAGACATTCTGGTGTTTGAAAAAGAAGAGCTTTAGCCCCATATAACAGACTAGGGTCTGAACTCACTTAGGAGGTTGAATTGGTGAGCAAGCTCATCGCAAAGGGATGCAGCCAGAAAAGCCCAACTGCCGTTTCACAGATTTTGGAAAGGCAACCAGTCTTACCTGCAATCCGTTCATGGCATTTGGGCTTTTCTGGCAGCGCCAATTCAATCTCCTAAGTGAGTTCAGACCCTAATTATGGGTGTCTTTTCGGCATTGGCCGGTGTAATACACTCACAAGACAGAGATTTATCACGGGTCCTGGCAGACAATGGTGTGTTTGCGGCCTGGCGGAAGCGGGGAATAAATTATGGGTATTAGTTTTTGGCAAATTGCCATTGTTGTCGTTCTGGTCGTGCTTCTGTTCGGCCGGGGCAAGATTTCTGATTTGATGGGAGATGTCGCCAAAGGCATCAAAAGCTTCAAATCCGGCCTTTCGGACGATGAAGACGAGCAGAAAACCATCGATCAGTCAGCCAGCGAGACCGCTGCTCCTGTGAAATCCGAAGACAAGCAAACCAGCTAGTCCATAATTTCCGGCGTTGTCTGCGCAGATTTCGCGCCGCGTCCTTTTAGAGAAACCGGCAAATCAGAATGTTCGATCTTGGATGGACCGAATTTATTGTTGTTGCTGTCGTGGCGATCCTTGTGGTGGGTCCAAAGGAATTGCCCGGAATGCTCCGCACAATCGGCAAAACTATCGGCAGCGCGCGGCGCATGGCCGGGGATTTCCAGCGCCAATTTAACGATGCGCTGAAAGAAGCCGATCTGGATGGAATAAAATCCGGTATCGACAGCGTCAACAAGATCAACCCCGTCAGGCAGATCAAAGACAGTCTCAACCCGATCAAACAGGCTGCTGATGATGTTCAACGGGACATCAACAAGGGGTTGCTGAAATCCAGCGAGAAAGCGGCGCCGGCAAGCACCCCTGCGGTCTCAACTGATCCGGTCGATACACCTGCCAAGCCAGTGGCAGCGAAAGCTGCCGCCAAGTCGAAACCGGCAACCGCAAGGGCAACTGCTAAAAAACCAGCCGCGAAGAAACCTGCTGCACGCAAACCTGCTGCCAGCAAGAGGTCAGCCGGAAAAACGGCAGCTCCAGCCAAAGCCGTCGCAAAGCCGTCCGCGACAAAGCAACCGGCTCGAAAAACTGCTGCCAAAAGCGCTGCCAAAAGCGCGAAAGCGCCCAAGAAGGAAACTGACGCGTGAGCGAAAGCGAAGACGAAGTCGACAGCAGCCGCGCACCGCTGATTGAGCACCTGATCGAATTGCGACAGCGGCTGTTCAAGTCGGTCATCGGCCTTACGTTGATGTTCATCATAAGCTTCATTTTTGCCAAGGATATCTTCAATATTCTGACCGTGCCGTATGAAAAGGCTGCTGGTGATCTGACTGCAATTGAGTTTATCTATACCGCTCCTCAGGAATATTTCTTCACCCAGCTGAAGCTGGCGTTTTTCGGCGCGCTGTTTCTGGCTTTTCCGGTTATCGCTTCCCAAGTCTATATGTTCGTCGCGCCAGGTCTTTACAAAAATGAGCGGTCGGCCTTTCTGCCGTATCTGGTGGCGACCCCGATCTTGTTCATTATCGGGGCAGCGCTGGTGTATTATCTCATCATGCCGCTGGCTATGGCCTTCTTCCTCAGCATGGAGCAGGCGGGCGGTGAGGGGCGGGCATCAATTCAGCTTGTCGCCCGGGTCAGCGAATATCTCGGTCTCATCATGACGTTGATTTTCGCCTTTGGCTTGGTGTTCCAATTACCGGTGGTTCTGACACTTCTCGGCAGAATCGGTGTGGTTGGATCAGAAGGTCTGAAGTCCAAACGGCGCTACGCAGTCGTTGCAGCCTTTGCCATGGCGGCTATTCTCACGCCTCCGGATCCGATCAGCCAGATCGGTTTGGCGCTTCCGACCATCGTGTTGTATGAGCTTTCGATTCTCTCGGTGCGGCTGATTGAACGGCGCCGTGCGGAACAGGAAAAGGCGGACGCAGCGGTTGATACCGTTTGAGATTAACGCTACTGCCACGCTCATATTTCCTCATGACCACTGACTAATCGGGTTATCCCATGCATGACATTCGATGGATAAGAGAGAATCCGGCTGATTTTGATTCAGCCATGAAAGCGCGATTCGCGGATTATCGGGCCGCTGAGCTGATCGCACTTGATGATGAGCGCCGCCAGCACGTCACGAGACTTCAGGAAGCACAGGAAAGCAGAAACGCTGCTTCAAAGGAAATTGGCAAAGCCAAGGCCAGTGGTGATGAAGCCGCTGCCAAGACCGCAATTGCCGCAGTATCCAAGTTGAAGGAGTTTATCCGCAACGGTGAGGACCTGGAGCGACAGCTGACCACAACGCTCACGGAAAAATTGGCGGAAATTCCAAACATTCCGCTCTCCGATGTACCGGTGGGACCCGGTGAAGAAGACAATATCGTGTTGCGGGAAGTGGGAGAGAAACCACTCAGCAATTTCAAGCCGAAGGAACATTTTGAGCTGGGCGAAGCGCTCGGCATGATGGATTTTGCCATCGCCGGAAAAATCTCAGGATCGCGTTTTGTTGTCCTGCGCGGACAGCTTGCCAGACTTGAGCGTGCATTGGGGCAATTCATGCTTGATCTGCATACTCTGACTCACGGATATCTGGAGGTCATGCCGCCGCTGCTGGTCAAGGATGAGGCAGTCTACGGAACCGGACAACTACCGAAGTTCAAGGACGATTTGTTTCACACAGATGACGGGTTCTGGCTGATACCCACAGCAGAAGTGCCTCTGACAAATCTGGTTCGCGAATCGATCATTGAATCTGACCAGTTGCCGCAGCGCTTCTCCGCTTTGACGCCATGTTTCAGATCCGAAGCCGGTTCTGCAGGCCGGGATACAAGAGGCATGCTGCGCCAGCACCAGTTTTATAAAGTGGAAATGGTCAGCGTCACCCGCCCCGAAGACTCACTGGCCGAGTTGGAGCGCATGCTTGGCTGTGCTGAAGAAGTCCTGAAGCTGCTGGGCCTGTCTTATCGGGTAATGACTTTGAGCAGCGGTGACATGGGATTTGGAGCGCGCAAAACCTACGATATCGAAGTCTGGCTGCCCGGCCAGAATATGTATCGCGAAATTTCCAGTGTCTCTGTCTGCGGGGATTTTCAGGCCAGACGCATGATGGCTCGCTACAGGGATTTAGATGGCAAGTCTCTCGGCTTCGTTCACACACTGAACGGTTCCGGTGTTGCCACCGGCCGTGCCCTGATTGCCGTTATGGAAAATTATCAACGCACCGATGGCGGTATTGATATTCCCGAAATATTGAGGCCCTATATGGGAGGATTAACCCATATAGACGGCCAGCCGGAGTAAGCCCAGTGCGCATTCTCGTTACAAATGATGATGGCATCAACGCTCCCGGACTGGCGATCATGAGACAGATCGCCTCTGAAACCGGCTCTGATGTCTGGGTGGTGGCGCCGGAAACAGATCAAAGTGGCCTGTCGCACTCACTCACCATGAACGATCCTCTACGGCTTCGCAAAATCGAGCGGCAAGTCTATGCCTTGCGCGGCACGCCGACGGATTGTGTGATCATGGGCGTGCGCGAAGTCATGCCTGAAGTGCCTGATCTGATTCTCTCCGGTGTGAATTCCGGGCAGAACATCTCAGATGATGTGACCTATTCAGGGACGATAGCTGCTGCCATGGAAGGAACCATGCTGCGCATTCCCAGTATAGCGCTCAGCCAGGCCTATGACTGGACTTCGGGCAATCCGATTCCCTGGGAAGTAGCCAGTACACATGCCAGCGGACTGATTCAGAAAATTCTCGACAAAGGCATCGAGAAGGGCATCCTGATTAATATCAACTTTCCCAATTGTGCTGCAAATGCCGTCTCCGGAATAGAACTGACCCGGCAGGGCGCGCTGACCCATGGACTGTTTCTGGACAAGCGTGATGACGGACGCAGAAATCCGTATTACTGGCTGACCCATCGCCGCCAGAGCCAGGATGTGATTGCCGGGACCGATCTGGATGCTTTGCAAAGAAACTTCATTTCCGTGACGCCCCTGAAAATGGATCTGACTGCCGATGAGGCGCTGGACTATTATTCATATCTGGCAGATTAGGAAAAACATGTGGCCGGATTCATAGAGCCGCACAGCCATCACTTGCCTGCTTTCATATTGCGCTTGCGTGAACTTGGCATTTCCGACGTGCGCTTGCTGAAAGCACTGGAACAGACTGACCGGCGAATTTACATTCCAGGACTGACGAAAGAAGACATGTGGCAGGACCGCGATCATGCCATCGGACATGGCCAGAGCGCCGGTGTTCTCAGTCTTGTGATGGTCATGCTGAACGCGTTGAAATTGCAGCGCCAGGATAAGGTTCTCGACATCGGAGTTGGGTGTGGATACCAGAGTGCGCTCTTGGCACGATTATGCCGCCGGGTTTACGGCGTTGAACGCGTCCGTCCCCTGACACAGATGGCTGAAAGAAATCTGGCAAAGGATGGCATTTTGAACGCGACGCTGTTCAGTGGCGATGGACATAAGGGATGGCCGCGTCAGGCGCCATTCAACGTCATTATTTTAACCGCTGCCTGTGAAACAGAGCCTGCTTTTTTGTTGGATCAACTGGCCATCGGCGGCCGCTTGATTGCGCCGATGGATCAGGGGCACGGCGAAGAGACAATCACGCTGTTCAGCAGAGAGGAGGGTAAAACTTCCTCAAAAACCATCGGATATGGCGAGTTTCCGCCACTCGTTCCAGGCCGTGTCAGCGACGACTGATCACTTGCCCCTGAAGTCTGAACAAATTTAAGCATTTATAAAGGGTGTCAGGGTTAATACTTCGTCTGTGTTTTTGAGTACAGGCGTGAGTATGCCGATGTTTATGAGTAATGCGTATTCGCGGAGCCGGGCCGCCCGCGTAATTTCCAGGGCCCTCTTTATTTCGTTCCTTTCGGGGACTGTGGTTGCCTGCAGTAATAATTTTTCCCGGATCAGCGATCAGGAATATACTGCCGCGATTGCTTCACAAAAAGCATTTTTGGGGCAGCCAGTCCGACAGCCGATGCCCGCAGTTGCAATGGGCAATTCGCAGCAGTACGGAGATGCGCGGCAAACCGGTGTAGCTCAACAAAATCTGCAGCCAATCCAGACCTATCAGTCAGCTCAGGAAAGTACGGGCGGGGCGCAATATCGCCCGATGCCGGATAATAATTTCGACCGGTCCTATCAGGCTTCCCAAGCGCCAAACCCGTCATCGGGTCAAAACGCTTCCGGCTGGACCACAACTGGCGGCACCACAATAACTGTCACGCCGGGGGACACTCTGTCTTCGATATCCCGGCGCTATGGAGTGCCGGAGCAGGCCATCCTGACTGCGAACGGACTTTCCGGTTCGCGGGATGTGGTCGCGGGGCGATATCTGACGATTCCCGCCTATGCGAAGGGACGCAGTACACCTCCGGATCCCAGTGCGGCTCAGGCAACGCTGAAGCCTTTCCCGGAAAACACACTTCAGCCGACTCGTGCTGCTGTTACCGCACCCGCAGTTCAGGCCAGAACGGCGAGTTCCGCAAACGGAACCCACCGGGTTTCATCCGGTGATACGTTGTTCAATATAGCCCAGCGGTACAACGTAAACGTCAGCAGCCTCTCGGCGGCCAATGATCTTGGCCAGTCGAGCAATATCAAAATCGGACAGCAGTTGGTGATTCCCGGAAGGGGCGCTAGTCAGAGCGCACAAGCTCAGAGTGCACCCGTGCGCACCGCTGAACTTCAGCCAAGGGAACCACTTCAGGCGCGGCCGGCAGCTTCGGTTCAAAGCGCACCGAAGCAGCCAAGGCTTGTGCAGACCGCCAGTGAAGCTGACGCACCAAAACCTGTCCGGGTGACACCTGTCGAGCAGGTCACACCGGTGGCCTATACACCACCGGCAGCTGAGCAACAGGAACCGTCAACGCAGGCTGGTGACAGTGCGCTCGCGTTCCGCTGGCCGGTTCGTGGCCGGATAATTTCCACCTTTGGCGACAAGACCAATGGCGAACGCAACGATGGCATCAATCTGGCTGTGCCGGATGGAACGCCGGTCAAGGCTGCTGAAGACGGTGTTGTAATCTATTCAGGTAACGAATTGAAAAGTTACGGTAATCTGGTTCTGGTCCGACATTCTGAGGGTTGGGTCACAGCCTATGCGCACAACCGTTCACTCACCGTGCGCCGCGGTGACCAGGTACGGCGTGGTCAGGAAATTGCTGAGGCCGGCGCAACTGGTTCGGTCAGCTCTCCACAATTACGCTTTGAGCTTCGCAAGGGATCGACGCCAGTCAATCCCCTTGACTATTTGGGCGGCGTTTGACCAGACACCAATATCCGCCCAATGAGTGTGGCGCTGGAGCTTATGGCTTCAGCGTCACTTTCTTTTTCCCCGCCAAATCCTGGATAAATTGCCAGGCCGTCCGGCCCGAGCGGTAACCACGGGTGGTTGCCCATTCCAGAGCGGCAGGCCGCCACTCCGCTTCGCTGACCTCAATGCCAAAATGGTCGAGGTAACCGCGCACCATCTTGAGATAATCGTCCTGGCTGCATTTATGAAATCCCAGCCAAAGACCGAACCTGTCGGACAGGGAAACCTTTTCCTCAACCGCTTCGCTGGGGTTGATTGCCGTCGATCTTTCATTCTCGATCATGTCGCGCGGCATCAGATGCCGCCGGTTAGAAGTCGCGTACAGCAGCAAATTTTCCGGACGGCCTTCGATTCCGCCGTCCAGAGCAGCTTTCAGCGCCTTGTAGGATGTGTCGTCATTATCAAACGACAGATCGTCGCAAAACAGCAGAAACCGAAATGGCTGTTGAGCCAGCAATGCCATTAAATCCGGCAGCGATTCGATATCTTCTCGATGAATCTCAATGAATTTCAGTTGATGTGCCGCTGAATCCGCCAGATCATTGACATGTGCATGGATAGCCTTGACCACCGAACTTTTTCCCATACCACGCGCCCCCCAGAGCAGGGCGTTGTTTGCCGGAAAACCCGTAGCAAACTGCATTGTGTTCTGCAGCAGGATATCACGCACCTGTTCAATACCCTGCAACAGTTCGATATCCACTCGATTGACCTTGTGCACCGGTTTCAGAGCGCCTGAGCGGGCATTCCATACAAATGCATCGGTTGCATCAAAATCCACAAGATCAGTAGAATCGGGAGCCATGCGCTCAAGCGCGTCAGCGATGCGAATAAGTGTCGGTTGCAGGAGATCAGTCGGATTCTGTGTCATAAACTATCCATGTTCGGGAATTAGGCGCGGTTTGTCGCGGTTTTCGCTGGCAATTTATGGGCAGATGCCCCATTTGCAAAGCTGTTATGATTTGTCCGGCGGTTGATACTTGCAAAGCAAACCGCCGTGAGTATAGTCCGCGGGACTTTCTGGACACATAACACCAAGAAAACCGCAGCTTCATGTTCTGCTGCGGAATTGTAAAAAAGACAGGATTGACTGATGTTTGTAACGCCCGCATTCGCGCAGGCCGCCGGTGGCGGTGCTGGTCTGGCCACCAGCCTACTTCCCTTCGTGCTGATTTTCGTCGTGATGTATTTTCTGATCATCCGCCCCCAGCGTCAGCGGGTGAAAAAACATGAAGAAATGATCACAGCGGTCCGCCGCGGCGACACGATCGTCACAAGTGGCGGTCTGATTGGCAAAGTCACGAAAGTGATCGATGACGGAGAGTTGCAGGTCGAGTTGGCCGAGGGCGTGCGCGTGCGCATCGTTCGCAGCATGGTTTCCGATGTGCGCGCCAAGGGCGAGCCGGCAAAAGACGACGCCTGACCATACAGGTGCAACATTTCACATCCTGAACATCCATAATGGTTTCGCCATATCTGACGGGTAACTGAATGCTTTATTTTTCTCCGATCAAGACAATAGCCATTGTCCTGACCGTGCTCGTGGGCGTTATTGCCGCCGTTCCGAACCTGATGCCGAAGGATGTCGCCGATCAATGGCCAGCCTGGATCCCCGGCGGCCAACTGGTGCTGGGGCTGGATCTGCAGGGTGGCGCACATCTGCTGCTGCAGGTCGAACGTAAGGACCTCATTGAAACCCGGCTGGAAGATCTGCGTAACAGCTTACGCACCGCCTTGCGCGACGAGCGCATCGGCTATACCGGACTGACGACTGATGGCCAAACTGTCCAGGCGCGGTTGCGCGATCCGGCACAGAGCGAGGCCGCTCGTGAGGCATTGCAGGATATTATCCAGCCAATTCCCGGAGGATTGCTGTCCGGCGGCATCCCGATCACGGAAGTCGTGCTCGACATTGATGATGGTGGCCTGATCCGCTTGACGTTCACGCCGGAAGGCATTGCCCAGCGCGTCAGTTCGGCAGTTGATCAGTCAATTGAAGTGATCCGGCGCCGCGTTGATGAACTTGGAACCACCGAGCCGAACATCCAAAGACAGGGCGAAGACCGTATTCTGGTCCAGGTTCCGGGGCTGGGCGATCCACAGCGTTTGAAAGATATTCTGAAACAGACTGCGCGGTTGAGTTTTCGCCTGGTGAGTCAGGAAATGTCGGCAGAGCAGGCTCTGCAGGGACGCCCGCCATCAGGCTCTGAAGTGCTTTTTTCATCTGACAGTCCGCCAATACCCTATGTGATTGAGCGCCGCGAAATCGTCAGCGGCGAAGATCTGGTTGACGCCCAGCCCGGATTCGACCAGCGCACCAATGAACCTTTGGTAACATTCCGTTTCAATAATTCCGGAGCCCGCGATTTTGGCCGCGCATCCACGGAAAACGTCGGCAG
>TARA_R110002096_G_scaffold12152_4_pt1 | contig 23011 bp, 22 predicted proteins | sample TARA_R110002096 | Tara Oceans TARA_R110002096 (sample SAMEA4397295) | marine metagenome | biome: Polar Biome; feature: [DCM] deep chlorophyll maximum layer (ENVO:01000326); material: water (ENVO:00002006), including particulate matter (ENVO:01000060) such as... | depth 35 m
CAGCTCTTCCAGCGGGCCATCCCAGATCAAGCGGCTGAGATTCTGCCCCAGAGCTTCATCAACCTCGGCAAAAACCTGTTTAGCGGCAGTGGAATTTTCCGCCAGCGCCTGGCCCATGCCAACAGCCTGACTGCCCTGCCCGGGAAAGGTGAATACACGTGTCATTGAGTTGAATTACCCTGTATTGCAGACTGGAATTTCATCCGAAGTGAGGGCTGAGACACCCTATTCCACGCCTGTATGTCAAGAAACTTTCCGAAAATTTCCCCAAATGCGGGGATTTTGGCCAGTTTCATCTTGCATTTGGCTGGCTCACGGCTATAACGCCGCCATCGCAACTGGTTCAGCCGGGGGCTGAACGAAAGGCTGTGTCTTGTCACAAGTGGTGAAAAGAGACAGTAGGGTTTCGATCCGGCTTTCAGTGTCCCCGCTCTCGATGCGTCTTCGAACAGCCTTTCCGACGGCCAGCAGGCCAAAGGGCTTCGATGGGGCTTTGCGCTGAACACTATATAAGGAAAGGCAATATGCCACTTTACGAGCATGTCGTGCTTGCACGGCAGGACCTGTCCGGCCAGCAGGTTGAAACTCTGGTCGACTCCCTGAAAGAAATCCTCAGCGAAAACGGCGGAACCGTTCCGTTTGTGGAAAGCTGGGGCCTGAAATCCCTGACTTACCGCATTCAGCGTAATCGCAAAGCGCATTTCACCTTCTTGAACATTGATGCACCACACGCAGCTGTTGCTGAAATGGAGCGTCAGATGCGCATCAATGAAGATGTCCTGCGCTACATGACCATTCGTGTAAAGCAGCACGAAGAAGGTCCGACGGCAATGATGCAAAAACGTGATCGTGATGACCGACGCCCCGGCGGCGGTGGTCGTGGTCGTGACCGGTAAGAGCGAGGATATTTACAATGGTTGATATTGCACAACTTCCGCAACGCCGCCCGTTTCACCGTCGTCGCAAAACCTGCCCTTTCTCCGGCGCGAACTCGCCTAAGATTGATTACAAGGACGTGAAACTGCTGCAGCGCTATGTCTCAGAGCGCGGCAAGATCGTGCCTTCACGTATTACTGCAGTGTCTGCCAAGAAACAGCGCGAACTGGCTCAGGCCATCAAACGTTCCCGCTTTCTTGGTCTGCTGCCATACGTCATCAAATAAGTGACATCCGGGCGGCGGATGAGCCGCCGCCCGGACTTTAAGTTGAGGCCCTGTCTGATCAGTTGATCAGATTGACGTGCTTCTAACCGCCTGGAGCGGGACAGCGAACATGACACAGATTATTCTGATCAGTATTGGTGCCGGGCTGTTATCCGCCCTTTTATTTGCAAGTGTCCTGACGGGCTCATTGCTGGCCATCGTGCTGCAGATTTTTGCCCAACTCCCCATTCAAAGTGCCTCTCTGACATTTGGTCCGCGCGCCGGGCTGATCGCGGCGGTGGCCGCTGTCGCCGCGCTGCTGCTGGTCTCAGGCCTGCCGTCCCAGACGGTGTCCTACAGTCTGAATTTTGCCGCTCCCGCCTTGTTGGCGAGCTACCTGGCGGGGCTGAGAAACACCGAGCTGCCTGTCGATCAACTGTCCAGCTGGTATCCACTCGGCAGGCTTCTCAGTTTCGTTGGCGGCGCTGCAGTTCTGATCTTCCTGCTGTTGGGTCTGTATTCCGATTTCACGCCGGAAAGCGCGGTGCTGGCCATTGAAAACCAGGCCACCATCCTGCTGGAAGGAGCTGTCGACAGCGGTGAAGTTCCGCCGCAGACGATCACCCAGATCGCCGTATTCTTTGTCGCCGTGTTTCCGTTTGTCGCCACCGCAGGAATTGTGGCTATCACCGGGCTGAACCTGGTTCTGGCGATGCGGATCGCACGGCGCTACGGTACCTTTGCCAGACCGGCGACCAGCATCACAGCCCTTAAAATTCCGCGTGCGGTTCATCTGACCGCACTGGCAGCGTTGCTGGCGCTCTGGATGATCGGCTCGACACCTCCGCTCCTCACGTCGGTGGCCGGAGCAGCTTCTGCGCTGGTGATCCTGTCCGGATTTGCCGCGCTTCATGCGCTGACCCGCCGCCTTGCATCACGCAGCATCATTCTGTTTGCCGTTTATGGCAGCATCATCCTGTTCACATTTCCGCTTCTGCTCATCCTGATTCTTGGCTGGATCGACGGGTTTCTCAACCTGCGCGGCCTGCCTCAGTCCAACGCCTCTAATTCATAACTTTCAAACCTAAGGAAAATCTCATGAATATCATTCTTCTGGAACGCATTGCCCGTCTTGGACAGGTTGGCGACGTTGTCCGCGTCAAAGATGGCTATGCCCGCAATTATCTGCTGCCCAACGGCAAGGCCTTGCGTGCCACTTCCGCCAACAAAAAAGAATTTGAAAACCGCCGTACCGAAATTGAAGCGCGCAATCTGGAAATGCAGTCCGAGGCCCAGCAGGTCGCGACAAAACTTGACGGCCAGTCAATCATCATGATCCGCCGCGCCGGTCAGACCGGCCAGCTCTACGGTTCGGTCAACACCCGCGATATTGCCGCGGGTCTGGAAGAAGCCGGCTTCCATGTGTTGCGCTCACAAATTCAGCTGAATGAGCCCATCAAGAAAATCGGCCTTCATGACATTACAGTTGCCCTGTTCGCCGACGTCAACGCCTCCGTATCAGTGAATGTTGCGCGTTCCGAGGACGAAGCGGAACGCCAGGCCATGGGCGAAGATGTCTCCGTCGCCGGTGACTCGTATGATGAAGAGGAAATTGTCGAAGAAGACGCACCGGACCTGGAAGAAGTGTTCGAAGAAGGCGCTGGTGAAACCGCCAATGAAGACGATGCGGATGCTGATTCAGACGCTGACGCTGAGGGCGACGTTGAAGACGAAGACAAGACAGCCTGATCTAACGGATCAAGCGTTCTGCCGATCCGGGAAGGCTGGAATCTCTCCAGCTTTCCCGAAACTTTTATGATCGCAGCGAGAGCGTTCCCTGGCTGCGAATTATTTTTCCAGAAGCGCGATCATGCGCTCAAGGCGCTCCATGGCGCGCAGGCCATCTTCGATGGTGGGAACATTGCGGTTTTCACCGCGCACGGTGGCTGCTGCATCGGCAACCAGGGCCTTGTAGCCCTTATGATCCTCATTGGCTGCAGCCGTGAAATTCGGTGTCCAGCTTAACGTATCAGAGGCCGCGTCCAGTGTGGCTTCCGGATCGTCGGCCTTGAAAGCCGGATCGCGGTACAATGCCACATTGATGATGTTATCAATCTCCAGCCGGACATGGTCGCCCATGATGCGCAGCTCCTCCATCGGCGTGCCACGCGACTGCACCGTGCCCATTACCACATTGCCGATCACGCCATTATCCGCAGTAAAGCCAAGGTGAAACAGGATTTTACCGGGTGACGGACTGATCTTGCGGACGCTCATATCGCCGAAATCATCGCCTGTAAGCCACGGGATGAGATCCATATAGTGAACACAATGATGCAGATAGAAGCCGCTATAATCCGGTTCGCCCTGAAAATAGGTCGGTGCCGTCATATAGGTCCCGGTGACGCCCAGTATCTGGCCAAAATCGCCTTTATCCAGAATGTTTTTGGCGATCCGGTTGCCGGTTGAATAGCGTTTCATGAAACCGACAATCACCGGCTGCCGTGCTGCCCGCGATGCTTCGGCAACCGCGCGCGCTCCGGCGGCCGTGGCAGCCGGCGGTTTTTCCATGAAAACCGGCAAGCCCCGTTGCAGAGCTGCGATCGATGCATGTTGATGCAGATCAGGCCCGACAGCCATACCGATCAGATCAAGCCCCGGCTCGGCGACCAGGTCCCGATAATCGGTATGCAGCGAAGTAACTCCATATTCATGACCCACACGGGCCATGGTGGCTTCATCCCTGTCGCAAAGCGCGGCTATGCGGATATCGTTGATACCAAGCTGCGGCAGCAGCATTTGCCTTGCATGACGTCCGCAGCCAATCCAGCCGATATTCAGGGTCATTGGTCGACCTCCGCCAAGGCAAGCGCAGAGCGGATCACGCCCAGCCCGGCCTTCAGTTTGGCACTCTCGTCCTCATGGGGCGCACGCCAATGTGCAATCGGCAGGGCCACACGGTCATCATCGCGGCGAAACGGCTCCAGCGAGACCGGGCCGCGATAGTTGATGTGCGCCAGCGCGCGCATGATCGCTGTCCAGTCAAGATGGCCTGTGCCCGGATGGCCTCGGTGGTTCTCATTGGCCTGAAAATGCACCAGACGACTGCCTGCGGCGCGAATTGCGTCGGGTATGGAACGCTCTTCCATATTCATGTGAAAGGTATCGAGCATGACCCCAAGCCCGGCATCATCAACCCTGTCGACGACTTCAATTGCCTGACGCGTGGTGGAAACGATATCCGTTTCAAACCGGTTGAGCGGCTCAAGCCCGAATACCACGCCTGCGCTGCGGGCGCGTGGCGCGACTTGCGCCAGCCCCTCCACCGTCCGCGCCGCACGGGCCGCAATGGCATCATCGGAACGCGGCACAGGCGGCCGGCCGGCAAACACCATCGGTTCGCCATAAAGCGGTCCACCGATGATCCCGGCACCAAGCTGGTCAGCAACCTCCACACAATGTGTCAGATAATCCAAACCACCCTGCCGTGCGCCCGCCTCGTCTGACGCGATCGAACGTTGCGCATTCACTCTAGCGGCCAAAACCAGGCTGATGCCGCAGTCACTGGCGGCTTTACGGGCCACATCCAGATCAATATTGTCCTCCGGCTCCGGAACCAGAAGCTCCATGAAGTCAAAACCGAGCTTTGCCGCATAGTCAAAATAATGCAGATCGGCACCGGTAAACGGGCGAATGAACTGCATTGAAATAATACCGACCGGATTGTCCAAAAGTTTCTTCCTTTCTGGAATGGCGGGTTCAGCCTTTGACCGCGCCCTGAGTGAGACCCGATATCAGGCGTTTCTGCACCAGCAGAAACAGCACGGTGGCAGGCATTGCACCGACAATGCCGCCTGCGGTCAGAAGACCCCATTGAATTTCATATTCACCTATCAGGGTCTGAACCGCGACGGTGATCGGACGGACATTGCGCCCGCCAAGGGTCAGTGCGTAAAGATATTCGTTCCATGAAGTGATGAAGATGTAGATGGCCGTGGCAATGATGCCGGGAACACACAGCGGCAGCACCACACGGCGCAACGCGCCCATGCGCGTACAGCCATCCGTCATCGCCGCCTCATCAAGCGATCTTGGTATCCCGTTCATATAGCTGATCATCATCCACACCGAAAACGGGATGGCGATCGTCGAATTAGCAATGATCAGAGCCAGATGAGTGTCGAGAAGTCCCAGAACCCGCATCAGCACAAACAGCGGCAGAATAAGCAGCACCAGCGGGAACATGTTGATCAGCAGGAATTGCAGCATCAGGATGCGTTTGCCCTTGAAGGAAAACCGCGAGAACGAATAGGCGGCGGTGACACTCAGCGACAGCCCGACCACCACCGTGCCGCTGGCGACGATAAAACTGTCGAGCAGATTATCGCCAAAGCCGACAGTTCTGAAAAGCCGCGTGTAATTGTCAATTGTCGCACCAATGATCGACGGGCCTTGGGTGAAAAGCCGGGATTCTTCCGTAATCGAGGTAATGAACATCCAGGCATAGGGTCCAAGCGCAAAGGCGAGGATCAGGAGCATGGGCAGTTCCACGATCAGCAGCCGGCGTGATGTCGGCATTTTACCGAGCGCCATTATTGCACCGCCTTTCCGGTCCGCCTGAGATACAGCAGGACAAGCCCCATCAGCAGGAAGGTGAACAGCACGGCCAGCGCCGAGCCATAGCCGAAATCAAGATTGGTGCGCGCTTTGATGAAAGCATAAAGCGGCAAGGTATAAGTGGCGTATCCGGGCCCGCCGCCGGTCATCACGAAGATAACATCAAACGAATTTGCCACCCAGATGGTGCGCAGCAGGACGGCAGTGACCAGAACCCCGGAAATACCCGGCAAGGTGATGTGCCAGAATTGTCTCCAACTGCTGGCACCATCCAGCGAGGCTGCCTCATAGTAGCTTTTGGGGATCGACTGCAGTCCGGCCAGGATCATCACCGCGAAGAAGGGGAAGCCCTGCCAGGTCAGCGTCAGAATGATCGCGCCCAGCGCCAGATCCGGGTCAGCCAGCCAGGGAACGGCCTGCTCAATCATGCCGAGGCGCAGCATGAAATCGTTGAGGACGCCGTAATTGCTGTCGTAAATCCACACCCACATCAGCGCGATGACCACTGACGGCAGCGCCCAGGGAATGATGATCAGCGCGCGCGCCAGAGCGCGCCATCGAAAATCCTGATTCAACAGCAGTGCCGTTGCCAGCCCCAGAAGCATCTGCCCCGGTATCGTCACGCCAATCCAGATGACGGTGTGTCGCAGCGATATCCAGAAGACTTCATCCTGTAGCGCTGCGACAAAATTATCGAAACCAAGGAACTTGAATTCTTTGGGGCGGAACAGGACATATTCGTGCAGGCTCATCCAGGCGGTCTGCAGCATCGGCAGAAACACGATGGTCAACGTCACCAGCACAGCAGGCGACAACATTGCATAAGGCAGGATGCGCTTGCCCAGCCTGCGGCGCCTTTGCCCGCCGGCATCACCGGCTAATTCTGAGCTGTTTTGGGTTTGCATTGCCATCAGAAAGTTTGCTTTGCGGACTGCAGTTGCGGCGATGATCAGAAGATAATCGGGGGCAGCAAAAACGCTGCCCCCTATCGGTCGTGACTAGTTGCCGTAGAGTTTGGCAATTTCGGCATTCATTTCAGCAGCCGTAATCTCGCCAGTCAGCGCGCGCTGCATGGCCACCGGCCAGACCGTATTCACGAAGTCCGACGTTTCTGTGCGGTTTGGCAGCAGTTTGGCAAATGGCAGCGAATCCACTGTTGCCTGAACAAACCGCTGCGGATGCAGGGTCCAGCTGGCGCTGTCTGTTTTGGTCACCGGAAGTTGACCGGTTGCCTCGTTGAACTTGGCATTGTTTCCCGCAGTGGACAGGAAGGATATCCATTTCCAGGCCGCGTCCTTGTCTTCAGCAGAGGACAGAATGGCAGTGCTTTCGTCACCGAAAGCCGTCCAGCGTCCGCCACCACATTCAGGAACCGTTGTGGCAGAAACCTTGTCGCCAAGTGCCTCGACCATGCCGTTTGCCGAACCGATATGGTGAATGGTCATGGCAGTCTTGCCGGCCTTGAAGCCGCCAATGATTTCCTGAAACCCGTCATTGGGCGCAGATGGCGGGAAGGAGCCGTCTTCGCGGAACATATCAACCACGAACTGGGTGCCTGCAACGCCTGCTTCCGATTGAATTCCATCGGTCAGGCTCACGCCATCACGACCAAGCGTCAGACTGGCCCAATGATCATGGCCGCCCTTGCTGCCGCGAAAGCCAAAACCGTAGACGTCGGTGCGTCCGTCGCCATCGGTGTCGCGTGTCAGCGCCTTGGCGGCGGCGCGGAACTCATCGCAGGTTTTTGGAACTTCAAGGCCAAGTTCGGCAAACATGTCGGGGCGATAATAAAGATACAGCACGACATATTGCACAGGCAGATAATAGGACGTTCCGTCGTCGGCTTTGACCAGATCAAACAGGTTTTCCTGCACATCCGATTTTTCTGCCCATGCCTCAATCCGCTCACCGATGGGCTCCAAAGCGCCCATTTCGATCAACCGCGGCTGAGCAAACATTTTCACCATGGCAGCATCGGGGGCATTGCCGCCGATGATCGATGTGTAGAGCGTATCGTAATAGCTGTTCCAGGGAATGTTTTCCGCTTCGATCTTAATACCCGGATTCTGCGCTTCAAAGCTTTCAACCAGCTCGTTCATCGGATTGTCGGCATTATCAAAATGGTACCAGAAGCGAACCGTGCTTTGCGCTGCGGCAAGGCTGGTGCCTAACGCGACCATGCTCACTGCCAGTCCAAGTTTTGCTAATATATTCATTGTCTTACTCCCTATTTTGAATGCTCAGTTAGAGCGGTTTGCTGTTTGAAATATCTGCCTGCCAAAGCGAAGGCGTTCTGCGCCTCCGGTAGAAGAGAACCCATTTGCATGAAGCCATGCACAACCCCCTGAAACAGATCGAAATGATCGTCACGTCCCAGAGGACGAAGCCGCTCTGCCAATGCTTCGGTTTCACTGCGCAGCGGATCCAGCCCGGCGGCATTCAGATAAAGCGGCGGCAGGGCGCGCAATTGCGTATCGTCGGCCTGAAGCGGCGCTACACTGGGTAGATGGCGAACATCCTTGGGCGCATACCAATCCCAGAAGCGCTGCATCTTGGCACGGGTCAGGCCCGGACCATCGGCAAAATCCCGGTAAGAAGGCGTGGTAAAATCCGCGCCATAAACACCGTAAAACAGCAGACCGGTTGCAGGCAATTCGCCACCCTCTTCCTGCAGCCGCAACATGGCGGCCAGGGCAAGATTTGCCCCGGCGCTGTCACCAGCCATACTCCACCGGCGATTGCGGTCTCTGGCCTGCCAGACGTCCAGCACATCTTCCAGACCACACGGATAGGGGTTTTCCGGCGCAAGCCGATATTCGAAGGTCAGAACGGGCGCAGCTGTTTCAATGGCAAGTCTGCGGGCCGCGCCTTCATGGGTTGCGGCCGAACAGAACGCCCAGCCACCGCCATGAACATGCAGAATGGCGTCGGTGCCGCAATCATCATGCGGGACAATGTAGCGCGCCGGCATATCGTCAATCATCACGGTGCGGGCTTCCGCCACGTCCGGCAGATCCCTGTTCCAGCGCAAATTGGATAGAGCCGCCAGCGCACGTCCGGCTTCAGACGACAGCGTTGTTGGGTCCAGCAATCCGGCATCTTCGACCATCAGCCGGTCCAGCACAGCCTTCATTGACGCACTCGGCTCGTTCATGCTGCACCACCATTTGTAAGATCGGGCCCGAAATCGACAATGGTCGAAATGTGATGGCTGAGAAGTTTCTGCAACTTTTCAAGGTCCCGCGCTTCGAGCGCCGCCAGGATCGGGGCGTGGCGTTCTGCGGTCTCGTCCAGCGCCCGGCTTGGTTGCGAATTGAGAATTTTATAACGGTGATTATGAATCAGGCAGCGTAGCAGTATCGGCGTGATCACAGGCAAGTCTGCAGCTGCAAACAGACGGGTATGAAACGCCCGGTCATGAACCGACAGCAGATATTCATCGCCGTCACGGGCGGCGTTGCGCATTGCGTTCAGATCGTCACGTAAATCTGCATTTAAATCGGCATCTGCGCGCTCAAGAACACGCTCCAGATAATTGCATTCAATGTCGCGGCGCAGGGCAATGAGAACGCGGGCATCGGCCGACCGGCACGCTGCAACATGCGTGCCTCGATGTGGCAGCCGCTTCACCAGACCTTCTTCGTTGAGCTGCATCAGAGCCTCGCGGATGGTGCCCTGGCTGCAGTTGAACCGCTCCGCAATCTCAAGCTCAAGCAACACTGCGTCCGGTGCCAACTGGCCCAGCACGATCTCTTTTTGCAGCGCCACATAGACATTATGGCTGCGGCGGCTCGATTGCCGCGGCAACAGGCTGGTAATCGATGGCGTTGAAAATGTCTCGACAGCCATTGTCGGCCATATCTCCCACGTAGTGTTCGTTTTTGCTAGAAAACACTTACCATTATTGATAATGTCTGTATTATTGATATTAATAACATTGCCATTATCGATATTGCAAGATTTAATTTGGCCGCCGACCGTCAGTCCCGACAGTCAGGCCAGGAGGACAAATTGGCAGACATAAAGATAGAAAACATCGTCAAGGACTACGGCACAATCCGCGCCGTGCACGGGGTCAGCCTTGAGGTACAGGATGGCGATTTCGTTGCCTTTGTCGGACCCTCCGGCTGTGGAAAATCGACCATGCTGCGGATGATTGCCGGGCTCGAAGATATCACTGCCGGAACCTTGCGCATTGGCGGCCGGGTGGTGAACGATGCGGAGCCGCGTGATCGTGATGTCGCCATGGTGTTTCAGGATTATGCGCTTTATCCGCATATGACAAATGCCCAAAATATCGGGTTCGGCCTGAAAATGCGCGGCTGGAAAGCTGCCGATATTGCGCCGCGTGTCAAAAGCACGGCGCAGATGTTGCAAATCGAACCGCTACTGGAGCGCCGCCCCGGCCAGTTATCGGGCGGACAGCGCCAGCGTGTCGCCATGGGCCGGGCCATCATACGCGAACCATCGGTGTTTCTGTTCGATGAGCCCCTGTCCAATCTTGATGCCAAGCTCAGGGTCGAAATGCGAACCCAGATCAAGCGCCTGCATGCCATGCTCGGGACCACCACGGTCTATGTGACCCACGATCAGACCGAAGCGTTGACGCTGGCTGACCGGGTTGTGGTCATGCGCGAAGGTCATATTGTGCAGGCCGGGCCACCGCTTGAACTTTATGACAAACCCAATTGCAGATTTGTCGGAGAATTCATCGGCTCCCCTCAGATGAATATCTTTGAAGGGATTGTTGACCGGTCAGGCGTTGCCCCGCGATTGATCGTTGGCGACGATACTCTTGAGCTGGGAGAGATCGATGTTGCCGATGGAACGCGCGTTGATGTCGGCATCCGCCCGGAGCATTTACGCTGGTCAACCCGGGACGAAAGCAAACTCAGTCCGGTTGTGGAAGTGTTTGAGCCGCTGGGATCGGACACAATGGCCATCTGCCGGTTTGGCGGTCAGGATCTGACGGCGCGGCTTGAGCCGTCAATCCAATTGCGAACCAATGAGCAGATTCATCTCAGTTTTGACACGGCGAATCTTCATTTCTTTGACAGCCAAACTGGTGACAGACTGACAGTTGACCACTGATTCCTCTGGCTCGGTGACTGTTCACATTGCAAGGACTGGCTTTCACCCGGCTTGAACCAGCAAACTGAGACTTCGCTGTGCGCCCTTTTCACACGACTCGTGTGATTAACGGGGAAAAGGCACTGCTCCCTTCCGCTCTGGTTACGGAATGGTTAAAACCCGCTGGAAGCGGAGAGCATGATGAATACGACGGCACTGACCAGCATTGACACAAAGAGCGACAATCAGGAGCTGTCTGATGACAGCTACCGGCTGGCACCGCACAATCTTGAGGCGGAACAAGCCTTGCTGGGCGCCATTCTGGTCAATAATGAAGCGTTTTACCGGGTTTCCGACTTTCTCGAACCGGAACATTTCTACGAAGGTCTGCATCGCCAGATCTACGAAACCGCAGCGCAACTGATTCGCGTTGGCAAGGTCGCAACGCCGATTACCCTCAAAACATTTCTGCCTGCCGATGAACAGGTCGGGGAGATAACCGTCAGCCAGTATCTGGTTCGGCTGGCCACCCAGGCCACAACCATCATCAATGCCGTTGATTACGGTCGCTCGATCTATGATCTGGCCATCCGCCGCTCGCTGATCGGAATTGGTGAGGATCTGGTCAATGTGGCGTTTGATTCGGCAGTCGACCACGCACCGCGCGACCAGATAGAGGATGCCGAAAAACGGCTGTATGAACTGGCCGAACAAGGCCGCTACGATGGCGGCTTCCACAGCTTTACCGATGCCCTGAAAGACGCCATTGACATGGCCAGTGCGGCCTATCAGCGAGATGGGCATCTATCGGGTATCGCCACCGGCCTGCGCGATCTGGACCGGCAGATGGGCGGGCTGCAATCCTCCGATCTGGTGGTGCTGGCGGGCCGCCCGGCCATGGGCAAGACGGCGCTGGCCACCAACATCGCCTTCAACATTGCCAAGGCCTATATGGGGGAAACCCAGCCGGATGGCACCACCAAGGCGGTGAATGGCGGCATTGTTGGATTCTTCTCGCTGGAAATGTCGTCTGAGCAACTGGCAACACGTATCATTGCCGAACAATCCGGAGTGTCATCTTCGGAAATTCGCCGCGGTACGATTGATGAGCGGCAATTCAACCAGATTGTCATCGCCAGTCAGGAAATGCAGAGCATTCCGTTCTACATCGACCACACCGGCGGCATCTCCATTTCGCAACTCACGGCGCGGGCGCGCAGGCTGAAGCGTCAGCGCGGTCTGGATATGCTGATAATCGACTATCTTCAACTGCTTTCAGGATCGGGCAAACGCTCTGATAACAGGGTTCAGGAACTGACCGAAATCACCACCGGTCTGAAAGCTTTGGCGAAGGAACTGAACGTGCCGATCCTGGCTTTGTCGCAACTCTCACGTCAGGTTGAAAACCGCGATGACAAGCGGCCCCAGCTATCCGATCTGCGTGAATCGGGATCGATTGAGCAGGACGCCGATGTGGTGATGTTCGTCTATCGCGAGGAATATTACCTGCAGCGCCAGATGCCCAAGGAAGGCACCGAGGAATTCTTCAAGTGGCAGGCGGAAATGGAAGATGTTGCCGGCGTCGCTGAAGTCATCATCGGCAAGCAGCGTCATGGACCGACCGGAACCGTCAAATTGCTGTTCGAAGGCGAATTCACCCGCTTCAGTAATCTGGCGCAGGAAGACCGGCTGCCGGAACAATATGAATAATCCACACTTGGATCAGGCACCCGCCGGTGCACGGCTGACCATCGACCTTGGCGCGATTGCTGATAATTGGCGCCAACTGGACAGAATGGCTGGCGCTGCCGAATGCGCCGCTGTGGTGAAGGCCGATGCCTACGGGCTTGGTATTGAAGAAGTTGTGCCGGCTTTGTGGAAGGCCGGCTGCAAGACTTTTTTCGTTGCCCTTTCCGCAGAAGGCATCCGTGTCCGCAAAGCCGCGCCGGACGCAATCATTTATATCCTGGCTGGATATTTTTCTGACTCGCTCGATGTCTTTCGGCACTATGCGCTGCGCCCGGTCATAAACATGGAATTTGAGGCCTGGATCAAAGCGTGCCGCGATGACCATCTTGCTTACGCAGTGCAACTGGAAACGGGGATGAACCGGCTTGGCATACCGATTGCCGAATATGCCGAACTGCAGGCATCCGGTGTGCTGGACGACTACCAGCCCGCTCTGCTGATGAGTCATCTGGCCTGCGCCGACACACCTGGCCACGCCCTCAATGCCTTGCAACAGCAGCGCTTCCAGGGCGCCGTTGAAAACCATCCTTGCGACTGCACCTCGCTGGCAAATTCGGCCGGCATTTTTCTCGGAGCTGACTATCATTACGATCTGGTGCGACCCGGAATTGCGCTTTATGGCGGCGCCTGCACAGGCGGCCATCTGGCGGATAATCCGATGCGGCCCGTCATCAGACTTGAAGCGCGCGTTCTACAACTGAAAGCGGTGAAACCCGGTGAGACCATCGGATATGGTGGCGCTGAATCCGTGCGCCCCTCGCCTCATTCAGGCTCAAACGAGCGGCTGGTTGCTACTCTTGCCGCCGGATATGCGGATGGCTTTCTGCGCTCTGGCAGCAGCAGCGACCAACGCCGCGGCGGCTCTGCCGCCTGGCGCGGAACGCGCATCCCCCTCATCGGCCGCGTGTCGATGGATCTGATCAACGTAGATCTGACCGATCACCCGGATGTCGCGCAATTGCAGGATGGTCAGTGGTATGATGAATGGATCGAATTGATCGGGCCCACAGTTCCACTTGACGACGTTGCACAAGCTGCCGGAACCATCGGCTATGAGATTTTGACCAGCCTTGGCAACCGCTACCAGCGCACCTACATCAACGGTCTTTGACAGGAATCATTTTGGCCAAGCAAAAACTGCAATATGTCTGCCAGAACTGCGGAGCGGTATCGCCGCGCTGGAACGGCAAATGCGAATCCTGCAATGCGTGGAACACCATTGTTGAGGAAAATCCGGGATCGGGTATCGGCGGAGCCGCCAAGCGGATGGTCGGCAAGGGCCGCATCATGGAACTGGTGCCGATGCAGGGCGAATCGCCTGAAGCGCCGCGCATCCTGTGCGGCATTGCCGAGTTGGACCGGGTGACCGGTGGTGGTTTTGTCCCAGGATCGGCACTGCTGGTGGGCGGTGATCCGGGAATTGGTAAATCGACGATCCTGTTGCAGGCAGCCGCCCGCATGGCCAAGGCAGGCCGCAGGGTTGTCTATATTTCCGGCGAAGAGGCAATTGCCCAGGTGCGGATGCGCGCCCAGCGTCTGGGTTTGGGCGATGCGCCGGTCAGCCTTGCAGCAGAAACCAGCGTTGAAGATATTCTGACCACGCTGGAAGCCGGCACACCGCCGCATTTGCTGGTGCTGGATTCCATTCAGACCCTGTGGACCTCCCAGGTTGATTCGGCACCCGGCACCGTGACCCAGGTACGCACTGCAGCGCAGGCGATGATCCGCTACGCCAAGAAGACCGGTACAATCATCATTCTGGTTGGCCATGTAACAAAAGACGGGCAGATCGCTGGCCCCCGCGTGGTCGAACACATGGTTGATGCGGTGTTCTATTTTGAGGGCGAAGGCGGCCATCAGTTCCGCATCATGCGGGCTGTCAAAAACCGCTTTGGTCCGACCGACGAAATTGGTGTTTTCGAGATGACCGGCGGCGGATTGCGTGAAGTCTCCAACCCGTCCGAACTGTTTCTGGGGGAGCGCAAGGCCAACAATCCCGGCACAGCCGTATTTGCCGGCATGGAAGGAACGAGGCCGGTTCTGGTGGAAATTCAGGCTCTGGTGGCACCCTCCTCGCTTGGCACGCCAAGGCGCGCCGTAGTTGGCTGGGACAATAGCCGCCTGGCTATGGTTATAGCCGTTCTGGAGACCCATTGCGGAGTCAAAATCGGCGCGAATGATGTCTATCTGAACATTGCCGGGGGCTTGCGGATTGTCGAGCCAGCGGCAGATCTGGCAGTCGCCGCCGCACTGGTTTCATCGCTGACCGGTGCCCCATTGCCGCTGAACAGCGTTTATTTCGGCGAGGTCAGCCTGTCCGGAGCGATACGCTCCGTGACCCATACCCAGGCGCGGCTGAAGGAAGCCGAAAAACTGGGTTTCACCCTGGCAACGGTGCCGGAAGCAACCGGTGATGCAACGGCCGGCCAGAAGGGCATCGCTGTCAATTCAATTGCCGATCTGACAAGCATGGTGGCGCGCATTGCCGCATCGGCGCCGCAAAGGGACGCCTGAAACATCTGCCGGGAAAACTGCGTGGAAACATTTGGCAATGCAGCATAATCAGGCTAAGAAGCGGAACGTCAATTAAGAAAGCCAGGAGCCTGCCCCATGTCCATCACCATACTGGACGGAATCCTTCTGGGCGTGATGCTGATTTCGGCCTTTTTGGCGATGATGCGCGGTTTTGTCCGTGAGGTCTTCTCCATAGGAACGTGGATTGCCGCCGCTGCCGCAGCGCTGTTTTTTCACCCGTTTCTGCTGCCCTATATCGAGCCGTATGTCAGCAATGATCTTCTGTCTGTGGCGCTGTCAGCGGCAGCTGTGTTTTTCGTCACACTGATAATCATCTCCTTCATCACAATCAGAATTTCAGATTTCATTCTGGACAGTGGCGTTGGCCCGATCGACCGCACACTTGGGTTCATGTATGGCGCCCTGCGCGGCCTGCTTATTGTGGTCGTCGCGATGATGATCTTCAACGGCCTTGTGCAGCGCGAAAAACGGCCGGACTGGGTGAGCAATGCCTCATCGCTTCCCGTGCTGCTGGAAATCGGCCGGCGCATAACCGCAGCGCTGCCGCAGGATCTTCAGGAAACCGTCACCAGCTTCTTTGGCAGAAGATCATCCGAGCCGGACAACAGCGTTCTGCCCAATGACGAACCCGACCTTGCTCCGCCACCAGCAAATCCCGCCGGCAGTAACTCGCCGACAGGCGGTGCGACCATGAATGACGGCGAGCAATTGCCAGGGCAAGATGATACAAGGAATGTGGAACGCATTATCAACGCCACGCCGGAAAACTGAGATGGTTTCAAACGACGATAAATTTCATGAGGAATGCGGCGTCTTCGGAGTGTTCGGCCATTCCGATGCCGGAGCCATTGCAACGCTCGGCCTTCATGCGCTGCAGCATCGCGGCCAGGAAGCCGCCGGCATTGTCTCTTTTGATGGACGCCAGTTCTATTCTGAACGCCACATCGGACTGGTCGGCGATAATTTCACCAAGCCGTCAGTCATCAAACGCCTGTGCGGTGACCGGGCTATTGGGCACAATCGCTATGCAACAACAGGCGGTGCAGGGCTTCGCAATGTGCAGCCGCTGTTTGCCGAATTTGCTGGCGGGGGCTTTGCCGTCGCCCATAACGGCAATCTGACCAATGCAAATACGCTGAAACGCGAATTGCAGCTGCGCGGCTCGATCTTTCAGTCCACCTCGGATACCGAAGTCATCATTCACCTGATCGCCACCAGCGAGAAAGGCCCGCTTGTCGATCGGATCGTGGATTCTCTCAATCAGATCGAAGGCGCTTATTCTCTGGTCGCGCTGTCACGCAAGAAGATGATCGGCTGCCGCGATCCGCTCGGTGTCCGCCCACTGGTGCTGGGTGATCTTGAAGGAGCCTATGTACTGGCCTCCGAAACCTGTGCGCTCGACATCATCGGAGCCCGTTTTGTCCGCGAAATCGACCCGGGCGAAATGGTCGTCATTACCGCGAGCGGGATTGAGAGTCTGCGCCCCTTCGACGCCGCTAAATCCCGCTTCTGTATATTTGAGCATGTCTATTTTGCCCGGCCGGATTCGATTATTGAAGGCACCAGCGTTTATGATGTGCGCAAGCGTATCGGTATGGAGCTGGCAAATGAATCGCCTGCAGAGGCGGACATCGTCGTTCCGGTTCCCGATTCAGGAACTCCGGCCGCTATCGGTTATGCCGAACAAAGCGGCCTGCGCTTTGACCTTGGCATCATCCGCAATCATTATGTCGGCCGGACATTCATCCAGCCCTCCGATTCAATCCGCCATATGGGCGTAAAGCTGAAGCACAATGCCAACAGTTCGGTCCTGAAAGGGCGGCGCGTGGTGCTCGTTGACGATTCCATTGTCCGCGGCACGACATCCAGCAAGATCGTTCAGATGGTCAGGGATGCCGGCGCGTCGGAAATTCATATGCGCATTGCCAGCCCTCCGACCAGAAGCCCCTGCTATTATGGTGTTGATACGCCGGAGAAATCGAAACTGTTGGCCTCGCGCATGTCGGTTGAGGAAATGGCCGATTATATCAAGGTCGATTCCCTGGCCTTTCTCAGCCTCGATGGACTCTACCGGGCGGTAGGTCACGAACAGCGCAATATGGAACAACCTCAATATTGCGACGCTTGTTTTACCGGTGACTATCCAACCTTTCTCACAGACAAGGAAAATGCGCGCGCAAGCAGCCAGATCGCGGCGCTGGTAGGTGCCAGCGAGTGAGCATTGCCAATTCACAAGAACAGCCTCTCAATGGGAAGGTCATCGTCGTCACCGGGGCATCGCGCGGCATCGGTTATTTCACCGCCTCCCAGCTTGCCGGACTTGGCGCCCACATCATTGCGGTGGCACGAACCGTCGGCGGTCTTGAAGACCTTGATGACGCCATCAAGGCACAGGGCGGTTCGGCAACGCTGGTTCCGTTCGATCTGAAGGATTTTGAGGCAATCGACCGTCTCGGCGCCGCCATCTACGAGCGCTGGGGCAAGCTGGACGGCCTCGTTGCCAATGGCGGTATTCTGGGAATCCTGTCGCCGCTTGGCCATATAAAACCCAGCGAATGGGAAAATGTCATGGCTGTTAATGTGACGGCCAACTGGCGTCTGATCCGCTCCCTCGATCCGCTACTGCGGCAGGCTGATGCTGCCCATGTTACCTTTTTGTCGTCCGGCGCAGCCTGGAAATGCAAGCCCTATTGGGGGGTCTATTCGGTATCGAAAGCCGCTGTTGAGGCGCTTGCGAAAACCTATGCCGGCGAGACCCGGCAGACCGCAATGTCGGTCAATGCGATCAATCCCGGCGCCACGCGCACGGCAATGCGGGCCAAGGCAATGCCTGGTGAAGATCCGGACACTTTGCCAACCCCGGCCGCCATAGCAGCAAAAATCGTTCCCACCATGCTTCCCGGCTTCACCGCAAGTGGCAAGCTGATTGATATTCAGGCGGATGCGATGTTCGAGCTGATTCCCGGATATGAAACGCTCTGAGAAAAGCTCTTATGATTTCCGCTTGGCACGGCTGGCATAAGGATTTTCACCCTTGCGCATCATCAACCTGAGCGGAACGCCCATCAGGCCGAAATCATCCCGTAACGCATTGATCAGATAGCGCTCATAGGCCGAAGGCAATGCGTCCGGCCGCGAACACGACACGAAAAATGTCGGTGGCCGGGTCTTTGCCTGGGTCATGTAACGCAGTTTAATCCGCCTGCCGCTGACAGCGGGCGGCGGGTGGTGGTTGAGGATACCATCAAGCCAGCGGTTGAGACGGGCCGTGGAAATACGCGCATTCCAGGTTTTGTAAACCTCGAACACCGCCTTCATCAATTGATCAATGCCATTGCCTGCCAGACCCGAAATCGGCACCACCGGGACACCGCGCATTTGCGGCAGCAGCCGGGTCGCTTCAAGACGTAATTCTTTCAGCGCCTCATCTGGGTCTTCGATCAGATCCCACTTGTTGAGCGCTATGACGCAGCCGCGCCCTTCCCGGGCGATCAGCGCGGCAATCTGCAGATCCTGTTTCTCAAACGGCATCGTCGCGTCCAGCATGACGACGACGATCTGCGCGAACTGAATGGCACGCAAACTGTCTGATACGGACAGTTTCTCAAGTTTTTCCTGAACCTTTGCCTTGCGGCGCATACCGGCCGTGTCGAACAGGCGGATCGGATTGTCCTGCCACACCCAGTCAACCGAAATCGTATCCCGCGTGATGCCCGCCTCAGGGCCGGTCAGCAGCCTGTCTTCACCGATCAGATAATTGACAAAGGTGGATTTTCCGACATTCGGACGACCGACCACTGCCAGTTGAAGCGGACCGCGCGGCTTTTCTTCGGCTGGTGCGTCCGGATCGAAAACCTCGGCAAGTACCGGCTCCGCGACTACCTCGACAGCAAGTCCCTCATTGTCCGCGTCATCGCCTTCCGAAATGATTCGAATGGCTTGATAAAGATCGGCCATGCCTTCGCCATGCTCAGCTGAAATCGGTACCGGCTCGCCGAACCCCAAACTGTAGGCTTCATAATAGCCAGCTTCGCCCTTCTTGCCTTCTGCCTTGTTTGCAACCGGAATGATGGGCTTGCCGCTGAGGCGCAGCAGATCGGCGAAATGTTCATCCGTTGGCGTCACGCCGATCCGCGCATCAATCATGAACAGACAGATATCCGCTTCCAGAATTGCAGCTTCCGTCTGCGCCCGCATGCGGCCTTCCAGACTGTCGACATTGGCGACTTCCAGACCGGCGGTATCTATCACATTGAATGAAATATCCCCGATCTTGCCATCCCCGGAGCGGCGGTCACGGGTGACACCCGGCGTGTCATCCACCAGCGCGAGCCGCTTTCCGACAAGGCGATTAAACAGGGTGGACTTGCCCACATTGGGGCGTCCGATAATGGCGACAGTAAACATTTAAAGGTGTCCTGAGGACGTGCCCGGCGGAAACCGCAGGGATATTGGAGCACGTTTTACGAAATTGAAGTCATTTGACCGTGTTGGGGCTCTTTACCCGAGGTCGAGACAATCCGCAATCCAGATCACGATTCATTCGGTGCTCTAATTATAGGCGATCATCGTTCCATCGCCGGCCAGCAGAAGCAGTTTGCCTCCGACAGCAATGGGTCTCATATAGACATCTTTGTTGATATCGCGTGTGCCAAGCAACCGTCCTGTCGTCGCATCGACCGAGGCCAGACGGCCATCACTGGAAGCTGACCAAAGCGCGCCACCGGCCAGAACGGGTCCGGCCCAGGCAGTCCGCGAGCGCTTTTTGCGCACGACCGGCAATTCGGCAATCCACAAAGCCTCTCCGCTGGTCCGGTCCAGCGCTACAATGCGGTCCTGTAAGTCCTGAATGAAGACTGTGTTTCCCGACACGACAGGCGTGAAACTGGAGCCGATATTACGCTCCCAGACCCGCTCGCCGGTTTCCAGTTTGACGGCGATTGTCCGGCCCGCCACACCGGTGGCATAGACTGTGCCATTTGCGATGACCGGAGACCCGGACACGTCGGTCAGACCCGATACCGCCAAATTGCGGCTGGCTCGAACCACCGCATCGCTCCATTTTGGATCACCGCTTTTCACATCAAAGGCAACGATTTCACCGGAGGAATACGGCACAACCACTGTTGAGCCGGAAACTGCCGGATTTGAGGCCGCCAGAAGTCCGGCCGTCTCCGGAATACCGTTGAAGGTCCACAGCAATGCCCCGTCAGCTGCTGACAGCGCAACCACTTCGTTGCTGGCGGTTACCACGAACACCCGTCCGTCAGCAAAGGAAGGTGCCCCGCGTGCAGGTTCGCTCAAGGCATAACGCCAGACTTCCTGGCCTGATCTGCCGATCAGCCCGACAACTTCACTGTAGCCGGTCGCTGCATAGACAAACCCGCCGCCGGAGGCGATGCCACCGCCTGGTGCTGCCTGTTTTTCACCTTCCGGCTTCAACGAAACCCGCCACAGACGCGATCCGCCGGATAAAGCGGATGCCGTTACATTGCCTTCCGGATCGTAGACATAGATCCGGCCCTCTTCCACGACCGGCCCCGATGATCCGCGAATTCCGCGGCGTCCCGGACGATCTGCAACCTGTGCCGACCAGGCCCGACCGTTGCCGCCGCCTGACAGCGACACGTGGCCGGGATTATTTGCATTATTGCCCGAGGCATTGTTCCAGTTTGAAAATGCTGCAGCAGGTGCGATCGAAGCTGTCTTGCCGCCTGTCACAACCAGCGGATCAGACGAGGGCAATGCTTCGCGCCTTGCACCGGGAAGCAATTGTTCCTCCTCGGCAAACGGATTGATGCTTTTAACGCCATCTGCCAATGCATCGACACCGGCGCAACCAGCCAGCGAAACCAGCAAACTGCCGAGCACGCCGAATTGGAGCCATCTGCGCCCGGCTGATGCCTGCGCTGATCTTTGAGTGGTTGGATACGCGATGGTGTTGCTCATAAATCAACTCTTTTGTCTGGCGGTGACCGGAAGCTTATCCAGCATTCCCGCCCTCAATCAGCGTTTTCAGAATTTGTGCCCTGGACCGGACACTTTGCAGCGATTCCGGATCCTCCAGAATCAAATCCAATGTAGTTGTGGCGGTTTCAAGGTCTCCGGCACGATAAGCCGCCAGAGCAATATATTCCCGCGCGCTGTGGCGCCAGGCGCTGTTTGGATTGGCCAGCACGGCAAGGCGGCTTTGAACGTCTTCCAAAGTGCCATTATCGACCAGCAGCAGACCTGCTCTCAATTCAGCAAGTGATTTCAGTTCTTTGCTTTTGGTTGTGTCAGCAATCCGGTCAAACTCGGCAACCGCACCGTCGACATCACCCTTATCTGCAAGCTCCGTCGCAATCCGGAAACGCGCCAATGCCGCATATCCAGCATGTTTGCTGTCGGCGATCACCTGCAACGATTTCATAGCTTCGGCATCTTCGCCCTCTTCGGCCAGTTGCAGCGCCTCCATATAGGAATCGCCTGCAGTCTGGGCAGCCTGTTCCTTGAAATAGCTCCAGCCGCGATAGCCGGCTGTGGCAGCCACAATAATGACCGCTGTGGCGATTATGAAAATCCCGAAACGATCCCAGATCTGTTTCAGGAACTCACTGCGGAGGTCTTCATCGACCTCTCTTGCAAATTGATCAGACATTAACGGCCTTACTGATTAAACGAATAACAGCCGGTCACGCAGTCTCGTGCGCCCGGCATCACAATTTTGCGGACAATATCCGCTGCGCCTGCCTTAAGCAATCGTCAAACGAATTTAATCCGTCACGCGAATGGCGCGACGCCAAACAGCCATTCATGGACATAAAAAGCGAATACCAACCACACGGCTGTGCCAATGCCAATACTGACAAAATCGTTGCGCGCCGGCCCGGCCAGATAAGCCAGTTTCATCTGCCGGTCGCGGCGGCGGGCACCGAAATAGACCAAAATCGACCAGACCAGAAACGAGCCGAACAGAACAACTTCTTGCTCCATGCCGTTGATCAGCAGATGCGCTGCTGCCCAGATCATGACGCCGATTGTCATCGGGTGTCTCAATCTGGCTCTCATCCGTCCGGCGGGAACATAGGCCGCTGCGACAAGAATGAAGGCCAGCAGCAGCAGCGTCGCCGCGACATGCTGCAGACCCAAGGGTGGCACCCACACTGGTTCAGCAGCTGCTGCGGCCGGTTTATACCCCAGCACAATCAGTACCAGACCAGCGACACTGATCAACGTATAGACCGCTCTCCAGCTTGCCGCACCGAATGTATTGATCGCCCAGAGGCGGGCTGGCTCCAGAAAAATGCGGACCGAATGGATCCCCAAAAACAGAGCGAGCCCGATTATCAGTAATGTCATGCTGCAGCGTCCCGGCTATATAAGTGAAATACTTGTTCCCTCATATCGTCACAAGTTTCCCTTTTCAACGCTTTCCGGCCTGCAACTGCAGGTTTGGGACCAAAGGGATGTGTATAACGCGGATCAGGCGATTTCAGGGCGCATCCGGGTCTGGAATGTAGCAATTGCCCGCTGTGCAAGTTCCGGTCTAATCTGGCGGTACCGACCCTGAATTGCCCGATCCGGATTGCGACAGCCATGGCCCTTACTGATGAACAGATTGCAACGTTCAAGGCTGACCTTCTGGCGCGCCGTCAGACATTGCAGCAAGCGACCCATCAGACCGAGACGGACAGAGCGCCGGTTAAGCTGGATCAGCAATCTGTCGGGCGGCTTTCGCGCATGAATGCCATGCAGGTGCAGGCCATGTCGCAGGCGCAGCAGCGCCAGCGTGAAGCGGATTTGCGCCGCATTGCCGCGGCACTCAGCCGGATTGAGGATGATGAGTTCGGCTATTGTAACGCGTGCGGAGAACTGATTGCAGAAAAACGGCTGCAGGTCGATCCTGCAGCCAGCCGG
>TARA_R110002096_G_scaffold428478_1_pt1 | contig 22982 bp, 17 predicted proteins | sample TARA_R110002096 | Tara Oceans TARA_R110002096 (sample SAMEA4397295) | marine metagenome | biome: Polar Biome; feature: [DCM] deep chlorophyll maximum layer (ENVO:01000326); material: water (ENVO:00002006), including particulate matter (ENVO:01000060) such as... | depth 35 m
CGTATTACCGAAACCACGTACACTAGGAGGCATAAAGAATAAAAATTTAGCTCCCTTTATACTCGCCGTTCTCTTAAATAACTCTTGAACTACCGCTTGAACAGTTTCGTCATCTTCGGTTCTTTCATCCCAGTCTTTTAGTTTAACTACCGAAAAAGCATATGAACCACCATTAATTCTGTTTAGCATACTAAAACCGACAATGTTCATTCGCATTTCAACGATGTCCATCGAGCTCACAATTTCATCAAACTCATCTACTATTTTCTGAGTTTGTTCCATTGTTGAACCTGGAGGCAAAGTAATATCACCCATAATAATTCCTCTATCTTCGGCAGGAATAAATCCAGTTGAAGTAGTTTGGAATAGAATAATAGCAACCACTATCGATAAAGCTAGCCCACCGACAGCAATCCATTTACGGTTTAATAAGAAGTAAACTATGTTGGTATACTTTCTGGAAAAAGCATCAAAACTTACATTAAAAGCAGTATACAAACGCTCTTTGAGGTTTTTCTTCTCTTCTGGAGTTTCATTATGAGGTTTTAGTAAAAGCGCACACAAAGCTGGGCTTAACGTCAACGCATTTACTGCGGAAATGAGGATGGCAATTGCCAAGGTAATCGCAAACTGTTGGTAGAAAACTCCAGATGAACCTTGGATAAAAGTAACCGGAACAAACACCGCAGACATCACCAACGTGATAGAAATAATAGCGCCGGTAATCTCGCTCATTGCAGAATACGTAGCTTCTTTAGCAGATTGCACACCATGCTGAAGTTTTGCGTGAACAGCCTCAACAACCACAATGGCATCATCCACTACAATACCAATGGCGAGCACCATAGCAAATAGTGTTAGCATGTTTATGGTGTATCCAAAAAGATCGAGAAAGAAAAATGTACCTATTATGGCTACAGGAACAGCTATAAGAGGAATTAACGTTGATCGAAAATCCTGCAAGAACACAAATACTACAATGAACACTAGTATAAATGCTTCAAACAAAGTGCTTATTACTTTTTCGATGGAGGCATCTAAGAAAGTCTTTGTGTTGAAAGGAATCACATAATCTAAGCCTTTAGGAAAATCAGGACGACTATCCTCGAGGATTTGCATCACTTCTTCTACAATGGTTTGTGCATTAGAGCCTGCAGCTTGATAAACAGCCATGGCCACACCTGGATTACCATTTCCGAAGTTATTTGAACCATAACTAAGTCCACCCAATTCGATAGTAGCTACATCTTTTAGTCTTAAGAAATTTCCATTTCCATCCGACTTTACAATGATGTTCTCGTACTCTTCGATTTCAGCTAAACGACCTTTGTACTTTATTACGTACTCATACACGCCTTGCGCATTTTCGCCAAACTTACCAATCGCTGCTTCTAAGTTTTGTTCTCTAAGAGCTGTTTGCACATCAGCAGGAACAACATCGTAAGCAGCCATTTTATCAGGATCAATCCAAACACGCATTGAGTATTCTTTTGAACCTAACACACTAACCTGACCAACACCCTTCACACGTTGCAGCTTTGGAACAAGGTTGATACTTGCGTAGTTCTGCACAAAGATGTCATCATATTCCGTGTTTTCCGAGAATATTGACACAAACATCAACGCACTAGTCTGGCTTTTTACGGTGGTAACACCTGTTGCAACTACTGCCGCAGGAAGCCTATTATTAGCTTTTGCAACTCTGTTTTGAACGTTTACAGCTGCAATATCAGGATCTACACCAAGCTCAAAAAACACGCTTATGGTAGCCCTACCATCGTTACTTGCTACTGAGGTGATATAAGACATTCCCTCAACGCCATTAATTTCCTCTTCAAGAGGTACAACCACACTACTTAGTACGGTTTCAGCATTTGCGCCGGTATAATTCGCTGTTACCTGAACGGTAGGAGGAGCGATATCGGGATACTGTTCTACAGGTAACGAGGATAATCCAAGTACACCTAAAATGGTGATTAGTATAGAAATCACGGTTGATAGAACGGGTCTATCAATAAATATCTTAAACATAGGTTAACTAATTTTGTACTTGGATTTACTTAACAGCACTAACAGTAGAGCTGGCTGGAGTTTTTTCTTGAGGAATTATTTCTTGGCCTTCGCTTAATTTCGAAACACCTTCAACAACGATTTTCTCGCCTTCTTGCAATCCATCGGTTACTATAAAATCTAGCGCTTGAGTGCCATTTGAATGAACAACTCGGCTTTCAACTTTGTTGTTTTTATTCACTACGTACACAAGCTTCTTTCCTTGAATTTCAAACACAGCTATTTGAGGAATAAGCATCACATCTTTTTCTTCAGTAGGAATTTGAATAGTTCCACTTCCACCACTGCGGAGCAGATAATCAGGATTTGGGAAAAGAGCTCTAAACTGAACGGTGCCAGTTCTTTCATTTATAAGGCCATTGATGGTCTCTACTTTACCTTTATGATCGTACATGGTGTTGTCTACCATTCTCAACGAGACTTCTGGAAAAGTTTCGATTCTCTCTTTTAAACTTGAATTGCCCGATGCTTTATTGAAGCTCAGCAATTGCTTCTCGTTCAACGAAAAATAAGCTCTTACATTTCTAATATCAGATATGATGGTCAAAGGCTCTGCATTACTTGCACTCACCAGGCTACCTTCTCGATATGGTAAACTTCCAACAATACCATCAACAGGACTTATTATTTTCGCGTAGTCAATATTTGCTTTAATACTACTATAACTACTTTTTGCTTGGGCTAAATTAGCCTTAGCCGTTTCTAGCTGAATCTTACTAACAATATTCTTTTCAACAAGAGGAGCTAATCGGTTTACTTCAAGTTCTGCTACAGAAACTCTAGCTTTTGCTGCCTCTGCATCCTGAGATAAAGTCTGTGTTTCAAGCTTAAATAAAAGATCTCCCTTTTTAACTTGCACACCCTCATCGATGTATATCTTTTGTATAAAACCACTAACCTTAGGTCGGATTTCAACATTTTGCTGTCCTTCTAGGTTTGTAATAAACTCTTGAAGCGTTGTCACATTCTGTTTACTTACTGCAGCAACTTTAAAAGGAACTGGACCGCTAGGTCCTTGCATTTGCGCAGGTTTTTCCCCGCAGCTAGCAAGTGCTATTAAGGCAATAAAAAATATCCAAATTGGCTTTTTGTTCATTCTATTAATTTTAATTATATAAGTTTTTGCTCTTTTTCAGTCAGCTCTTTAGAAGCTTCCTCAAGAGTTTTTTTAATTTTTGTGGTGTACTTCAAATAGGTGTCTACAACTCCCGAAAACTCTTCGGAATTTTTTGGATCTTGATATTTTAGGCTGAAGGCTCGCATCTTCTCTATCAATTCCACTTCGGAGTTTATAACTCGTAAATGGCTATCCATTCTATCTACCAATCTTTTTGGCCTGAAGTACTTTTTGCGATCATCTGGGAGGTTGTAATACATAATCTTACCAAGCTCTAATAGATGATTTAAACTTGTAGAAACCGAACTTTTGCTAGCATCGGTTCGAGTTACAAGTTCTTGAAATGTGAGACCTTCTTTACTACAGTTCACAATCAAAATCCCCATTATACGCGCAGTAAGAGGCGGCAGGTTATGATACCTATTAAAATGAATTCCGAACTGTTCCACCAGTTCTTTCTTTTCTTTTTCCTCGTTTCCCATGATATGTTTGGTTTAAATAATGAGGCTAAAGATAGAGCTTTCTCAGGTTCGGTAAATGCCGAACTAAAAATTTTACATTCAATTAATGCACCGTTTGGGAAGCGGTTTTTTAGCTCATACATGCAGACAAACTCACTGTAACGAACTTTTCTATGAGGCCAATAGAAAATTACTAATTTCCTTTATGCAGAAAATCTGGGTGAGAGGGCTGGTTGGAGGATGGTTATTCGTGTAGATGTTAATGGAGTTAACCTCACTTCCCAATACAAAGTCTAATCCAAAAGGCTTTATATTGCACTAAGTATAGCATATATAATAAATTACTCTCTACAAATACAACCTAGTGTGAAATGGGTAAATTCATATTCTATTGTATAGGATATTTTGAAGTGTATTTTAGGTCCTAATATCAGTTCAAAATAAATCAATACAATAAATGCTCTATTTTCTGGTTTGATATAAAATAATTTATGAACTCTAAGCTTACTTTTATGTCATCTAATTATGAATTGAAAATGTTTGAATCCGATTGGAAACAATATCTAGGTACTTGTCATTTACTAGAAATTGCTTTTTCTGGAATAACTAATCACCCATTAATAGTTAATGCTTCTATAAAAGCTATTAAAGAGTTAGAATATATTCTTAGTGAATATACTGAGTTTGTTGATATGAAGGATATTTCAAAAAAGATTATGAGGCACAAAAAAAATATATCAACCTCTGAAAGCTATTACATCAATGACACTACAAAATATGTTAATGATCTGCTATTTGAAGCTACAAGTACTACTGAAAGAGCTAGTGCCTTTGAAATAGGCATTCTTAATATAAACTTTGTTGATGGATTTAAAAGTGAATACTGTAATTTCGCAAATAATCAGTTAGAGCTTTACAAAGCTAATTTCACTGACTATATAAAACAGAACACAACTAAAGATACTCAATAGCCTTTAATTCAACCCTACTTTTTATCTCCCGGATCTCATTCTGCATAGTATGTTTTGAACTGCTAACTGTATATTTATGCTATATAACTGATCTACATTAGCAATTGTACCAGAAACAGAATCTAAATCCCTTCCATATTTTGAATAAGTTTGTTTCTCATACATAACATATGGAAAAACTTCTCTATCAAGGAATACTTTTCAATGTTATATAAGACTCTACATCCTTTTACTGGTGGATGGACAAAGAAAATAGCAGGCTTTTCCAATACCAAGATTAGAAGGGATTGAAACCAGCCTTCCCTATATTTTATATTTTCATTATAGCCACTATATGAAAATAAAAGAATACACTTAGATAAGAACAGAAAAAAACTTCACTTTCCAATACAAAACCGCGAAAATATAGAATCAAGAATGTGCTCGTTGGTGATTTCCCCCGTGATGGCACCAAGCTCGTTCAGAGCCGCACGCAAATCAATGGAAAGAAAATCGCCTGTCATTCCCATGTCCAATCCGTTTAGAGCAGCCTGCACGTGTTCTTGCGCTTTTTGAAGTCCGTCACGATGGCGAGTTGAAGTTACCAGCAAACTTGAGGCATCGTAGTGTTTATTTTCCAGCGCACGGTCGCGAAGTAGTTTTTTAAGCTCCCCGATTTTTTCGCCAGCCGAAGCAGAAATCTTTAAATCAAATTCCGTTCGCCATTCTTCTTTTGCTTCAACATCGGCTTTGGTTCCAATCAAAATAAACGGAGTTTCGCCCGCTCTTTGTTGAAAAACAGCAATTTCAGATCGTTCTACATCCGTAAAAGAATGCGATAAATCTTTCAGGTAAACCACTAAATCGGCTTGCTCAAAAGCTTTTTGAGATCGTTTCACTCCTTCCGCTTCTATAACATCTTCCGTTTCACGAAGCCCTGCGGTATCAATCAGCTTAAACAGAAGTCCGTCGTAGTTCCAATCTACATCGATGGTATCACGCGTGGTTCCTGCAATTTCGGTTACGATAGCTCGGTCGGTTCCAACCAACGTATTTAGCAAGGTTGACTTCCCCGCGTTCGGCCTTCCAATCAAAACCGTTTTAACACCATCTTTTACCAAGCGTCCGGTTTCATAGGTTTCTAACAAACTGAATAATTCAGAGTCTACATCTTCTAGTAATTTCTGAAGCTGAGCTTTGTTAGCAAATTCAACATCTTCTTCAATAAAATCGAGTTCCAACTCTATCATTGCCGTGGCGTCAATAATTTGCTGACGAAATTGTTTTATGTGCTCACCTAACTTTCCTTCCAACTGTTGATGAGCCGCATCTACCGCTTTGATACTTTTTGCGTGGATGAGATCCGCTACCGCTTCTGCTTGATCTAGTCCTAATTTCCCATTCAAAAATGCGCGCTGTGTGAATTCGCCCGCTTCCGCAGATTTAATTCCCAGCGCTAAAACCGTTTCTAATACTTTTTGAGTAACTAAAACCCCACCATGGCAAGCAATCTCTACCGTTTCTTCGCCGGTATAAGATTTTGGAGAGTGAAAAAGTGTTACTAGAACTTCATCAACGGGCATCCCCAACTTATCCAAAATCTTACCGAAATGAACAGTGTGCGAACTTTGTGCTGTTAAATCTTTGCCCTTAAATGCCTTATTTACGGTTGCAATGGCGTCTTTACCCGAAACTCGAATTACGGCAATACCACCCTCTCCGATAGGAGTTGCGATTGCGGCGATTAAGGAATTTTGTATGATTGAGTTCATCTTCTTTGTATCATTGATTTGAACAAATATAAGCTTAATCATCTACTATGAATAATCGACTAGTCACTCTATTTCTTTTAATTTTTTGTGTTTCTTCAACGGCGCTTTTTGCCCAAGAAACAATTTCTACCGATCGACCAGGTGCCGGTTATGGAACGTTCACTGTTCCCTCAAAAACTCTTTTACTTGAAGCCGGTGGTTCTATTGGCGATAACGTTATCGATTTTGGCCAGCTATATCTTAGAACTGGATTGATGGAAAACTTAGAAATTCAGTTCAATGTAGGTTCTCTTCTATTTATTGATGGTGTGGATGGCGCGCGCGTGGGTTCACAGTCTTTTGCGCTTAAATATGCGTTGGGTTCTTTCGCAAACCAGAAACTGAGCCTTTCATTATTTAGTAGAACAAACCTTCCATTTTTGAACTCAAACTACGAGTATTATTTTACTCGCTTTATGGTTTTGGCTGATTATTCCATCAACGACACTTGGGCACTTAATTCCAACTTTGGTTACGGTGATTTTTTAAATGGACTAGAAAATGGTTCTTTCAACTTTAACCTTACCCCAAGTGTTTCCATCAACAATAATACTGCAGCGTATTTTGGTTATGCCGTTACTTTTGACGAGAACTTCTCTAGCGATTTAATTGAAGGTGGCGTTACCTATTTATTGGATTCTTCTTTTCAGTTAGACGCGGGCCTAATTTACGATAGTGCCGAAAATCTATATTTAACTATTGGTATTGCAAAAAGATTCTAATCAAATAAACACCTATAAATTAGTTACTTGAAACTATTTACTTATTTCTGAAAAAAAGTTACTATGCTGTTGAGGCAAGCCTCTTGAAAACTCGCCGTTTTCTTAATTCTCCTCCTCAACGGCTGTTTTCGGAATAATTCTAAATAAATTCAAGTACTATGAGACAAATATACACCATGTTTATTGCATGTCTTCTTTTGGGTACTACTAATGTTCTAGCCCAAAAGAAATTGGATGACGATAGTTCTAAAAACTCCATAACGAAGTTTATTGAGAGAACTAGTAAAGCTATGTTTTTGAACGCTCATACAAAGCAAAAAAGAACGGATGATTTGCTTACCAAACTGAGTAACTCAATCTACACTGAGGGAGAATGGTTTCTTTTTGGTAAAACAAACTTTGAATATACGGAAGGCCAAGTTGCTAGTATAATTAATAGTTCTTGGAGTGGGGAATCTTGGTTCATTTCAGACAAAACCACCAATACCTATTCAAACGGTTTACTGGTTACCGAGCTGTACGAAGAAGCTGATTTTTTAACCAACGAATTAATTCCATACGAAAGATATAGCTATTCTTACGCCCCAAGTACCAATCCTGCAATAATACAGGAAACGGTGTACGAATATTGGGAAGAGGATGCTTGGCACAATGATTACAAAGACATATACACCGTTGTAAATAATAAAATTACCGAGGGAAAAGGATACGTTTGGGAAGAGGATGAATGGGCACAATCTGATAGGTTTGTACTAGCCGAATCCAACGACTCACTCATTATTACCAATCAAACATGGGATGGAGAAAATTGGGTGAATGATGAAAAACAGGTGTTCCCAAACATTACTTTTATTGAGCTTTATGAACAATCCTTCTACCTAAACGTTTATTACGAAACCTCTTTGTTTTTACTAACCGCTCAAAGCCCCGATAACTTACTTCAAGTGTGGGATGGTGAAAATTGGGTGAATGATGAAGAACAAAGAACCTCAGATTACTTTACGCCTAACCAACTTCCTGAATTCAAATACATAAATCAAAATGTTTGGGTAGATGATGAATGGGCTCCCTACTCAAGCATTCAATATTATTATAATGAAAAAGTAAACCCTGACTCTGCTGTTTACAGTATAATAGACGAGGAAGAAACGAACTTTGAATGGTTTAAATACTCAAAAGAAATCTACACTTATAATAATTTAGGCTTATATGATGTAGTAATAGCTCAGTATAATGGTGGCGAGGGATTTGAAAACCAATTTAAGGTAGAGTTTGAGTGGAATGGAGTTAGTACTAGCAACGAATTTGTTACTGAAATTTCAGATTTCGCGCTTAAACCTGCTTACCCAAATCCGTTTAACCCATCTACCAACATCTCTTATTCTCTAGCAAGTGCTAGCCATGTTACCATTAGCGTGTATGATGTTCTAGGTAGGCGAATAGCAACGCTTATTGATGGCAATCAAAGGTCAGGCGACCACACTGTTCGTTTTGATGCTGGTGCTCTTGGGAGTGGTATTTATTTTGTGCAGATGAAAGCTCCAAGTTTCCAAAAAACTCAACGTATCACTCTTGTGAAATAAAAAAAGGCTCCTTTCTAGTCGAGAGGAGCCTTTTTTGTAACTATTAATCAATCAATGACTATTTAATGAAGCCTGTGCTGCAGCTAGCCGAGCTACAGGAACTCTAAATGGCGAACATGACACATAGTCTAAGCCTTGCTTGTAACAGAATGCTACAGAACTTGGCTCACCTCCGTGTTCTCCACAAATACCAACTTTTAAGCCTGGATGTTGAATACGACCTTGCGTAGTTGCTCTTTCGATTAACTGCCCAACACCTTCCTGATCTAGTACTTGGAATGGATCATCTGCAAGAATTCCTTGTCTTAGATATTCAGCCAAAAACTTCCCAGCATCGTCTCTACTGTAACCGAAAGTCATTTGGGTGAGGTCATTGGTTCCGAAGCTGAAGAAAGCCGCATGTTTAGCTATGTCTGAAGCTACAAGTGCCGCTCTTGGAATCTCAATCATAGTACCGACTAAGTATTTAATTGTTATTCCTGTTTCTTCAAATACTTTTTCGGCTGTTTTATCAATGGTCATTTTTTGGCTTACAAACTCTTGCTGAGTTCCAATTAATGGTACCATAATCTCGGGTACTACATCAATGTTTTCTTTTTGAAGTTCAATAGCAGCTTCAATGATAGCCCGAGTCTGCATTTCTGTAATTTCGGGATAGGTAATCCCTAAACGACAACCTCTGTGTCCTAACATAGGATTGAATTCTTTAAGTGATCGAGCTATTTGGCTAAACTTTTCAACAGGGATACCTAAATCTTCTGCAACTTTAGCAATTTCTTCTTTTTCACTTGGTATAAATTCATGAAGTGGAGGATCTAGTAATCGAACAGTAACAGGAAGTCCCTTCATTGCTTTAAAGATCTCTTTGAAGTCATTTTTTTGATATGGCAACAACTCCATCAAAGCATCTCTTCTTGCATCCTCAGTTTCTGAGATAATCATTTTTCGGATAGCTTTTATTCGCTCTTCACCAAAAAACATATGCTCTGTTCTGCAAAGTCCTATGCCTTCAGCTCCAAACTCACGAGCTCTTTGTGCATCTTCTGGTGTGTCAGCATTTGTGCGAACTTTCATATCTCTATAACTATCTACCCACTTCATAAAAGTGGAGAAGTTTTCATCCATCGCTGGTTTAACTACTTCGTTCTGCCCAAGAAATACTTTACCACTGGTACCATCAATCGATATCCAATCACCTTCTTTCACAGTTACATTTCCATTAGTAAAAGAGTGGTTCGCATAATCAATAATTATATCATTACAACCGGCTACACAGGGCTTTCCCCATCCCCTGGCTACAACAGCTGCGTGGCTTGTCATACCGCCTCGAGAAGTTAAAATCCCTTGTGAAGCAGACATTCCGCCAACATCTTCGGGAGAAGTTTCAATGCGGACTAATACCACCGATTTACCTTCTGCGGCTAAAGCTTCTGCCTTTTCAGAACTCATAACAACTTGCCCTACAGCAGCTCCTGGAGAAGCTGGAAGCCCAACACCTAAAAGTAAGCTGGCGTCTACTTTATCAGTATCAATTTGTGGATGAAGAAGTTGATCGAGATGTGCTGGCTCAACTAATGCTTTTACTGCTTGTCTACGGTTAATTAGATTTTCTTTCACCATATCAACAGCAATTTTTAAAGCCGCTTTCCCGGTTCTTTTCCCATTTCTGGTTTGGAGGATAAATAGTGTTCCCTTTTGAATGGTGAACTCGATATCCTGCATATTACCATAATGTTTTTCTAATTTTTGTACGTGCTTATAAAGTAAGTCGAAAGCTTCTGGCATTTCTTTCTTAAGCTCAGAAATTGGCTTTGGAGTTCTGATGCCGGCAACAACATCTTCCCCTTGAGCATTAATTAGGAGCTCACCATACAACTCATTTTCTCCATTGGATGGATTTCTCGAAAAACATACTCCAGTGGCACAATCATCCCCCATATTTCCATAAACCATTGCTTGGATATTTACAGCAGTACCTAACAAACCTGTGATATGGTTTATTTGTCGATATTTTTTTGCTCTATCGCTATCCCATGAGTTGAAAACTGCATTTATTGCAAGATGAAGTTGCTCGTATGGGTCGCTTGGAAACATATAACCCGTAGCATTTCTATAAACAGCTTTGTAAGAGTTTACCAACTCTTTTAAATCATCTGCGGTAAGCTCGGTATCTTCTTTAGCCCCTTTTTTCTTTTTTAAAGCCTCAATTACTTCTTCGAATTTAGCATGGGGAATTCCCATCACTACATCGCCAAACATATCAATGAAACGTCTGTAGCTATCATACGCAAATCGCTCATTGTCGGTATGTTTTGCGAGCCCTAAAACGGTTTCATCATTTAGCCCAAGGTTCAAAACGGTGTCCATCATACCAGGCATTGAAATAGCTGCACCAGACCGAACTGATACTAACAATGGGTTTCTGAAATCTCCAAACCCAGCACCCATATTTTTTTCAATAAAGCCAATCCCTTCTCGAACTTGCTGCTTTAATCCATTTGGCCACTTATGATCATTTGTTGAATAGTAATGGCAACTATCAGTAGAAATAGTGATACCCGCAGGAACTGGCAATCCTATTGATGACATTTCTGCTAAGTTTGCTCCTTTACCGCCCAACAAAGCTTTCATCGTGGTGTTTCCTTCAGCTTCACCAGCACCGAAAACAAATACATGTTTATCAAAATCCTTACCAGACATTTTTTTCTCCGTTTAATTGAGTTTAGAGAAACTTATATCTGAATTGTGATTATTACATGAAGAAACCGTCAATACAAATCAAAAAAGGGCTTCCACCCTTAAACAGGAAGAAGCCCTTTTCTTTTACTACCCAAGAGGTTCGTTCTAGTGAACGTCGCCCATAAGCTTTTTCATTGGCTTAGAAATTAGTAGCAGTAAGACACCTGCTCCAATTGTTGTAGCCACAATAATCATATACTGATTTGGCATATCTGCGAGTGCATCCACATTTCCACCACTGGCTTTACCTGCAATTAAGCCTGCAAGTAAATTACCTAGTGAAGTAGCTAAGAACCAAATCCCCATCATCTGTCCAGAGAATTTTTTAGGTGCAAGCTTAGTGATTAAACTCAAGCCCACAGGACTTAAACTCAGTTCACCAAAAGTGTGAAACATATACGTGAAAATTAACCACGTTGGTGCAGCAAGATTTCCTGAGGCGGCAATCTTAGTAGCGAAATACATCACAAAGAAACCAATACCTAGTAATACTAGACCCATCGCAAATTTAATAGGCGATCTTGGATCCAAATTCTTTTTAGCTAACCAAACCCACATAGCACCAAATACAGGAGCAAAGACGATAATAAATATTGAGTTGATAGACTGGAACCAAGCTGCTGGCATTTCCCAGCCAAAAACACTTTTGTCCGTAAATCGCTCTGCAAATAGGTTTAATGTTGAGCCTGCTTGTTCAAAACCTGACCAGAATACGGCTGCAAAGGCAAAAATTATTCCTATGGCAACTACTTTTTTCTTTTCAGTTTCATCTAAACCACCAAATAATGCTACATATGCAAGATAGCCAAAACCAACAATGGCGATTATCACACCTGATGCACCCGCAATTGTGGGAGCGTCAATAGGAATAATGCCAGCAAAAGCTAAAACTAAAAACCCAATACATAAGCCAAATATCACTTTAGCTTTATTACCTACCGATTTTAATTGCTGTGCTTCTTTTTCATCTTTGGGTGGAGTGAAATCACCATATCCATCTAAATGGTGACTTGTGAGCTTATATTGAATTAATCCTAAAACCATACCAAAACCAGCAATACCAAATCCCAAGTGCCAATCTGTTTTTGCTAAAAGTCCCGTAATAATTGGAGCTATAAGTGCACCGATATTAATCCCCATATAGAAAAGTGAAAAACCAGCGTCTCTTTTAGCTCCATCTTTGCCTTCATATAAGTCGCCAACAATAGCGCTAATATTTGGTTTTAGTAGCCCCGTACCAAGTACCACAAGAATTAGACCGACGAAAAACGAATTGGTATCAAATGCAGAGGCGCTCATTCCTGAACTTTCTCCGAATAATTTCACAATACCAGGCAAAGCCATTGTAAAGTGCCCCATTGCGATTATAATACCGCCATACCACACCGACTTCTTTAGCCCAAACAATCTATCTGCTACCCAACCGCCAGGTAATGCAAGTAGATACACCCCCATAGTGTATAAACCGTAAATTGCACCAGAAATCTTATCATCAAACCCAAAGCCACCGTCCAGAACAGGAGCGCTCATAAAAATAATAAGCAACGCTCTCATCCCATAGTAACTAAACCTTTCCCACATTTCGGTAAAGAATAGGGTTGATAAACCTTTTGGATGCCCAAAAAATGTAGGGCCATCACCATTTGTACCATTTGCCATAAATAAATGTATTCGTTTATAATTTCATGAAATCGTAAAGACTGGTTATGATAGTTAAACGCGGGTTAGAGTGCAAGAATCAATACATAAAGCATATATGCTAATATCCTTTAGACCTATTCAATTTTAGAATACCAACTGGCGAAACTTTCAACTATACTTTGCGTGAAAAGTTATGTTCAAACACACTTCTTATTATGGAAATTATCTGGATTATTCTTGGGGCGTTACTCATCATTATTGGCGTAATTGGTGCTTTTTTACCTGTTATGCCTGGCTTACCATTTAGCTACTTTGGACTTCTTGTACTTCAGCTAACACAGTCGCCATTCTCTACTACTTTTATGATTGTGTGGTTAGCTATAGTTCTTCTACTTATGTTTTTAGATAATGCCTTACCAACATGGGGAACCAAGAAATTTGGAGGAACCGCTTATGGAGTTTGGGGAAGTGTAGTTGGACTTGTCGTTGGGATATTTTTCCCACCTCTTGGTTTTGTTTTTGGCCCTCTAATAGGCGCTTTTGCTGGCGAAATAATTGGCGGCAGTAAAACAGACAAAGCTTTGAAGTCTGCCATGGGTTCTTTTGTGGGATTTATGACTGCAACAGGACTTAAAGTTATGGCCGCTGGTGTAATGGGTTACTTTTATTTTGTAAACCTATAACCATCGCTACTTGTTTTTTAGGAAGCTAGTTTTGAGATTTCAGAATCTACTAGCTTAAGCACATCCGTTAAATCATCTTTTGTTTTATTGAGTTGTTGTATTTGGATGGTATACATCCTCCTCAAAATAACGATGGTATTGATGTATTCTTTGTCTTTAGCTATGGTATTAAAGTTTATTGGGTCATAAAAATCGAATTCATTTTCATCAAATACAGGCATTTTAAAATTCACTCGTTGTGTTATTTCAAAAAGTTGATTTGATTTCGGATTCAGATTTTGATCCAAGTGGTTTGAGAGCATTTGTTGTCTCTTTTCAATTTCTTTAAAATCTCCTTCGTAAATCTGAACAATGTTATTTCTCATTTGCTCATTAGTAATGAGTGTGCCCAAAGACCCACCCAACAACGAATATGCCGATGAAGAAATATTAAAGAAAAAACGTTGGTGAACCACCGATGAATACACTGAAAAAGCTCTGATCTCTTTTTCATCTCGAAAACTTTTAAGAAGAGAATCGGAAGAGGATTTCGAAAACTCGAGCTTCGAAAGGAGACTTTCTACTTCGCTATAGTTAGAGCTCAAATCCGACTGAATCTGGGTTAATATTTTAAATTCTTGATTTCGCTTTACCCGATCTTCATTCCAGTTATCAATTTGGAAGGCAATTAAAATCCCGACTACAACGAGCAAAATTTCCCCAATGGCATAAAGAAGATATTTTCGAGCATTTTCCTGCAGGATCAGTTTCTTTCGGATATTTCGGAGGTAATGGAGCATAAGTGTTTGAATCGCTGATGTTAAAGAGTATAGAATTTCTCGGATAAAAAAATCAAACCATATTTAGTGGAGGTGCTGAGATATGAATGTTGCCTGTTTTAAATACTGAATTTCTACTTTCACTCCAGATTAATGTATATAAAAGCACTCAATAATAGCGTAACCTAGTACCAAACTGAAAAAATGAGTAGCCAAAAATTTAGAATTCGATCTTCAAAAGATTCGTTTTCAGAGTCATGCTTTATTGTAGTAAGACCCGTTATACTCTAGAGTCCGCTTCATATTGCAAATTAAGATGAGGATATAGACCTTTAACTATGACACCTAAAGAAAAAGAACAACTTATTTCGATAATAAACTCTACGATTGAAAGCATTCGAAATGAAATGACGGAACTCGAAGAACTCACCAAACCCATCCCACTTGATGCTGCCATAGGAAGGATTTCCCGAATGGATGCCATCAATAATAAAACGATTAACGAGGCTTCTTTGAGAGAGAAAAAGAAGATTTTACAGCGATTGGAAAAGGCGTTAGAAAATTCCTTTTCAAAAAGCTTTGGGTTATGCTCTAAGTGTGGGAAAGAGATTCCCTTCGGGAGGTTGGAATACATGCCTCACACCACGAGATGTGTTAATTGCGTGGGATAGGTTTGGCTAGCTGTTTCTAACTCATGCATCCCCTTCAACCTAACTCTGACGGTGTTTAAAATCCTGTCAGTGTTATCTTCGGGGTGAGATTATACTTTGGAAAAATTAATAATGGAATAAGATTACGAAACTCCATTGTGCCCAATCCGATTTTTATCCTTATTAATGAGCAAAATTACAATGTGGTGTCGATAATTATTACCCCATTAGTACCTCTAGCTCCATATAATGCTGCTTGAGAACCTTTTAAAACCTTAATACTCTTAATAGACGCTACATCTATAGTGTTGTAAATAGAAGCATAACCTCCTGATTTAGGAGTACCATTTACTACAAAAAGAGGATCTGATGGAAGCGAGAAACTATTTGCTCCCCCTCTAATGCGTACTCTTGCGTTTCCACCTTTTCCAGTAACAGTCACCCCCGATAATCTTTGCAAATGCGATGTCAAATCTATCGAGTTGTCGAACCTTTTCGTCTCTTCTACGCTCGTTGATGAGCTTCCGCTTTCTTCCTTATTCAGACTTTCTATTGGTGCACAACTAAGTGTTAGTAAAAAACACAAACCTATAATAATTGATGCAGCAAAATTTTTATCGGATTCTTTCATAAAACACCTTTCAATTTAAAATCCATTGAGCTTTTAAATTCCCTTATTCATAAAGCACATTTTTTGTTTTAAAATCAAATAGATTTTAAAACATATATATCTAAACTACAATATAATATGATACATAGGCAAATAGTCTTATTTCATATTATATCACAATTTAACATGTTATCATTATGAAAATGTTTGGAGTAGACATCGTCGAATGTGTATTAAAAGGATGAGTCTAAAACCGAGCGCTTAAGAACTCCTACCCCTCATAGCGTAAATTTATAGTAACTATTAAATTTCAGTTAGCTCAACTTTGGAAAAGTTATGAGTTAAAGAAAAAATTTCCGCCTCTATTCCATTTCACGGTTTCTGTCGGTATTATTTAACCCATGAAAAATGTGCTTCTCTTTTTAACTCCCGTTCTCATTTGGGGCTCAACGTGGTATGTTATCAAATTTCAAGTAGGCGATGTAGACCCCCTGTTTTCTGTGGCCTATCGGTTTGGAATTGCTGGCCTTTTAATGCTTATTATTTGTAGAGTTTGGAATCTTAAACTCAGTTTCTCGGCTAAAGAACATCGCTTTATGCTCCTCCAAGGTTTGCTCATTTTCGGGTTTAACTACTGGATGGTTTATATGTCGGAGTTACATTTAACAAGTGGATTGGTTGGCCTCATCTTCTCTCTAATTTTGTTCTTCAACATCATAAATGGTCGTATTTTTCTTAAAACGACCATCGAAATGAAGGTGATTATAGGTGGGATATTAGGTTTGATTGGAACAGCGCTAGTGTTTCAGCGTGATTTAACGAATTTCTCTTTTTCGGATGGAAAAGTCATCGGCATTATGCTTGCTGTTTCCGGCACTTTTATAGCTTCTTTGGGTAATATTACTTCTGCGCGTAATCAGAAAGCTGGTATCCCTGTTATTCAATCGAATGCTTTTGGTATGACTTATGGCGCAACTGCTATGTTTCTCATTGCCATCATTTCTGGAAAAACACTCTCTTTTGGAGTTGGGATGCCTTATCTCGCATCTCTTCTCTATTTATCCATTTTTGGGTCAATCATTGCATTTGGGGCTTATATGACCTTAATCGGGAACATAGGAGCAAGCAAAGCTGCGTATGTTAGTTTAATTGGCCCCGTAATTGCACTCATCATATCTACCATTTTTGAAGATTACCGGTGGTCAGTTACTAGCTTTTCGGGTGCTGCTTTGATTCTAATTGGGAATGTAGTCGCTCTTCGATCATCGAAAAAGAAAAAGGATTCTTTCCCACGCGTCCCTGAACTCAAAGTACCCGTAAATACATTAGAAAAGCACTTACCCGATATACTCACTGAATAACATTCCTGCTAGTTTCGCTGTTTGATTATTCAAATCATATTCAGGGTTTAATTCGCACACATCCATAGAAAGCATTTTTCCAGAACTTTTCACCAACTCTAGCACTTTTATTGCGTGGCTTAACTCCATTCCATGCCAAGCGGGAGCACTTACCCCTGGCGCGATTTCAGCTTTAAAAACATCCAAGCATATCGTCAGGTAAATATGGGTTCTGCTTTCAATGTAATTCTGTACTTTTGCTAGTGTCTCTGAATTTGAAGCCCACACTTCTTGAGTGGTGCAAAATTCAACTCCCAATTCATCTGCAGTTTTGAACAAGGCTTTTGTATTGTTCTGAGGATTGATTCCATATACAAAATAATTCAAGTCAAGATTGTTCTTTTGGGCGTGTTCGTGGGCTTGCAGGAAGGGAGAACCCGAATGAGGAATCCCATTATGCGGACGTAGATCAAAATGTGCATCGATATTTAATATTCCGAGCTTTGCATCTGGGTTGGTTGCTTTCAAATAATTGGCAATTCCTTGGTAATGCCCATAGGCTGTCTCGTGTCCACCACCTATAACAAATGGGCGCTTTTTTTGGTTAAGAAGAACCTGAATAGCTTTTCCTAGTTCATTTTGAGCTACTTCTAAATTCCCATTTTTTGGAAATATATTTCCAACATCTAGAAATCCTTCTTCCTCACCTTGCCAGCATAACGAACCAATTGCCTTCCTAAAACTGTCAGGACCTTCACTTGCTCCCGTTCTACCTTTATTTCTTAGAACGCCTTCATCGGAAGCAAAGCCCAACAATGCAACACTAGCAGAGTTGTTCAAATCAAACAACGACTCACACTTCACCACTTGATGATATCGAAATTGATCAAAATCTGTATCTGAATCTATGCGACCTGTCCAATCCTCGGGTTTGGAGGCTTTATAAAATTCTGGATTAATGTTCGATACACTCATCGCCAATAACCGTAAATTTTGGTTTCAACTTGCCTTGATGATAGAATATTGAACGATAATCGTTGGTCGAGAATGCTGTAAACTTCGCCTTCGCACCTTCATGAATTACACCCGCATCAATTCTTAAAGCTTGTGCTGCACGGTATGTTATTGCCGCCAAAGTTTCGCTAATCGATAGCTTTTCACTTGCCCCTAACAAAGCCGCTTGCGTTATCAAATCTCCCATTGGTGCGGAACCCGGATTCCAATCAGTAGCAATCGCCACGCAAGCATCGTTATCTAATAAATCTCTACATGGTGTAAATTGCATTCCCAAACCCAAAGATGCGCCGGGCAAAGCCACTGCTACAGTTCCAGAGTTCGTAAATAACTTTGCCGTTTCACTATCCGTGCACTCTAGATGATCAGCTGAAACACTTCCCACTTCAATCGCCATTCTTGCGCCACCAGCGTTAAACTGATCTACATGCATGGTGATATCGAAGCCTCGTTCTTGCATTTTCTTAGCATAATTTCTGGCGAGTTCTACATCAAAAGCGCCCTCTTCCACAAAAATATCGGCACGAGTACAGAGCTTTTCATTTTCAATGACAGGAACGACTTCCTCTAACAGTATCGTCAAGTATTCTTCATGGCTTCCGTCATAATCTTTTGGCTTGATGTGAGCGCCAAGAAATGTTGGAATTAAATCTACCAAAGTATGTTCGTTTGCCTCTTTGATAGCTCTAAGCATTTTCAATTCCGATTCAATTTCAAGCCCATAACCCGACTTCACTTCTACTGTTGCAATCCCTTGATCAAGTAATGTATCAGCATGATTTAAGATTATCTCAACCAACTCACTTTGGCTCGCTTTTCGGGTTTCAATAACGGTGTCCATAATTCCACCGCCAGCTTTTGCGATCTCTAAATATGATTTACCAGCCACTCGAAGTGCATAATCGTTGGTTCTATCTCCTGCCCAACAAATATGTGTGTGGCAATCTACAAACGCTGGAACCGCCACTAAGTTCTCTTCTTCATTCAACAAACAATAAGCGGCTTTATATGTTTCTGAAAGAACTTCGTAATCGCCAATTGCTATAATTTCACTTCCTTCTACAACAATTCCGCCATTTTTTATGATTGGCAACTCCTCGTCTTTTAATGCACCATGTAAAGGAAGTGCATGCATAGTTACTAATTCTTTAAACGGACCGTAAAGTATTGCTTGTTCCATATTTACCTTCGCTTTTAGATTAAAAGATTATGCTGTTCACCAACTGAAGTCGCTTCGTCATATCCAGCATCATGATGTCTAAAAACACCCATTGCTGGATCATTGTATAAAACTCGTTTCAAACATTCTTCTGCTCTATCGGTTCCATCGGCAAGTACAACCATCCCAGCGTGTTGACTAAATCCCATACCAACACCACCACCGTGATGAAAACTAATCCATGTTGCACCACCTGAAGCATTACTCATTAAGTTAAGTAATGGCCAATCGCTTACTGCATCGGTTCCATCTTTCATTGCTTCGGTTTCTCTATTTGGGGAAGCAACAGAGCCACAATCCAAATGATCACGCCCAATCACGATGGGTGCGCTTACTTTTCCCGTTCTAACCAAGTCGTTGAATATCAATCCAGCCTTTTCTCGCTCACCCATTCCCAACCAACAAATTCTACATGGTAATCCTTGAAAAGCTACATTCTCTTGAGCTTGATTTAACCAATTAATCAGGTTTTTGTTTTCAGGGAAGGCTTCTTTTAAAGCTTGGTCGGTAATGTGAATGTCTTTGGGGTCTCCAGATAGTGCCGCCCATCGGAACGGCCCTTTGCCTTCGCAAAAAAGAGGACGGATATAGGCGGGAACAAAACCAGGAAAATCGAAAGCATTTTCTACGCCACCTTGTTGTGCATAAGCTCTAAGATTATTTCCGTAATCGAAAGTTATAGCTCCTCTATTTTTCAGAGTAAGCATGTGCCTGACATGCCGAGCCATACTCGCTATGGATCTTTCCTCGTATTCCTTGGGATTTGATTTTCTAAGTTCTAGTGCTTTTTCAAGGCTAATTCCATGTGGCACATAACCGTTTAGTGGGTCGTGCGCTGAGGTTTGATCTGTTAGAATATCAGGCGTAATTCCGTCTTCAATCATTTTCTCTAATACATCGCCAATATCACCCACCAAACCTACTGAGAGATTTTCTTTCTTCGCTTTGGCTTCCATCACCCAACGGATTGCCTCCTCGTAAGAATGAGTCATTTTATCGATATATCGAGTTTTGATCCTTTTTTGGATGCGGGCAGGATCTACATCAACTCCCAAAAAAGTAGCTCCAGCCATTGTTGCTGCCAAGGGTTGAGCTCCGCCCATTCCTCCAATTCCGCCCGTAACTAATAGTTTACCTCTTAAATCACCGCCAAAGTGTTTTTCTCCGCAAGCAACAAACGTCTCGTAGGTTCCCTGTAAAATTCCTTGCGTTCCGATATAAATCCATGAACCGGCCGTCATTTGCCCGTACATCATTAAGCCACGTTCTTTCAACTCGTTGAAATGATCCCAATTCGCCCATTCGGGAACCAAATTACTGTTCGCAATCAAAACACGTGGTGCTTCGGGATGCGTTCGGACAATACCAACAGGTTTACCAGATTGAACCAACAAACTGTGATTTTCGTCAAGTGTCAGTAATATCTCGATGATTTTCTCAAGTGCGGCTCTATTTCTTACCGCCTGTCCATTTCCACCATAAACAATGAAATTCTCAGGATCTTCAGCTACTTCGCTATCCAAGTTGTTCAGTAACATCCGCAATGGCGCTTCGGTTTGCCAGCTTTTTGTGTGAAGTTGACTTCCCGTAGGGGCTTTGTAGTGTGGATGCGTAGCGTATTTCTTAAGAAACTCTGAATAGTTCATCATAAACTCCATTTACATCAATGTTTAACTCTTGGGCTACTTCTTCAGCTTTTCGAGTAATTACGTGGCTTTGAACTAGTTTCAAAGCTTTTGCGATATCATCAGCGAATACTCGGTCTTCGTCTGCGTGGTCGATATGAGTACGTATTATCTCATGGCAAGCATCTAGAATAGGACCAGATTTCATGGGTTTTCTGAAATCAAAAGCTTGAGCTGCATTCACCATTTCTACTGCCAGAATCTTTTCTACATTGTCTATCACTTGGTTTAACTTCCTTGCACTAATCGACCCCATACTAACATGATCTTCTTGCCCAAGTGAAGTTGGAATACTATCTGCAGAAGCTGGAAAACAGAGAGCTTTATTCTCACTTACTAACGCTGCCGAAGTGTATTGAGGAATCATAAATCCAGAGTTCAACCCAATATCTGTCATTAGTAATTTAGGTAAGCCAGGATGTTCTCCACCAAGTAACAGGTACGATCTTCGATCTGAAATATTCCCAATTTCGTGAGCCGCGAGTGTTAGGTAATCGCACGGTAACGCCAAAGGTTGACCATGAAAATTCCCACCACTAATGGCTTCTTCAGCAGAAAGTATAATGGGGTTATCTGTTACTGAATTTATCTCAATATCTACCATCTGCTTCACATGTAGCCAAGCATTTCTACTCGTTCCATGTACCTGAGGCATACAACGTATTGAATATGGATCTTGAACTCGGCCACAGTTTTCGTGCGATTCCACCATTTCTGATCCTTTCAGCAATGCTCTTAACCGATGAGCAACAAATCTAGTCCCGTCAAAAGCACGAATTTCATGGATTCTTGCATCAAATGGACTTTTGCTTCCCAACACACCTTCCAAACTCATTGCCCCAATTATATCGGCTGTGTTTAAGCAGTAATGAAGATTATAAACACCCCAAACAGCGTGAGCCGCTATAAACTGAGTTCCATTTATAAGTGCTAAACCTTCTTTGGCACCTAGTACTATTGGCTCTAGGTTAAGTTCATTTAGCACTTCTGAACTGTCTCTCCAATCCCCTTTGTAATGCAACTTTCCTAAACCAATTAGCGGCAAGAAAAGATGGGCAAGTGGAGCTAAATCCCCTGATGCACCAACCGAACCCTGCTCAGGAACTTCTGAAATGATATCGTTCTCGATAAAGAAAATAATTCTATCTAAAGTTTCTTCACGTATTCCAGAATAACCATAACTCAAGTTATGAGCTTTTAAAACGAGCATGGCTTTAGCGATGTTCAACGCTATAGACTTCCCAACACCAACACTATGACTTCGTAATAAATTATCCTGTAAACGCGCCGTGTTCTCTTTAGAAATAATGGTGTTGCAAAGAGGACCAAAACCTGTATTTACTCCGTACACAACCTCTCCACTTTCCACAATGGTTGCTACATATTCGGCACTTTCTCGCACTCTTTTTCGTGCTTCACCCTCAAGTGAAACTGGCATTGTACCATTACAAATATCCACCACGTTTTGAATGGTGAGTTGATCTAATCCCAGTCTAAATTTTACCATACATTACTTCCCTATTTTCTTGAATGTACATTCTATAAGTAATGTTTTGTATTACTTTATATGTATATATTGATGCTTATGAGTAATCAAATAGAATTTCGACATCTTCGCTATTTCATCACTGTTGCAGAGGAATTGCATTTCCGCAAAGCCGCTGAAAAGCTGTTTATTACCCAACCCGCGCTGAGTCGGCAGATTCAACAATTAGAACAGTTCATTGGTGCGCCGTTATTTATTCGAGATAAGCGCAATGTAGCCCTCACTAGATCTGGTGAGTATTTGTTGGATGAAGCTCGTTTTCTTTTCAATCATTTAGATTTTGTTCAACAAACAATTGAGCACCTTCAACAAGGAGATGAAGGGGAACTCCGAATAGGATTTGTGGGCTCAGCAATGCAAACGGTAATTCCAAGTTTGCTGAA